>Ga0187770_10001272_pt1 | contig 13264 bp, 14 predicted proteins | sample 0116_SJ02_MP02_2_FD_133154 | JGI IMG/M metagenome (GOLD analysis project Ga0187770, IMG submission 133154) | Tropical peat soil microbial communities from peatlands in Department of Meta, Colombia - 0116_SJ02_MP02_20_MG | ecosystem: Environmental > Terrestrial > Soil > Wetlands > Peat | place...
CGCATCAACGTGGAACCGGGTGTCAAGCTCGTCGGCCGCCCGCTCGGACTCGTCGGCCAGCCGGTCTGGTTCGTTCGCGCGACGCTCTCCCTGATCAAGCTCCAGGCGCCGTTGCTCCAGCCTGGCGGCCTCCGAACGGGCGCGCCGAGCAGCGACACGAACCCGCTCGGCGACTCCACGCTCCTCGGCGGCCAGATCGCCTCGTCCGCGCTCCTCGCATCTCCGAGCGTGTTCCTCGGCCAGAGCAGCGCTCCGCTCGAACACCTCGGCCGTGCGCATAAAGACTTCAAACAGACGCCGCGGGTCAACCGCTGGACTCGCCGACACGCGTGCCGATCCAGGCTCCGCCCCCTCCCGTATGAGCCTCTCGTAGAGCCGCGTCTCACGCTCATCGGCAGCGCGCTCGCGCTGATCCGCGATCCGCTCACGCTCATCGGCAGCCCGCTCGCGCTCGTCGGCCACCCGGTCACGTTCGTCAGCGCGACGCTCTCGCTCATCAAGCTCCAGGCGCCGTCGCTCCAATCGGGCGGCCTCCGAACGGGCGCGCAAAACAGCCTCACGAGCCCGCCTGACGACTCGACGGCGCTCGGCGGCCTTATCGCCTCGCCCCAGCTCCTCCCAACTCTGGGCGTGTTCCTCAGCCACGCCCGCCCGCCGCTCGAACACCTCCGCCGTTCGCATCAAGACTCGGGACAAGCGCACTGAGTCCGCGGCTGAACTCATCGACACACCTGATCCAGGTTCCAAGCCCGACAGGCCACGCATGATCGCACTTCGAGCCCTGCGCGCCAACATGCACCACGAGCGGGGGTGCCCCTTTTCCCTGAGAGCAGTAGCGCCCCGCGCATCAGCGTTGGCGAGACCCGGCTCGCCCGCGCCGCGATACTCCCTGAGTCCGGCCAGATGCCCGGTTTGCGCGGGAGGTGCGCCTCGGAGGCGGGCTCGACGCGCCCCGGCCCGCACCGGAGCCGCGACACGCTCGAGGTCCGCGCGTTCCGGGCTCCCGCGCGATCACGATGAAGACGCGTGGCAAGACGAAAACGTGTCCTGGACACATGGGCGCCGCTGACGCTGGTCGCCTGGGGCGGAAGCGCCGGGCCGGTGGCGGTGGCGCGGTTGTCGACTTGATGTGTTGCGCCAACCAAGGGATGCTTCGGAGATGGAACCGTCTGCCGAGACGCCCAGCGACAGCGAGGGTCAGTTTGACCGGGCGAAGCGCGTGCACGAGGAGAGCGCGGCCCGCCATGAAGCCGCGGCCGTGCAATGGGATGCGCGCGGTGAACCGGAGTGGGCTGAGTTTGAGCGGGGTTGTGCGGGGATTGAGCGTGAGGCGGCGCAACTGGAGGCAGACCGCGCGGATGTGGAGCGGTCGCGGGCCCGGTGGCAACAGCGTGATGCAGCTGGACGTGCCGAGATCGCGCGCCGGACTACAGAGATCAGGCGGCGAACCGCGAAGCTTCACGCCGATGACAAGGCCTTGGAGCGCGAACGCGCCAGGCTGCGCCTAGAGCGTGGGGTCGATCACCAGGAGCCAACACCGGTCCTTAGTCTTAGGCGCGCGCAGACGCCGGCCGAGCGGGAGCGGGCGGCCGACGAGCGCGATCGCGCGGCCGACGAGCGGGAGCGGGTCGCGGACGATCGGGATCGGATCGCCGAGCTTCGGGAGGAGTCAGCGGATCGGCGCGAACGTCGCGCCGATGAGCGCGACATAGCCGCCGGCGAGCCCGAGGACGAGGCAGGGCAACTGCAGCGCTTTAGAGAGTCGCTGAAGCGCGACGAGGCGGAGAGGCTCAGAGAGCAGGCCACGATCGGACGCGAGACCGTCCGGAGCGAGCGTCGTGCCATAGAGGCAGAGCGATCCAGCCCTACCGGGCCCGCAGTGGACGACGTGCGGGGGGCCGCAAAGCGCCTCTCGGCGTTTCTGAACCAAACGGCCGCGGAGCTCGAGGAAAGCGCTGCCGTCGCCGAGGAGCATGCCCGGAGGAAGGACCAGATCGGACACGGCAATGCCGCGGCGAACGAGCGCCGCGCGGCTGAGCGTGCCCGTGAGGCTGCGCAGCGTGCTCGCTCCCAGGCCCAGGAATGGCTCGAACTCTCCGTGGATTACGAGCCGTAAGAGGTGGACCCGAGCCATGAGGTGCTAGCTGAAGGTACTCAAGCTGCAAGCACTAAAGCGGTCACGACGGGCTCGATACCAGCGCTGCCGCAATAGGCGTAGACCGGCAACGCCATCGTCCGCCGCGGAGACCTGCTCCGCCATCGCCACGGGTATGCCGGGGGCGGCGGCGACGCACCTCGTTTGCGCGGACACCAAGGGCGCGGGTTGCGCCGCCACTGGCGGTTCGCTCCGGTACATACGGACCTGATTCGAATAGCAGCATCACCAACCCACCAAGGGAGGATTCATGGAATCCGTGCTGCTGGACGTCGCCGGCCACCGCGCAACAAGGGCGAGCAGTACCCGGCCGATCCACCAACGGTTGAAGAGATCGTCGCGGTGATGCGCACGCTCGGTGATCGTGCCGACGGCCGCCGGCTTCGCGCGCTGATCGTCCTGCTCTGGCGCGCCGGCCTACGAATTAGCGAAGCTCTCGCGCTTCAGGAGAGCGATCTGGACAGATCCCGCGGCGCGGTGCTTGTCCGGCGCGGGAAGGGCGGCAAGCGCCGCGAGGTCGGCATGGACCGCTGGGCCTGGGGACAGCTTGACCCATGGCTGGAGACCCGCCGCAGGCTCCCAATCGGCGCGGTGCTGTGCGTGATCCACGGACCGACCGCCGGACGCCGGTGGGAAGCGTCGGCGGCGCGCAAGCAGTTGCAGCATGCCGCCGTCGCGGCGGGGGTGAGACGGCGGTTCGCGCCGCACCAGCTGCGGCATGCTCACGCGGTCGAGATGGCGCACGAAGGCGTTCCGCTGGTAGTCATCCAGCGTCAACTCGGACATGCCAACCTTGGTATCACGAGCGTCTACCTCCAGGGCATCGACAGCAGCGAGTCATCAGCACGGTCCACGGACGACCCTCGCCGACGATCTCCGCCACCGCCGGCCTTCAGATGGCTCGATAGATCGAAGCTCAACCGGGTCGGCCCAGGCCCAAAATGGGCCGACCCGACGCCATACCCCCGGCTGGCGAATCTCAGGTCTTGCGCCGCTAGTGAGGTCGTGCCCTGCTTCTGCGGCTGGAGGGGCACGGCAACGCGGTTCTGGTGTGCCGCAGTAGGGATTTGGTCGAGGAGGGATCGACCGGTCGTCATGGCTCGCTTGCGCGCGCTTGGAGGGCATCGAGAATGTCGCGGGAGTGACATGGTGTCCACTCCGACATCTCGGTGAGGGCGCGCTCGGCGAGCGAGATTTCGGAGGCGGAGACGAGCGCGCCGCGATCGAGGAGTAGCCGCACTGCTTTTGAGCGCTCTCGCCATACAGCGCCGGCAAGAGCATCGGCTGACATCGGGAAGCCGAGGTCAAGCGCGAGCTCGAGCGCGGCTGTGTTGCCGGCACCTGCGAGCGTCGCGACGATTCCTGGCTGGGAGGCCTCTAGCCGCTCAGCGATCCGCGGCTCGTTGGTCACCAACTCAAGCGTTCCGCGCCTGTCGCCACAGGACAGCGCGGCGAAGAACGCGTCGTCACCGCCTAGCTCGGTCGCAAACCCGCGAGACCCGAACAGCTCGAGCGCGTCCGCCCGACCGGAGCGCGCCGCCACCGCCACCGCGCTGCGATCCTCGTGCCGCGGTGCCCGCAGGTTTGGATCGGCACCAAAGTCGAGCAGCGCCTCGAGTAACGGCAGCGCATTGTCGCGCGCCAGGGAGTGATGCAGGGCCCGGTCCCCCCAGGCGCTCAGTGCATTCGGATCGGCGCCATGCTCCAGCAGCCACCGCACCCCTTCCAGATCTGTCCAGTCCAGCTTGCGATGGAGCATCGTCGTTAGCCCCGAATCGGAGAGCCGACCCGACTCCACCACCGCCTGCATCGCCTCGGGCTCGAACCCCTCCGGCGCGTGATAGGCCACGTCGCCGAGATTCGGGTCCGCGCCGCGGGCGAGCAACAGCCGTGTCAGCTCCGCGTGGTGTGCCAACCCCGCGGCACCATATAGAGCGCTCTCAAAGACGGGCTCGGGCCGATGCGCGGACTCGAAGAAGCCTGTGTTGGGATCGGCTCCGTCGTCCAGCAGCGCTCGCGCCGCGCTTACGAACCCGGCCGAGGGACGCAGCCGCAGGTACCGGGAGAAACACAGATACGTGAGCGCGTCCCAACCATAGGGCCCGCCGCGAGCGGTGGCGCGCTCAGCATCCGCCGCAAGCAGCCGCGCAACCTCCGCATGGTCACCAAGGACGGCCGCGGCGTAGATGTCATCGGCCGCAGCGCGCGGATGGGCTCGGCGAATCGAATCGGCGACGTCGAGAGTCCCAGACGCATGATCATCACGCGGCACACAGCCGGCCACAATGAACTCGTCCGTGCGGCCGAAATCGAAGGACACGAGCACGATCGTGTCACCCCGCAATGGCGAGCGCCATTCCTAGACGGCGTTCGGCCCCGCTTTCACATCGGCACGCGGCAAGTCGTCTCAGCCACAGCTCGCCCCCCAACGCGCGGAAAGCGCGATAACTCGTGGGTGCTGCTTTATCGAGAAGGGGCAGCGTCACTTCGGGGTAAGTGGTAGCTGAATTCAGCATTTCAGGTTAGGGCCTTGAGAGTGCCCTGTTGCATGGAAAGCAGAAGCCGGTCGCTCTTGGCGCCGGACGGCCGCCGTTGGGCTCCAGGCGCCTTCTTCCTTTCTCCGGCCGTGGTGCTCCGCTAACTGCTGACGGGTTCTTGCGGCAGGCGAGAAGCGCGCACCAGCTGGCAGGGAGTCTCGTACGGTACCCGCAACCGGCCTTGACACGGGGGGTGCGGCACTGTACGGATGTGCGACCCGGAAACAGGTGCGGAATGGTTTCGGTTCCCGGGACCGGCTCGGAGCGAGACGTTCAGATTTTGGGAGGGACTGGTGCGGCAGTTTGTGGTGGTGGTTGGTAGGGCTCGGTTGAGGCTCGCTCCGTTGCGTTGTCAGTTGCGGTGGCGGGTTCTGATCGCGGCTGGTTGCGTGGCGGTGGCACTCTCTTCAATCGGCGCGGAGACAGCCGGGGCGAACACTTGGTCGGTTTTGCCGGTTGGACCGCCAACTCGGGTCGCTGACAGCTACCTCCAGGGCGTGTCGTGTAGCTCGGGACAGGCGTGCATGGCCGTCGGGTATGTCTCGACGGGATTTACCGAGACCGACACCGAGGGCGACACCGGGGGGATAACCCCGTTGGCCGAGCGTTGGGACGGGCGGAGTTGGGCGCTCTCGATGCCGCAGCAGACCAGTCCGGGGGGGACGGGGGCGGCATTGAATGCCGTCTCGTGCAGTTCCGCGCGCGCGTGTACCGCAGTCGGATTCACCCAGCTGTCGGGCTACGAGGGCCCTGAGGACGAGGAGTTGGTGGAGCGCTGGAACGGATCGGGGTGGACGGTCGGACGATTTAGCGGCGCGGGCGATCTCACCGCGGTGTCTTGCCCTTCCGCGCGGGCGTGCATTGCGGTCGGCACCAGGACCGATCTCTACGGCTCCCCGCCGGCCGCCGTGTCTGCACGCTGGGACGGCAAGCGGTGGCTCGCGGAACCGATCGCCCTGCAACGACAATGGTATGAGACCTCGTTGAACGGCGTGTCGTGCAGCTCTGCGACTTCCTGCCTCGCGGTCGGGTACTTCCGCTCCGGGAGCGGCTGCTCTGACGGGCATGCGGCCGGGCCGTGCACAAGGAAAGCGCTGGTGGAGCAATGGAATGGTCATAGCTGGACAGTCGAATCGGCTCCCCGTCCCCCCGGCGCCAGGAGCGTGAGCGTCGATCAAATTTCGTGCTCGTCGATCGGGCGATGCACGGGGATCGGGACGTTTACTCGCCGCCGCAACCAATCGGTGCCGTTCTCCGCACAGTGGACCGGTGGCGTGTGGATCAGTCGGCGAATGCCCAACCCCCACGGGGCGAAGACCGTGCAGATCGAGGGGTTGTCGTGTACCTCCGCAACGGCCTGCACGTTGGTCGCGGGTTTGACGACGAACGCCGGTACCGCCGGTCTGTTCGCCGAGCGGTCAAACGGGTCCCGGTAGTCCATCCAGCCGATCTCGCAGCCGGAGGAGGCGCAAAGCGCCATCCTGGCCGGCATCTCATGCGTGTCGCAGCGCGACTGCACCGCAGTCGGAACCTTCACGAACAGCGCAGGCGCCGCCTTCCCCCTCGCGGAGAGCCGCCGTCACGCCACCTGGTCGATGCAGCAGGCCCCAAACGCCGTTGTCGTAGAACCCGGCGGGTTCAACGCGGTGTCATGCGCATCAAGTAGCGCCTGCATTGCCGTCGGCAGCCTGAGCGACACATCCCAAACGACCATGACGTTGGCCGAGCAATGGGACGGCATGACCTGGTCCGTCCAGGCCACGGCAAACCCCGTCGTTACCCCTGGCACCGAGGCCTCTCTAGGTGCTGTCTCATGCGCGTCACAAACCGCTTGCATGGCGCTCGGAGGCGGCCTGATTGAGCGGTGGGACGGCGCCAACTGGAACATACAAAGCACACCGAGTGTCGAAGGCGCGACGCTCGACGCTGTTTCGTGCTCATCTGAGACCGCCTGCACGGCAGTGGGGCAACAAAGCGCGGGATCGGGGCAGCCCCTCGTGGAGCACTGGGACGGGACAGAATGGACAATCCAGTCCACTCCACCCTTCACTGGTTTTGCTCCACCCCTGCCTGGTTTTGGCGCCGCGCTGACCGGGGTGTCGTGCACATCCGACACCGCGTGCACCGCGGTTGGATCCTTTCTGAACCCAACGATCCGACAGGCGCTCGTAGAGCGGTGGGACGGCACGCAGTGGTCGATCCAGAACACACCAACACCACCCGGCGCGCAGGGCTACCAGTTGAGCGCGGTGTCGTGCACATCCGCAACGGATTGCACCGCCGTCGGAGAGATCTTTGGTAGCTGCTGCACTACCCTTGCGGAGCATTGGGATGGAAGCACCTGGATGATCGAGCCCGCACCAATAGGCCTCGCAGGAAACGAGATCCTAACCAACGTGTCGTGCACCTCTGCGTCCGCCTGCGCCGCTATCGCAGCCCCTAACGTCGTCGAAGTTTGGGATGGCGCAAGCTGGTCCATCGAGAACCTCCCCGGCGTAGCCCCCGGCATGACGCTTAGCGCCGTGTCGTGCACCTCAGACGGAAGCTGCACGGTGGTCGGGGCGGCCAACCAGGAGCCCCTCGTCGAACATTCCAGCTAGCCGCAACGGGTGACGTTCGGCTCTCGACCAGCCTGCTCGCGCCGATCGCGACGCACGTGGACGGGGCGTCAGCCAGATGGGCGGGCATCCGCGTCTCGCCAGCGAGACGATCTCTAAGCCCGTGGAGGAGCGAGCCGCCGCCGATGAGGGTGATGCCGCGGTCCATGACGTCGCAGGCAAGCAGCGGCGGCGTGCGCGTAAGGGTCTCCTCGGTCGCCTCGATGATCCGGGCGAGGGGCCGCTCGAGCACACAGCCGATCTCCAGGCCGGTGAGCCGCATGGTCTTGAGCCTCTCGGAGCCCATGTCGCGGCCTATGATCTCGATCTTCCGGTCGTGCCCGTACGGAGACGCCGAGCCGATGTCAGCCTTGATCTGCTCGGCGGCTTGCTGACCGACCAGCACCGCATGCTCGCGCTTGAGGTGCGCGGCGATTCTGTCGCTGAGCTCCTGCCCGCCGATCGGGATCAAGCGCGAGGTGACGATCGCTCCCATCGAGATCATCGCCACCTCGGTCGTGCCCGCCCCGATGTCGAGCACCATCGATCCGGTCGGCTCCTCCACGGGCAACCCGGTGCCCCATGCCGCCGCGATCGGTTTCGCGACCAGGCGTGCCTCCCGGGCGCCGGCCGTCATGCAGGCCTGCGCGACGGCGCGCCTCTGCACGCCGCTTGCGCCGGTTGGCACCGCCGCGATCACCCGCGGCTTCGGCCTCTTGTACCGCCGCACCTTCCGAATCATGTGCCGCAAGAGCTCCTCCGTGGCCCATAGGTCCGCGATCATCCCGTGCTTGAGCGGTTGGATCGCAGCGGCCCCCTCGCGGCCGAGGAGGTCCAGTGCCTCGCGCCCCGCGGCGAGCGGCTCGCCACTGCGCGCGTCGGCGACGACGACGCTGGGCTCGGATAGGACGATCTCGCCGCCGCAAGCAGACAGGACCGTGTTGGCGGTCCCCAGATCGACCGCGATGTCGCTGCTGGAGAAGCATGTCCAAAATGGGAGGGATCTCATCAGCATCCCATCGCGGATCGCTCAGATCCGAGCGAGACCGGTGTCGACGCGCACCACGGCGCCGGCTAAGCGCGCATTGCCACGGCTCGACCGGGAAAGCGCAGAACCGATGCTTCGATTCGACGCGCCGCCGCGAAACCCTCCCATCCTGATCAGCGGCCTCACTCGACCTCGAGGGCTTCCGCGCGATGAGTCGCTGGCTGAAATCTCGGCCCGTGCGCGAACCAGCCCCCGCATGAGCCCGCGCGACTTCCGCTTCTAGCCCAAAGGAGCAGTCCGAGCGACCGGCTCCACCTTGTCGCTGCGCATGGAAACCAGCACTCCTCGCGGTCAACGTTCGGCCGTCGTTTCTGGGCGAAGGCGGAATGAAGCACGCTGTCGGCTCGCGTGGCAGCGGCTGTCGTGCATACGCTGAGGTTGGGCATCGGGAATCACCCGACGAGCTGCGCCTCCGTCCTGAGCGCGGGCTGGTTGACGCCTAGGACCCTCCTAGGCCTGGAGCTATGCCTGCGGCGCCGGTGCCGGCCGTCCTATCCTGCCGCTGCGAAGTCGGCGGCCAGCTTGCTCAGGTCGGGATACCCGAGGCCGCTGCCCTCGTTGTACGGCAGCCCCGACGTGCCGGTGTAGAAGATGTTGTCGTTCTGGGTCCCACGCTGATCCAGCGGGGTGAACGGCGAGTTGCCGCTAGTCGCGAACCGGTAGATATCCGGGTTCCAGAAGCCGACGTGACGCCCGAGGTAGGAGTCGATCACGGCCGCCGATCCGCTCAGCTGCTGAGAGGTGAAGCTCGTGCCGCCCCAGCCACCCTGAAGGGTGGTCGGCTGCCCGAACGACGGCGCGTAGATCAGATAGCCGCTCAATGGATCGGCGTTGGCCGAGATATCCGGATCCGCCCGGCCTGACCCGTAACCGGTGATCACCGGAGGCGTCGGATCGAAGTTCCACGCCGCGGGCAGGAACAGGCCGTCCACGTTCTGGTAGTCGCTCGGGGTCAGGTACGGCACCGCGCTGAACGAGCTAGTGCCGGGCACGCCCCGCTGGTAGGAGGGCTGCGGTTCGATCGCGCTGAACCCGCCTCCGCTGCCGATCACGTTCGTCTCCGCGGCCTGAGTCAGCGACTCATCTTCGGCGGCGGCCACCGCCGGCCAGGTGTAATCCCAGCCCCAGGTGCGCTGGGCCGCGTTGCCGAAAGGCGCGGCTCCCCCCGGCCCGGTGAACGTGGCACTGAACGGGAGAGTCGTTCCCCCGGCAGCCGCGATGTACGGGCTGTCGGACGGGTTGTCGACCGAGAGGTTGGTCGTTCCGATGTCGCCGCTCGCGTCGTACGCGCCCGCGTCACCGGAAGAGGCGAAGCCAGACTGTCCCTGGGCCGCCATCTCCAGGAATGCCTCATCGAAAGCGGCTACGTACCCCGGGGACTCCTGCCCGCTGACGATGCTCGCCTGAAGAATGGTCTCCGACTCTCCCCAGCTCACCCCGACGGTGCTGGCGATGTTCTGGCTGGCGGCGTAGAAAAACGCGTCGGCAAAGCCGTAGTCGGTGTTCGGCGCCTGGTAGACGATCACATTGGAGGCGGGAGCCAGCCCGCCCGCCTGCTCCACGTCGAGGTCGGTCTCCCCCGACCCCGACACATCGCTCGGGGCGCCCGGTCCACCGTCGACGTTATTCACCGTCACGGTCCGGTTGCTGGGCGGCAGGTGCATCACGTTCTGCCAGAAGTACTGCGGCGCGCCCGGATCGAGCGCGGCCAGGGTCACGTCCGCGATCGTCTGTCCCTGTCCCTCGGCGCCGTCAGCGTACAGCGAGGTGAGATCGTAGTCCTGGGCGAAGTCCGTGGGCGTCTTGCACGCATACGGATCGGAGCTGACCGCGGGCTGGCCCGGAAGCGGTGCGGCGAGTACACAACCAGACGAGCCGCCGGACGCCTGACCGCCGATGTGCACGGCCTGGGTGCCGAACGGGCCGTAGTTAGTCAGCCCGAGAATGGCCAGGACGTAACTTCCGATCGATGCGGGAAGCTCAGGCGACTGAGAGATTCCGTGCACGCGCTGGGCTCTGATCATCTGCGTCCCGTCGCGCCCCTTGATCGCCGGCACGTAGTACTGCTTCTGCTGGACCGACAATGCCTGGTCGAACTCGCCGGCCGTGCCGTTGGCGACTACGTCGACGTGGTCGGCGTAAGCGTGCGTGGTTATGCCGAACCCGGCCAGATAGCTCTCCAGCTGAGCGATGTTGGCTGAGGTCTGCCCATAGGTGCCGGCGAACTGGCTTACCGAGAGGTAACGACTGAAACCATGCTGCGCGCTCGCCTCCAGCTGGGACAGGTTGCGCTCACGCAGGATGAAGGACACGGTCTCCGGCGTGTTCGGCGGGGTGTTGCCGAACACCGAGGCGCCGGGCAGAGCCGAAGCTCTAATCCCAGGCTGGACGGCGATCTCTGTCGTGGCCGCAGCCCCCGCGACAGTCGGCAGCGCCGCGAGAGCCATCGCCACCCCGGCGAGTACCCCCCAACGGATCAGATCGCGATTCACGGAACCCCCCTCAAGTCGAGCACACCGCAGATAGGCTGGACGTTAGCTCGGAACAAGCCCCCGGGCAAGGGTCATGCGATCGCCTAGCTGGGCGCACGGTAGCCCCATCGTGGCCCCACGGTGGTGGACACAGACGACTACCGCATCATCGGTGGCGCTTTCCAGCGAGGCGCTGCGCGCTCGACGGGCCACGCATCAGGGGTACTGCGAGTGCACAGCTCGTCAGGGTCGCCGTGATCGCGTTGGAACCAGAGGAGCGCCGAGCGGTGGATCGCTGCCCAACCTATGCGTATGCACGAGCGCGGCGCTGACGACTACGAGCTCAGCAACCGCAGCGTTTGGTACCGCCCAGAAGCGACGGCCGGACTTGGCCCGCACGGAGTGCTGGCTTCCATGCGCAGGAACACCCTGGCGCCGGGCGCTCAAAGTGCTCCTTTGATCGAGAACCGGCAGTCTCGTGCTTGAAAGGGTCAGGCACGTTCTGGACCGGCGTGATGCGCCGCTACTTGTAGCCCGAAGGGAAAGCAACGCGGTCGGAGCTGGTTGAAGTGAGGCGCCGCGCTCCTGAAGAGCGCATTGCAGCCTCGTATGCCTCGATGTTAGTGTCGCGGGGTCGGGGCGAGGAGCCGCCGGCGGATTACGTCGTCCAGCGTGAGGAGACAGCATGGCTTACGGCATCGTCCATCAGTTCGCCGGCGGCACCGAGGACCAGTACCGCGCGTCGATAGCCGCCGTGCATCCGAGCGGGGGCAGGCTACCGGAGGGCCAGGTGTTCCATGCAGCTGGGCCGTCGGACGACGGCTGGGTGATCGTGGCGATCCACGAATCGAAGGAGAGCTGGGAGAAGTTTCGCGACAGCATTCTGATGCCTCGGATGCAGGCAGGGATCGAGGGCGGCTTCGGAGCGCCCTCGCACGAGGCTGCGTTTGAGGTCAGAGCCCAGACGTTGGCGTGGCACCTAGAGGCCGAACCGGGCTGAATCGGGGCGAACCTCGTCGTTTCCTATCCGCCGAGGCAAGGGCTGGTTCGGGATCACGCCACAAGATGCTGACCGCCGCGCGACACTGATCTTCGCTGCTGGGTTGCCTGGCTACCCGGTGGGCACGCCACGAGGCTCCAACAACACCTTTCGGTTTGATCGAGAACTAGCGCTCTGGGCTCACGCGCTCTGAGCATGTTCCCGAGTTGCTCGATGGTCTGTTGCTTGTAGCCCAAGGGGAAGGCGCGGACGACCTGCGTTTGGCGATTATGTGGGTCTCCTCGCCGGTCGGGGTGAGTTCTCTGCTATTGCGTCGGCGCGGGGCTCGTCGGTGGTGCCGATACTCGTGTCGGACGGGTGGCTCCATAGCCGATCGGGTGGCCTGCTCGCGGCCTCGGGCGGCTGTCGGGCCAGCTCAACGCCGCCACTTCTTTGAGAGCCTCAAGAGGGGCGTCGTCATGAGGCGTGCCAGCAGTCGGGGACCTGGGAAGACTCGCAGGCCGAGTTGGTCGAACATGGTGAGCGTGTCCATCTGGAACCAGTGCTCGGCGGCCTTCCCGTCGACCATCCGGCTGAGCTCGAGGCCGGAGAAGCGGACCTTGCGGCCGGTCGGTGGGAGGCCCCGGAAGTGCCCGGTGTGGGTTCCGGTAAACAGAATTCGCTGCGCGTTCATGTCCTCATCGGCCACGGTGTCTTGCACGTGGAGGTGCAGGTCGGGGAATCCCTCGAGAAAGGGTGCCCAGGAATGCGACCCACGCGTCGCTGTCGAGCTCGGGCAGGTGCATGCTGTCGGGAGCGTGGCCGATGTAGTCGGCGGTTCGCGCGTTGGCCTCACCCTCGTCGTCGCGGGCGTTGAACGCGTCGACCCACTGGCGGGCGGCCAGCCTGTTCTCGGTCGACGCGGATTTGCTTGGCGTCTCGATGGTCATGTTCTGTCTCCTTCGTCAGGCTGGGATGCCGGGAGGGCCGAGGATCTCGAGGCCGTACTCGGCGGCCGTCTTCATCACCAGCTCCATGTCGGGCGCTGTTGGGGGCCCGGGCGGGAGCTCGGGCCCGGGGGCGGGCTCGGCCAGCGCACGCACGAACCCTGCAAAGTCGCCCGGCTCGGTGACCAGGAGGAACCGCGCCAGCTCGGAGCTCACGATGAAGGTGTGCGGGATGTCCCGCGGCCCGAGCACGAACGAGCCGGCCGGTGCGACATGGGTCTCGCCGTCGACCCAGATCGTGAGTTCGCCTTCGAGGACGTAGAACCACTCGTCCTCGTTGTGGTGGACGTGGAGCGGCGAGCCGCTTCCGCGCGGGGCCGTCTGCTCGGTGACCATGACGCCGTCGCCGGCGGCTTTGATCGTCGTCAGCCCGCCGAAGAACCAGAGGTGCTCGCCGGTGCCGGGCTGCTGTGCGATGGGGGTGAGAGTTGTCATGCGCGCAGCATGCTCCGGCCGGCGCTGCGCGACCA
>Ga0187770_10001274_pt1 | contig 13258 bp, 10 predicted proteins | sample 0116_SJ02_MP02_2_FD_133154 | JGI IMG/M metagenome (GOLD analysis project Ga0187770, IMG submission 133154) | Tropical peat soil microbial communities from peatlands in Department of Meta, Colombia - 0116_SJ02_MP02_20_MG | ecosystem: Environmental > Terrestrial > Soil > Wetlands > Peat | place...
CTCGAAAGGCCGGCATACTCTCGACACCTGAGGCTTGACCGGGCTGTACGCCCACGCGGACTCTATACTACCGGGGCTGAATCGAGGCCGTCGAAGTCGGCAATTAGAGCTTTCGCCCTAGACGAGTGTGAAGGGGCACCAATCACCTAGATCGGAGAACAAGTCTGTCCAATCTTGCCGACTGATTCCCGAAGACGAGCTCAAACGGAGGTTTCCATCTCTATGGACGTATGAGTTTCTTCGCCCCTGTTCACCAACGGCCCTAAGTGTCGCGGCTGCCTCAGCCGGGGCGAGCTTCGAGTCGAAGTAACGCTTTCTGCCAAGAACAATCGGGGTCGAACCATCGACGACGAAGTCTGTGATCATTTCACATTTCCCTCTGGCTTTCTCTAGAAGGAAGGACACCACAGCATGCTCATCAGGCGCCAAAGCGCAACCATCAGAAGCGCGCAACTCTCGCCATCGCGATGAAGATTCCAGCCGGGGTAAAAAATGGAAGGGGTGTCCCCTCCTTCGATCCCGACGCACGGAAGTACCTGCTCCGGACAGTCTCCATCGAAGTCTCCTCTTTGGGGCAGGAGAGGAGAGCGGGGACGGAAGGGAGCACCGCGTCTGATGGGTCATGAGAGGACCAGCAGAGGCCCATTTCAGAGACCCAGATCGTTCCTTCTTTCGAGTTGACCACTAGGGGAGAAGTCCTCCGGACAGTCCCCATCATGGCAAACCTCTTCGCGAGAATCTCCATCTGCAACGAATTCAGCTTGGGCAGGAGGAGGTAGTGTTTCCCTCCTAACTGGAGCTGATGCACTTTGAAACTGAGGAAGGCTTCTCGATTGTCGTCGCTCTCGCGTCGTTACACATCAGACGAAAACACTCGAATAATGAGGAGAGCTCTGTTGACGAAGAACAACTGAAGACGACGGATTTTGTTGCCTTGATGGGCTTCACTGGGCGATATTCCGTGGCAGCGGTAGGCAACATGGCCGAGTACGACTCCCTTCTATGAATCGCTGTGAAGATTGTGACACATTTCATCTGGGGAGGTCTGCGTAAGTGTTCCGGCAGCTTGGCAAGACCGGAAACGACCGGCGGGTTCACGGAACCCATAATAACACAAACCCGCACCGAACACATTAGGAGTGGAGAAGAACGGACGAAGATAGGGCCGTTTCAATGGAGGCGCTCGAGGCGAGGATGAAGTCCTATGCAATACGCATAGACTCCGCCCTGGCCAGGGAACTCAAGCTCTATGCCCATTCCAGGTTCCACGACCCCCTGATCTACGCCATTGAAGGCGGAAAACGGGTCCGCCCGGTGATGCTAATGCTATCGGCGGAGGCGCTTGGATGCAAAGATGATTCGGTGCTTGGGGCTGCAGTCGCTGTGGAGCTGCTCCATACCGAGTCCATCATCCACGACGATGTAATCGATGAGGAGAAGGTGAGGAGGGAGAAGTTGCCGTTCCACGTCAAGTACGGCTACAGCGCGTCCCTGCTCAGCGCCGACTTCGTGTTCGCTATGATTCTGGCGATCGCTGCGAGGTATGATGACAGGAGGATTGCAGAGGAGGTGAGTAGCGCGGCGCTCCAGATGGCGGAGGGTGAGTACTCTGAACTGACAATCGATCCCCAGATCTACAGGCTTACCTGGGACGAGTACATCAGGATAATCACGGAGAAGACAGCTTCGCTCTTCGAGACCTCGGCGAAACTCGGAGGGCTGATTGCAGGCGGGGACGAGAAGGAAGTCGAAGCCCTTGCCGACTACGGAAGGTGCATAGGGATAGCGTACCAACTAAAGGACGACCTGCTCGACTGGAGGTCGCAGGACAAGGTGACAGTGGGGCTGCTGAAGACACACAGCGAGAGCGAGGTGGTCGGGAAGATGACCGCACAGGCTGAGTCGTATGCCGAGGAGGCGAAGAGGCGGCTCATGCACCTCCCCAGGAATGAAGCCACGGTACTGCTAGAGGACCTTTCGGACTTCTCGATACTTAGGGACTACTAGGCTGCAGTTCCGCGGAGCCTGACTCTTAACCGGGTTGGCCCAGGATGATGAATGCGATGGCGAAGCCGTAAATCGCAATCGCCTCCGCAAGGACGACGAAGATCAGCGCCGTGGTCCTCACTTCCGCCTTTTCTGTCACTGCAGCAATGGCCGCCGAACCGGAGGTACCGACGCCGATGCCCGCGCCTAGCGCCGCCAGCCCGAATGCCAAGCCCGCCGCGAGGAACTGCTGGCCATTGGCAGCCGCTCCGGGCGTTATAGCGAAAACTGGAGCCGAAAGCGCTGTTAACAGACTCGCAAGAAAGCTTAGGGCGAAGAGTATCCTGGGAAGCCTTCGCATTGGTTGACGAAGCAGCGCCTTCGAATACCGCTTATAAGTATAATGTCCTCACGATGGGTTTGAAGGGCTCTCAGCGGACGGCGTTAACAAAGAAAACTGGCCACGCGCAATGCTGGCGAAGTCGGTCGGATGAACACTGGAGGTTGAATCCAGGTATCTGGGCTTAGACTCTAAGTTTCGACAGTATTTTTTTCGGATCCATCCCTGCCTCGACACCGATGGCTATGGCCGCAAGGTTGCTCACTTCGAATTCTAGAAGCTTTATGAGGCCCAGGATGGTCCCAGGGCTGAGCCCCTGCCACACGAAAGCGAGGTCGGCGGTGTCCCGCATCTCCTTCGCAAAGCCATCTTCGACCATGTCGATTAGCTCTTCGTCGCCCTGAGGCCCCTGTAACGGGAAGCGGTAAGCCGATTCAATCATTTTCACCGCTTCAGACACCGAGTCAGCACCAGCCATGCTGTTCAGGGTCTGGAGAGAGACTCTTCTCGCAGGCGTGATGATTAGTTCCTGAACCTCTGCTTCTGACAAACCCCAGACCTTAGAACGCAGGACGCTCAGTACGTTGTAGGCGTCGACGTCAAGGGCCACCATATCATTCACTCCGTTCACGTTAGCCCTCGCCGAGTACAGCTTCGGGTTGAGGGAGTACTCCTTCGATATCGCAGATAGGACAGCGTGGTCGATGTATATGTCGAAGTATCTGATCTCACCCTTGGACGTGTACGCCGCCAGAGCTTTCTCCACGTCGGAGAAGAACTCGGTCCCGGAAAGCATCGTCACAGCTTCGTTGACGTCCTTGGCCGAGAGGACCTTCACTATCAGGTCCCTCCTCTCCACTAGCTCCTCAGCCTTCATGTCAAGATATTCGACCGTCTCATTGAAGGTGCGCTCCAAGGCCCTGGCCTTCAGCACAAGCTTCATGTCCCAGGCGACGTTCTTCAGGTAGTACAGTTGCAGAATCCTATACCTCCCCGCGCCCTGGGTCGCGGAATGGTGAACAACCGCGAGGCGCTCCCTGAGGGCGAGCTCAATTCTCCTGGCGGTGAACGGAGGGGACATGCTGGAGAGGGTGTCTGCGTACGGCGTGCTCCGGAGCCTGTTCACCATCTCTTCGAGAGAGGTGGATTCGGCCAGCTTCTGGACGGTGGGTGTATCAAGCAGCGTTCCTCTGAGCGCGAATGCCTTGGTGCCGACATAGGTCCTGCTCGACAAGTTGAATCCGCTGAATTCCTGCTTGCCGAAGTCGGACGGCTTATAATGGTTAATCCAGTGAAGAGATGTAACGTCTTGGGGCTACTTCGCCTCGCGCCCACAGCACGCTTAATAACGGAACTCTGATGCGGCTGAAAACGCATAGCGCTTGGGCGTCGCCCCTCTATCTAAGGTCACGATAATCTCACCCCGCAGCGAGTATGCAGACGTAGCCAAGGCACTGGCGAAGTTCGAGGACTTCCACCCTCTCGAAGGCGCTGCTCAGAACTTCGATCCCGGGGTCCAGGAGCTGACTGTGAAGGCCGTCAGGCTCTTCGCGCAGGCGGACCAGGTTGTGAAGGACTTGGACCTGAAGTTGATGCCAGGGCAGATGGACATCGTGTTCAGGGGAGTCAAGATCCCGAAGAGCACCTACGAGGCCTCGACGTGGGAGGAACTCCTGAGCAAGGCTGACGCCCAGCTTGGACCGATTTCAGAGGAGGTCCGGGCGGAGAAGGTCCTCCTCCAGAGGGCGCAGAAGGACGAGGCGGACTCAGAGGCGCTCATGGGAGCTTTGAAGGTCGTTTCGGAGTTTTCGTCAGACCTCACGGGGCTCTCAGACCTCAACCACTTCAAGGCGCTGGTTTGCCTGGTCGGAGATGACAGGTTGGAAGAATTCAGCAAGTCTCTTCCGGAGGCGGTGTTCCTGTCGCAGCCGATTACAAAGGAGCAGACACTGGTCATGGTGGCAGTGGCAAGAGCGGAGGAAGCGAAGCTTGACAAGACGATGAAGCTGCTGGAGCTGAAGCCACTGACTATACCCCCCAATTTCCCACAGAACCCCGCGGAGGCGTACAGCAGGGCCTCCCAAGATTACGGGGCCGCGGTTGCGGCGCGAGGGAAGGCAGAAGCCCAGATGCTGGAATCCAGGGAGAAGCACGGGACAAATCTGCTGGCGCTGAGGGAGCTATCTGAAGTGTCAAGGAGGACGCTGGACGAGGCAAGGGTGTCCGGGGGTATGCAGAGGCTCGCGATGATTTCCGGGTACGTCCCGGCGAAGAAGGAGGCGAAGCTGAAAGAGATGTTCGGCAGATGGATGGTTCACACGGAGCCTGTAGGACGGGCGTTAGGCGAAGAAAGGGTTCCCGTGCTCATGGAGAACAAGGAGGGGCTGGGCCTCTTCCAGCCCGTCACTCTCGAGCAGGGAATCCCTGCAGAGCATGAGGTGGATCCCACTCCACTCGTATCTTTCGTCTTTCCTGTATTCTTCGGGATGATGTTCGGGGACGTCGGTCACGGACTTATTCTGACACTGTTCATGCTTTTTGTCAGGCACAGGTCAGTCGGGAACATGAGGAAGTGGGCCAACATCTTCATCGTGGCCGGAATCTCCGCCATAATTTTCGGAATAATCTTCGGAGAGTTCTTCGAACTTTCGTTTTCTAGCTTCGTCCCTATCCCAGCGGTCATTGAAATCATCCACAGGGTTGCTGGCGCCCAGGATGTCTTCTCCACGAATGGTGTCTATCAGGTGATGGAAATCGCGATACTAATCGGAGTGGCGCACCTGACAACGGCTCTTAGCCTCGATATCTACGAAGGCGCGAAAGAGCACAACAAGCTCGAACTCTGGCTTGAGAAGGTGCCCGTCCTGACGATGTATCTCGGAGGGGTGGGCTATGGCCTGGCGTTCGTAGGGGTTGGATTCAGCTTCAACGTTCTTGGTTCGACAGCTTCGGCGCCGCTCTTGGGTGTTCCAATCGATGTGCTTGGTGCAGTCTCACTCGCTGTTCTTGTGCCTTCAATGATTGTTCTGCTGATTGGGAAGGCGGTAGCCATCAAGACTGGGAGGTTAAAGGAAGGTTCATTCCTCGGCGCGCTGTCAAACGGGGGGCTCGAAGTCTTCGAGCGGATATCTCAGTTCCTGTCGAACACAATAAGTTACGTGAGGCTTGCCGTCATGCTGCTGGTTCATGCGGCTCTCCTGCTCATTATCAACCTCAAGTTCCCGCTGTCGAACCCCGTGGACATCGCCCCATGGGTCATCTTTAACATGTTGATACTTACTTTCGAGGTGTTCATCGTGTATGTCCAAGACCTAAGGTTGCACCTTTACGAGTTCTTCACGAAGTTCTACACGGGCCAGGGGAAGCCGTTCCGCAAGATACTCCCGGACAGAGCCCGGGTCAGGATAAACTGGCTTTAGCCAGCGAACCCGGCCGCGGCGTTGGACGCGAAGTTGATTACCTGCTGGGGGAACAACCCTATGCCGATGATCAGGCCCACCATGACGGCGAAGATCAGGACGAACCAGAATGGCTCCTTCACCCTATCCGTGCTCTCCCCCTCGTCCATGTACATCCGCTTTATGATCCAGGCGTAGTAACCCAGGCTGAAGGCCGAGTTCAGAATCGCCGCAAGTGCGAGCCAGGTGTAGGGACCGTTGGCGACCGAGAGGACCAGAATCAACTTGCTCCAGAACCCGCTTAGCGGGGGTACGCCAGCGAGACCGAGGAAGGCCACGGCAAGGGTGAAGGCCGTGATTGGCATCCTCTTCCCAAGTCCGTCGTAGGCCTTCAGGTCTGCCCGTTTCAGCTGGAGGACGACGAGCGCGGCGGCGAGGAAGGCTGCACCCTTCATCACGGCGTGGTTGATGACGTGAAAGACGGTCCCAGTCAGCCCCAGCACGGCTGCTGACGAGCCCGGCGCGTTCGCGAATGCCACGAACCCGATCAGGATGTACCCCGCCTGGGCGATGCTTGAGTAGGCCAGCAGCCTGGTCATGCTCTTTTGTGTGAGGGCGGAGATGTTGCCGACGGTCATTGTGACCAGGGCGAGGACGGCGAAGACGTTGGCCATGGTGAAGAGCGGGCTCCTGGTGACTGCGTAGAGTGTGGTTACGCCGAGAAGGACCCTGATAGCGGCGATGAAACCCGCCTTCTTCGTGGCGGCTGCGAGGAGTGTACTGATCGTCGTTGGGGCGCCTTCGTACGCGTCGGGGATCCACATGTGGAATGGGACTATGGACATCTTGAAGCCAAAGCCAGCCACGAAGAGGAGGGTGGCGACCCCTGCTAGGGCCGACGGATGGCTGGTGAACCCGGCCACAACGGCTACGATCTGGGTGCTCCCTGTCAGACCGTAGGCAAGGCTGATGGCGTAGAGGATTACGGCTGAAGACATCGCCCCTATGATGGCGTACTTGACTGACGCCTCGTTGGAACGTGTTTTCTTGTCGAAGCCTGCCAGGACGTAGGTCGGGAGGCTCATGAGCTCCCAGGAGACGAACAGCATCAACAGGTCCTGTGAATAGGAGAGCAGGACCATGCCGAGGGCGGTGAACGCGAGCAGACCGTAGTAGACGGGCTTGTTCGTGCTCTTCAGGAAGTCGAAGGAAGCTATGGTGACCGCCAGGGTGACGCCGACAGTGACCAGGGCGAACACCCCTCCTATCTGGTCGGGTCTTACGAGGGAGCCCGCCCACGGGACTGTGGAGGGATAGAGGGTGAACAGGCCGATGAGCACGAGTGCGGCGGCGAGCACAAGTGCGAGGATGTACCCTGCCAAGTTCTCCCTCCCCGTCCGAAAGACCTGAAGCAGTGGGAGGAACAGCCCGGCGCCAGCGAGCAGCGCTACCGTCAGTGTGAGATAGTCTAACATCCTAAGGCAACCCCTTGAGGAACTGAGCTACTGGGAAGGCCGGGGTCAGTATCAGGTACGAGGTGACTATCAGGATGACCAATGGGACCAGGTAGACCGCGAACGCGGCCACGTCAGACCACCCCATGTCGTGGGCCTCGTGGCCCGGCTCCGCGGGAGAGAGGACCGTCCTCTTGATCATCCAGAGGAAATAACCCGCGGTGATGACAGGGACAAGGACCGAAATCGCCGTGATGGCTGACGCGGAAATCCCTGCGACGATGACCATGAACTCGGCCAGGAAGCTCGAGAATGGCGGGAGGCCCATTGCAGCTGCCGCTCCAAGGACTAGGATTACGGCGGTCCGGGGCATGGTCGTCCCCAGTCCCTTCAGAAGCGGAATCTCCCTCGTCCCGGCCTGGTGCTGGATGTACCCGGAGAGCATGAAGAGGCTCCCGACCGCGAGGGCGTGGGTGAACATCTGGAAGATCGCCCCCTGGATGCCAAGGACGCTCCCAGAAATCAGCGTGGCGTAGGCCCCGAAGAGGACAAATCCCATGTGGTTTATGCTGGTGAACGCTATCATCTTCTTCAGGTCCCTCTGCAGAAGTGCGGCCACCGCGCCGTAGAACATCGAGAAGAGACCGAGCCCGAGGAAGACCCAGGCGTACTGAGCCGACGCACTTGGGAACAGGCCTATGCTGATCCTGATGAAGCCGTAGCCGCCCATCTTCAGCAGCACCCCTGCGAGCAGCACCGAGATCGGGGAAGGCGCCTCGACGTGAGCGTCTGGGAGCCAGGTGTGGAACGGGACCAGGGGGAGCTTGACCGCAAATCCGATAAAAGAGGCGAGCAGTGGGACGTACTCGAGGCTCACGGGGATCTGGCCCGCTTGGAGCATCGCCTGGATTGTCGGGATGTCGAACGACGGCGAAGGCATTCCCATGTAGAAGTAGAGGAAACCGAGGAGCATGATCGTGCTCCCTGCGAAAGTGAAAATGATGAACTTCAGAGCCGCGTACTTTCTGCGGGGACCCCCCCAGACCCCAATGAAGAAGAACATCGGGATGAGCACTATTTCCCAGAAAATGTAGAACAGAATCAGGTTGAGGGAGGTGAACACCCCAATTATCGCTCCCTCGAACATGAAGATTAGGGAGTAATACTCGGCCTCGTGGTGGTCGATCAGCCTCCTCGAGCCTATTATGACGAGGACCGTGAGGAGGGCGGATACGAAGAGCAGTGGAGAGCTGAGGCCGTCCGTGCCGAGGAAGTAGTTGAGGCCGAAGGAGCTGAAGCTGACCCAGCTATACCTCTCCTGGAAGAGGTACTGACCCCCCGCCGGAGGGCTGGAATAGACCTGCCAGAAAACGTAGCCTGCGATGACCAGTACCGCGATAGAGAGGGCGAGGGAGAGGTAGATGCCGAGGCGTCTGTTCGCCCTGGTGGCAAGGTACACGAAGGGGGCCGCCACGAGCGGGAGCGCTATCAGGAGCGATAGGACGTAGCTCATGGGAGTGGGACCCCCACCCCCGCCCGCCAGATCGCAAGAAGCAGCAGCACAACCAAGAGGACAATGCCAAGGGCGAAGACCTGGGCGTACTGCTCAACTACGCCGGTCTGGATCCTCCTGAACGCCCTGGAGAGGGACTGCCCCACCGAGGAGAAGCCGTTGGCTGCGCCGTCCACGATCTTGACGTCGATCCAGTTCCCTGCACTCGAGAGGTAGACGCCAAGCACAGAGCCAGCCTCATTCACCCTGAACAGGCCCCTGTAATCGAAGTTCTCGCTCAGCCACCTCGAAGCGGCCAGGGGGGCGTTTACGAAGACCTTGTAGTAGATGGCGTTGATGTACCACCTCTTCTCGAGGAAGTTGTACAGTCCGTGCATAAACCCGGTTTGCCCGACGTAGCGGTTCGGAGGCACCCGCCGGACGACGTAGATGGTGTAAGCGGCGAGGAAACCCACGACCACTATGGCCATGGTCAACCCTGCCGGAGCCCAGTCGACCGCTCCGGAGGGCGCGGCAAGCTTTGCCGTTGGGAAGAGAGTTCCTATGTAGCTCTGCGCTGCCGCCTGAAGAGAGGCGTCGAGGTTCAGCGCAGGGATCGCGAGGCCTGCAAAGGCGGTGACCCCGATGACGACTGTCAGCCCCGCCAGGATTGTGTAGGGCACCCACATGATCGGGCTTGGCTCGTGAACGTGGTGTCCCTCTCCTTCGACTTCGGCCAGCCTTCTGCTGGCGTCACCGTAGAACACGATGCCGAGCATCCTGAAGGAATAGAAAGCTGTCATCCCCGCTGTGAGTGCACCCACCACGAAGAGCCCGTACTGCCCTGCCCCCCAGGCCGCGCCCAGAACAGCGTCCTTGCTCCAGAACCCGCTGAACGGAGGAATCCCCGATAGAGAGGCGACAGCGATTAGGACAGCAGCGAAGGTCAGCTTCATCTTTTTCCTCATCCCGCCCATGTCGTTGATGTACTTCGAGTCTGCGGCGTGGATGAGGGCGCCCGCGGCGAGGAAGAGGCACGCCTTGAAGATGGCGTGGCTCAGGAGCTGGTACAGTGCCGCCGACAGTCCGTCGGAGAAGTTCGTCGACAGCCCCGCGACGCCGACGGCCAGCATCATGTAGCCGATTTGCGAAATCGTCGAGTAGGCGAGGATCTTCTTCAGCTCGAACCCCACCAATGCCTGGCTGGCTGCCAGCACCGCAGTGAATGCTCCTATCCAGGCAACGGTGAGGAAGAAGGGCTGGACCGCACCCATACCGTATGCGGAGCTACTGATAGCGATGAAGTAGAAGATCGGGGCGACCCTGGCGACTAGCACGACGCCTGCCTTGACCATTGTCGCGGCGTGAATCAGCGCCGAAACAGGGGCGGGGCCTGCCATCGCGTCAGGCAGCCACTCGTGCAGGGGAAACTGGGCAGACTTCCCGACGGCGCCCCCGAAGATCAGAAGCGCTACCGGGACCAACAATCCGTTGTTGTAGAGGTTCTGGAACCAGTTGCCCTGGTCATGGGCAAGGGCGTAGTAATTGAAGGTCTTGGAATAGAAGAAGAGAATCAATATCCCTGCCAGCATCGCCACGTCTCCAATCCTTGTCATGACGAATGCCTTCATCCCTGCCTGGGAGGGGGAGTATGCCTGCTCCTCACCCAGGGCCCGCTCTCCAGGGGTGCCGACCCAGTCCTTGGTCTCGTCCTTCCAATAGTGCCCAATCAGGGCGTAGCTGCACAACCCGACCATCTCCCAGCCGACGAAAAGCGAGAGCAGGTTGTCGGAGAGGACGATGAGCTGCATGCTCCCGATGAAGAGAGCGATGAAGAAGAAGTACCTGTTGTGCCCACCGTCCTCTTTCATGTACTCCAGGCTGTAGAAGATGATGAGAAAGCTCACCCAGGCGACAACGTTCGTAAGAATCGCCGTGTAAGAGTCGGTCAGTACCCCCACCGTTAACCCTAGACCAGAAATCCACGGGACGCTGACAGTCAGGGGGCCTAAGTTATCGATGGCTATAGCCTGCCCCTGGAGGACAGGGATGAGCATCACCAGGGCGCACAGGGCGGAAAGGAATGCAAACAGGACCGCAGCGAAGTCTCCAATCCTCCCGAACTTCCTCAGTGCGACGGTGACGAGGGCGCCTATGTAGGGGAAGATGAAAATCAACCAGATGAGGTAGGAGGGTATGACCAGCGACATCTCAGCCCACTCCTCCTGCGGTCAAGATGCCCGCGAAGTTCGTCAGGAACTTGGTAACGATGTCAGGATAGATGCCGATAAGTATCGAAGCAACAACGATGGCGAGTAGGGGCAGGGTCATCATGAGAGGGGCGTCCCTGACCCCTTCGAGTCCGGGCGCTAGTTGCCCGAAGAATATCTTCTTGACTGGCCAGAAAGTATAGGCGACCGTGAGAAGGGTCGCGATCAGCCCGAGGATGGCCACTAGTAAGAAGGTGGTGGACCCCGAAGCACCCTGCGAGAAGATCCCGGCGAACATTATCCATTCTGCTTGGAACCCGCTGGTGGGCGGCACGGCCGACAGTATCAGTGCGCCCAGGGTGAAGAGCGCGGCCGTGAAGGGCATCCTCGCCGCCAGCCCCCCCATCTGCTTGACGTCTCTCAGCCCCGTCTGGGTGACCAGGATGCCGGCCACCGCGAACATCACAAACTTGCCTAGGATGTGGCTCCCGAAGTAGAACACCCCGCCGGCAGCCCCCAGCGCCGAGGTGCTGGCGATCCCAAGAACAGAGTAGGCGTTCTGGCTCATGGTCGACCAGGCGAAGATGTACTTGACGTCGTTCTGTGCCAGCGTGACTGCACCGCCGTAGAACATGGTCAGCACCGCCCAGGCCATCAGCGGGAGGCTGAAGGCGTGGAAGACAGTGGGCATGTTGAAGAAAAGGAGACGGGCGATGACGTAGGCGCCGATTCCGGACACGACAGCCATGGTGGGCGCGAACGAGGTCGGGGGCTCAGCCTCGGTGATCGGGAGCCACATGTGGAACCCGAAAATCGCCATCTTGACGAGCCAGCCGACGAGTATGAGCCCCGCTATCCAGTATGCCCACGTGTTGGTCTGAATCCCGTTCAGGGCCGTAATGTCGAATGAGCACCCTGCTGTCGTGCCGCACGTCGCCGAGTACGCAAGCGCTATGCCCGACAGGAAGACGAAGGCGCCCAGCTGGTTCCATATGATGTAGATGATGCCGACCCTCTCTTTCTGGACGTATCCGAAGAGGCTGATGATTACGAAGGTCGGAATCAGGACGAGCTCCAGGAACAGGTAGAGCTCGATCAGGTTGGTCGAGAAGACGATGCCCACCAGGCCCGCAGAGACGAGCAGGAAGTTGAGGTAGTAGATGCCTATTCTGGCAGGCTTCGGCTCGCTGTACAGGGCCCTGATCCTGCTCTCCATGTAGGGCATGGAGTAGACTGCCGTTGCCGCCAAAACAAGGTTGACGAGTATGGCGACCGGGAAGCTCAGCCCGTCGGCGAGGAACCCGAAGGTGAGTCCGGCCGTGGGGGCCCAGGTATAGGATTCTGAGATTGGCCTGCCGCCAGAGAAGAGCTGGGACCACCCGAACCCCACGAGGAGGAGGGTGGTGAGAAAGAGGGATACGAAGGCGATCCAGCCAACGCGCTTCCCCAACTTGGGAGCCGCGAGGTAGCAGAGACCCGCCGCAATCAGAGGTACGACTACCGATTGCAGAAGTAGATATTGGAACACTTGCGCTTACTCCAGGAACTCTTGCGAACCGGGGAGGAGGACGAGAAGAATCACTTGCCTTATCCCTCCAGCGACTTCAGCTCGCTGACGTCGACGTCTTTGTGCAGCCTGTAGGCAACGACCACTATGGCCAGGATCACAGCCGCTTCGGCCGCTGCAAGGGCGATGGAGAACAGTACGAAAGTCTGCCCGAAGGCGTTCGGAAGCGCTGTCTGCGCGCTCCCCTCGAATGGGAGGTACTGGCCGAAGGCGATGAAGTTCAGGTTGGCCGCATTGATCATTATCTCGACCGCGAAGAGCAGGCGGAGGGCGTTTCTCTTCGTGACGAGCCCGTAGACACCTATGCCGAAGAGCATCGCCGAAACAATCATGAAATCGCTGAGGCTGTTCACTTGGGTTCCCCCCTTTCAACCCTCGAAAGCGTGAGGGCTCCCACGACAGACGCTGCAAGCACGAGGGCCAGGACGAGTAGGATGGGCGCGTCCCCTGTGGAGATGAGCTGCCCGATGTCCACGAAGGTCGCGCTGTTCGAGATGGTGGTGTACTGGCCGAGGTTTGTGTCCACGGCTGCGGCGACAAGCGCGATGGTGATGGCAAGCCCCGTGACGATTCCAGCGATCTTGGTGAGGGACGTCGCCGGGGCCTCCTTGGCCCACTTCTCCTCTCTGACAAGCATCACGGTGAACAGGATCAGCACGGCCACCGCGCCGATGTACACGGCGATCTGGAAGACGGCCACGTAAGGGGCGTCGAGCAGGAAGAAGAGGGCAGCCACGCCGAACAGGGACCCCGCAAGGCCGATGGCTCCGTAGACTATCTCCTTGGCCTCGAGGGCCACGATGGCGCTCCC
>Ga0187770_10001277_pt1 | contig 13240 bp, 11 predicted proteins | sample 0116_SJ02_MP02_2_FD_133154 | JGI IMG/M metagenome (GOLD analysis project Ga0187770, IMG submission 133154) | Tropical peat soil microbial communities from peatlands in Department of Meta, Colombia - 0116_SJ02_MP02_20_MG | ecosystem: Environmental > Terrestrial > Soil > Wetlands > Peat | place...
GAAATTTCTCGCGAATTTCCTCGCGCGACATGAATATCTCCCGCGTCATCACGGCCGCGTAGGAATACGCCGGCGAAAGCATGTGACCATCCACGCCGATCGACTGCAAATAGGCGAACAAATCGGCAATCTCTTCGATATCGGTTTCCTTGTAGATGGTCGTGTTCGACGTCACTAGAAATCCCGCAGCCTTCGCAGCCCGGATGCCTTCAATGGCTTCGCGGAACACGCCGTCGCGTTCAACGCAGATGTCGTGCGTTTTTTCGAGGCCGTCGAGGTGGACATTGAAAAAGAACCTGGATGTGGGCTTGAATGCACGCAAGTGTTTCCGGATGAACATGCCATTCGTACAGAGGTAAATGTGTTTCTTTCGCCCGAGAATCCCGCTCGTCAACCGGCCAATTTCAGGATAAATCAACGGCTCGCCACCGCAGATGGACACGATGGGAGCGCCGCATTCGTCAACCGCTTTCAGACACTGTTCGACGGATAGCATCTCGTCGATCGTCGATTTGTATTCGCGAATGCGACCGCAGCCCGTGCACGTCAAGTTGCACGCGTGCAGCGGCTCGAGCATCATAACGAGCGGATACCTTTTGGCGCTGCTGAGACCCTTCCGGGTGAGATAGCCCGCCATGCTCGCGGTCATGCTCAGAGGAACTCTCATCCATTACCCCCAGTTTCCATTTTGATGCTGTATCTCCTCCGGAGGAATCTTCACGGCGACAGATCTCTGCCGGCCGTTTCGCATGTTTTCATACCGGGCAAGCGCATAGAGCGGGAAGGAGTTTCGATACAGGTGGTACTTCAAGTAGAAAACGCACGGGAATCCTGTGCCGGTGAATTCGTCTTCGTCCCACGTGCCATCAGGGTTTTGATTCTCGACGAGCCACTCAACAGCGCGTTCGACCGCACCCTCATTCGGCCCAACCGTGGCGAGCAATCCAATCAGTGCCCAGGCGGTTTGGGAAGCCGTGCTCTTTCCCTTCGCTTTGTGCGACTCATCATGGTAAGAGAGAATCGACTCGCCAAAGCCGCCGTCCGAGTTCTGCACGGATCGCAACCATTCAGCCGCGCGCTGGCATTCGGCTTCGGATGATTTTCCCACGGCCTCCAGGGCTCGCAGAACACCGCTTGTTCCGTAAATGTGGTTCACGCCCCAACGGCCAAACCAGGATCCGTCCTCGGTTTGATCATGCCGTAGAAATGCCCTGGCGCGTGCCAGAACAGGGTGGTCCGAACTCCAATCCAATTGCCCTAGACATTCCACCGCTCGTGCCGTTACGTCGGCAGTGGACGGGTCCAACATCGCATTGTGGTCGGCAAACGGAATATAGTTCAGGAGCTGCAGGTTATTCTCGTGGTCAAATGCCCCCCATCCCCCATCACTGTTCTGCATGCTGAGCAACCACGCTAATCCACGGCGAATCGCGGCTCGAAGACGCTTTTCTTCAGGCTCCGCGACGCGAGCGAGCGCCATTAACACGAAGGCCGTGTCGTCCACATCGGGATATATATCATTGCGGAATTCAAAGGCCCAACCACCGGGTTCGCCCTTTCGGTCCTTTACCTGCCAGTCCCCGGGCCCGAGAATCTGGTTGTTAAGCAGCCAGCGCTCGGCTGCAATTAAAGACGGGTGTGCCGGATCAATACCAGCTTCCTCCAGCGAAACCATCGCAATCGCCGTGTCCCAAACCGGCGAGATGCACGGTTGAACCCGAATCGTGCCCTTCTCTTCGATCTCGTACCGCTCCAGGAAGCGTATTTCACGACATACAAGCGGATCGTCGCAGTGCTGGCCCTCTGCCAGGAGAGCATAAATGGAGTTCATCATGGCGGGGTAGATCGCGCCCAGCCCTTCGCTGCGCTCCAGGCGCTCAACCATCCACTGCCTGGCACGCTTGAGCGCCACTTTGCGAAAAGGCTTCCATGGGGAGCGCTCGTGAATCTTAAGCAGGCGATCAAGGGCAAGGAAGACGTTCCGCCATGTAAAGAAGCGCTTGTCCCATCGGAATGCCACAGGCCGCCGGCCTGGGACGCAGAATAATTCGTCGACGCCGATTCCTTTTGGGAGATGCCAATCGGGCCTGTGAGCATAGATTAGCGCCAACGGGACTACAATGCCTCGCGTCCAGGAAGACATTTCGAACAGGTTTACAGGGAACCACGTGGGAAGTAGCGTAAACTCCGGAGGTATAGCTGGGACAGAATCCCAATCCAGCGCCCCCACCATGGCCAGGTAGAATCGCGTGTACGAGTTCGCGGCCTCCAAACCGCCAAGTTCGTGCATTCTTCGCTTGGCTGACTCTAGGTGTGGCGCGACACTAGAATCTCCTGCTAAGCGCAAAGCAACATAGGCCTTTATCGTAGCGTTCAGTTCCGAAGGCCCGCCGAAAAAGATGTTCCAGCCGCCATCTGGCAATTGACGTTCCCGGATATAACGGGCCAGCTTCGCAACCTTGTCTGAATTGAGCTGGTTAAGGACGTGGAGGTAAAGGATATAGTCAGATTCCAGGGTTGTATCGGCTTCGAGTTCCGCCCACCAATAACCCTCTTGCGCTTGGGCAGACAGCAACCAGTTCACGCTTCTATCGACGGCGCGCTCAACGCGTCCTGCCACAGCAGAAGCAGGAGCAGCCGCACTACTCTGGCTGATTTCATTGGCTGCTGCTTTGAATCGAAACTGGGTTTCTGGTGCCATCCAATCCCTTGATTTCGCTCCACTTACGGCCGGAAGGCGCAGGCCTGTTTACCCACGCAAGACCAACGACATTCCCTACAAAGCATACGCAACGTGAATGAGTCTAGGCGAATGTTGCGTGTCAAAAGCGCAGTGAATAGACTGGCTTAAACCCCGGCCCACCGACCTCCAGACACGGAAGCCGCAGGCTGGAAACGGCTCGCCCCAAAATCGTTCCGGGGCCAACCGCCAGAACGCAAACCCTCAAATCTCGATGAATTGCAGGTGGTTAGACCCCAAACCTATTATCTTTTGTATGTCGATCAAGGTCAACCAAAAACAAGGGTGGGCTTTCCTGCTTCCAGAACGGCTTGCTGTGCATCCGGCCCATGGTCCCCGCGCAATACCTTGCACACTTTCCGGAACGCGCAAGCTGATAATGTGAAGCGAGAGTATCTTTCTTGCGCACTGAAGCGGGCTGGACGGCAGAGGTCCATCGAGGCTTAGCGGCTGCCTATGTTGGCTGATTAAGCCGCTGCTCGACGTTCCGCAGGCGCTCAACAATCTCCGGAAGGCGGGCAAACAGGGCATACTGTTGCTTGAATTTGTCAAGCGGTCGAGCCGGTGTACCCCAAACCGTCTGTCCTCGGCGGATTGTCTTCCCCGTGGGAATGCCGGCTTGCGCTCCGAGGATGGCGCCATCCTCAATGATGCAGTGGTCCGCTATGCCGACCTGACCGCCGACCATAACTTGCTTTCCAACTTGGCTGCTGCCGGAAACTCCCGTTTGGGCAGCCACGACGGTGTGCTCATCGATTTGAACGTTGTGCGCAATCTGGACGAGATTGTCGATTTTCACGCCTGGACCGATGCGAGTCGTCTCGAGCGATCCGCGGTCGATTGTTGTATTGCACCCGATTTCAACGTCGTCGCCGACCTCGATTGTGCCAACTTGGGGGAACTTCCAATAGCGTCCCTCACCGTAAACAAATCCAAATCCATCGCTGCCGATTACCACGCCCGAGTGAACTTCCACTCTGTCACCCAACTTTGCACCAGCGTACAGAGTCACGCGGGGGTGTAGCCAGCAGTCCTTGCCGATACGTGATCCGCGGCCAACAAAGCCAAAAGCTTCGATCGCTGTGCCCCGCCCGACCTCCACCGCATCCTCAATTACAACGTATGGGCCGACTATGACGTTCTCACCTAATGTCGCGCTTGGCGGGACGATGGCCGTTGGGTGGACCCCGGGCGCGGGAGTAGGCCGAGGCACCAATAATTCAGCCGCTTTGGCAAATGCCAGCTTAGGATCTGCGACCTCAATTATCGTTTTGGCCGCGAGGCGGGTCCCTGGCACAGACAACACGCAGCGCGCGGCCGATTTGGTGACGCGGTCCTCGAATCGGGGAGAATCCATGTATATCAGGTCTTCCGAGTGCGCGCTTTCCGGGCTGGCCACACCAGAAATTGGCGCACAGGAGTCCCCGACGACCCTGCCTCCCAAATGCTTTGCAATTTCATCGGCCGTGTGTGTCATTGGCTTTTCTCCATTTGCAATACTTGCAAGACGCGATTGATCAGAAAGGATAGATTGGCTTTTCTCCAGGCGGACGAGTCTTCCACCTCTTGTGGACCCAAAGCCATTGATCTGGGTAAGCGCGAATGTAGTCTTCGACGGCGCGCGTGAAACGTGCCGTGTTCTCGATTACGTCGGCCTCATCGTCGCCGGTGCGAGCAAGTTCGATAGCCGGCCTGAATCGGAGCCGGTACTTTCTCCTTCCTTCATCCCAGGAGAGAAACCCGGGGATCACTGCGGCATCGGTTCGCAACGCAATCCGCGCCAAGCCCGACGTTGTCGACGCTGGAATTCCGAAAAAGTCCACGAATACGCCCTCTTCGAGCGATGTATTGTGATCAGAGAGTATCCCCACTGTCCCGCCTTCGCTCAAAACCTTCAGCATCGCGCGAGCTGATCGGTTCTTATCAATGGGGCGATTTCCGGAAAGGCAGCGGTAGCCGTTAATCAGCGCGTCCACGCGGCGGTTGGCAATGGGCCGCACCAGAAAATGTAGTGGATACCCGAACAGTGCATGCGCAAACGGCGCCAGTTCCCAAGCACTCATGTGTCCCGTCAAAAACAGAACGCCTTTGCCGCGCTGGCGCGCCGCGTCGAAATTCTCGTACCCGTCCAGGATGACAATCTCCTCGATTCTCTTCCGGGTGTATCGTGGGAACTGCGAGAACTCTCCTGCCATCCATCCAATTTGCCGAACCATCCCGCGAATCACTTCCTTCCGTTTCGAATCGCTCCAATCTGGGAAGGCAAGTTTCAGGTTGAGCGTAGCGGTCCGGCGTAGCGGCCTCCTTATTCCATAGGCAAGGAATGCGAACGTCGCGCCCACGAATCTCGCCATTGGCCGTGGGAGCAGGCCAAGCGCTTTTATGCCCGTCCACGCCAAGATGTACTCTACCCAGGCACGCATCGCGTGCCATTATGCTAGAGCAGCGCGACCAAAGGCTAGTGCCAGCCAAGCGCAAGAAATCATGATGGCGCTCCTGCGTTTGTTGGGCTTCAGTTCGAAAGGACCGCACACTACAAGAGATGCAAATCCAGTGTTAGACTCGGACCGCCTTGGGCAGATTGAATCCAGAACGGCGCATATCCAAGATTATAGTCGCCCTGAGCTCAGCGGCGGTCATTTTGGTTTGCCTCTTCGGGCACCTGGGAGCGATCGGCCTTGTTGGCCCCGACGAGCCGCGATATGCGTGGATCGCACGCTCGATGGCCGCAACTGGTGACTGGCTTACACCGCGTCTGTACGGCACCCCATGGTTCGAGAAACCGATACTGTACTACTGGGCCGCTGCAATTGGTTTTCGTTTGCACCTCTCGCCAGAATGGGCGGCACGCTTGCCCTCGGCATTGGGTGCTCTCGCGACAGCACTTGCGTTAGCGTGGCTCGCGCATAGATTCTACGGTCGCGACACAGATGGTAAGCCGAATGTCGTGGTGCTTGCACCGCTCCTGTTTTCGACGAATGTTGCTGCGGTCGGGTTTGCGCGGGCTGCAACGCCCGATATGCTATTCAGCGCTTCGCTCACGCTTGCAATGGCGAGTGCTGCGGCTGTGTTGGTGCGTGAGGGCGCTTTTCCCGAATGCAGGAGTGTCACGTCGAACACAAAAAAGGGCGACCTAGCCCCGTTGTTTTTCTTCGGTGTTGCAATGGGTCTCGCTGCCCTTGCGAAGGGCCCGGCTGCGATAATCCTGGCCGGAGGGGCACTTGGGTTGTGGGCGCTCGCAACGAAACAATGGCGTGTCGCCCTTCGTTTTCTGCACCCTGTTAGTGTTACCACGTTCTCGATCGTTGCCCTGCCCTGGTACATCTTGTGTGCGTTCAGAAATCGCGAATTCATTCGCGTTTTCATTCTCGAACATAACTTCGAGCGTTATCTGACGCCCGTATTCCAACATAGACAACCGTTCTGGTTCTTCGGTCCCATCACATGCCTCGCACTCATTCCATGGACCGCGCTTCTGATACCGGTGGCTCGTGAAGGAATGCGCGCTTGGCGCGAGAAGTCGTGGGCCGGTTCGCCGGGTCTCTTTCCCGCATGCTGGGCAATCTTCCCACTTTTGTTCTTTAGTTGCTCTCAGTCAAAGCTACCTGGATACATTCTTCCTGGAATCCCGCCACTTATCCTTCTTTGCGCCGCTGGTGCGGCCAACTTACCCAAGATGTCCCGCACAATGTCGATCGTTGTGGGAACAGGAATAGGTGCGGTCTGGGTTGCCCTCTCGATTATCGGACTGCGCTTTACCAAAACCGTTCCGCAATCTCTCCTCGAGCAAATGGGGCTTCCGCGCATCAGTTGGATTTTCGTTTGCGGTGCAATCATCCTCGCAATTCTCATGTCAGTTCTGGGTGCGTGTCGGAAACCCGAACTCCTCACCGTTGCATGCATCATCTCTGTGGCGCTGATAGTTGCGTTCGCAAACTTTCGCATTCTCCCCATTCTTGACCGGCTCTATTCGGCGCGTCCCTATGCCGAAGCTGTTCGCTACGATAGACGCCCGGATAGGATTTTCACCTGGAAACTGAAACGAAATTGGGAATACGGGCTTGCATTCTATTTTGAACGTGAGCTGCCGCAATGGTCGCCTGCGGACACCGAGCCTGCCTTGGTGCTCACGACGCACGAAGGCGTTCGAGAAATTCAGAAATTAGGAAGAGTGGAGGGCACGCTCGATGAATCTTGGGGAGCAGTCCTTTACGTCCCCGTGCTGCCCGCGCCGCGCACAGATTAATGCCGGAATGTCGGGGGGAGATTCACCAGGAAAAAGCTAACCACTTGGTTTTCGTAAGCCTTGCGATCGTCGTCCGACATGTTGAAATAACCCTGTCTCTCCCGCACCATCTGTTTGGGGTCGGGTGTTATGACGAACAATTGAAAGGCCTCGCTGGCTAGGGCGGGACGCTCGTCCGTCAAAATAAACATTTTGGGAATCCCGCGCGTCTTGATTAGACGCGGCGAGACAGGCGGCTCGTGCCGGAATCTATAGTTCAGCAGACGAAATCCAAAATCGCAGAATTTTTGTACGAAAGGCAAGGCAGCAAGCCCCGAGCGATTCACCTCGAATCGAACGAAATCACGAGGATCATCGTACGGATTGTCGACGACAAAGGCTGCAATCCGCGGATCGGAGGTGGCCACCTCCAACACGACGTAACCGCCCATGTCCTCTCCCCACAGACCGAAGTGTTGCGTGTCAACATCGTCACGCGAGGAGAGAGTGTTGATCGCGGAGCGAAGCTCTCCCGTTTCCTCATATCCCAGTGTCGTCACTCCCGGGCTTGTGCCATGCCCTGCAAAATCGAACAGGAACACATTGAATTGGTGCTCCTGCAAAGCCGTGACGAGCGTCAGAACGTCCGTGCGCTGAGAATCATATCCGTGGCAGACAATGATCGTCGGCGCGCCGCGCAGGCCAGGGAAAAACCATCCTTCGCGGGACGTTCCATCGGAAAGGACAAACGACACGGCCGCCGGATGTCCCATCATCACATTCAGGTCGAACGCCGGTGCGCTCCGCGCAGGCCGAAGCAGTTGATACAGGAGAAATCCGGAAACAGCAGCGATCGAAAAAACCACGAAAAGCAGGACTGCCAGGAGACCGGACAATGCTTTTGCAAGAGGCGTTGTCGGATAGCGCAACTCTGCGAGGACATCCATCCTGTGTTTGCGGGCGCATCAGGCGCAGCGCCTCAACGCGTCGAATGTTAGCATACTTCCCGCCCGCTTCAGTTCGGTCTCTCTTTATACATCGGACAATCTTCGCGAGTTGGGTCCTGCGCCGACGGAGGCTATAATGAATCGACGGGCTCTTGCGAGCATTGATGCAGATACTTGATCTGCGGCAAATCCATTCCGAATCGCTGGCACCTCTATTCATGGAGGAGATACGCCTCTGGCGTCAAGAGCTGTACTGGGACTACAGGCCTTCCATTGAGCTGATTGAGAGATTCATCGATGCACATTCATTGGGAGGATTCGTCGCAGTCGAGGACGGCAAGCCTGCAGGGTACGGTTTCTATGTCATCGAGGACCAAAAAGGCCTGATCGGCGGACTTTTCGTTTCTTCCCGCTTCCCTCAAGCGCCGATTACACAGAGACTTTTGACAGAGATGCTCGACGCGTTGCAATCCACCCCCCGCCTGCAGCGTGTCGAAGTACAACTAATGCCTTTTGGGACGGCTCTCGACCCCACGTTTCTTTTACAGTATTTCCGCTTACACTCACGCCAGTTCATGTTCCTCCCGCTTCGCGACGCGAACCTAAATGGCAAACCGGAATCTAAGGGCTTACGAATCGAGCCGTGGACGGAACGGGCCTTTGCGAGCGCGGCGCGGCTCATTCAACTTGCATACGCGGACCATGTCGATGGAGAAATCAACGACCAGTATCGCAGCGAGGAAGGAGGGCTGAAGTTCCTGCGCAACATTGTCCTTTTGCCTGGTTGCGGCCAGTTTCTGCCCGAGGCCTCCTTCATTGTCCGACCCGCAACAGGCGACCGGCTCATTGCAATGGTTCTCACGTCCACTGTGGCCCCGAAGGTGGGTCACACTACGCAGATTTGTGTCATGCCGGGACACCAGGGGCACGGGATTGGCCGGCAACTGATGGAGAGTTCAATCGAGGCACTGCGAAGAATGAACTACGATTCTCTCTCGCTGACGGTAACGGCGATCAATCAGCCCGCCGTGCAACTCTACGAACATCTCGGCTTTCGCACCATCAAAACGTTCGCTGCGGGAGTCTGGAAAGCATAGATCGAAATTGCGGGCCAGCGCCTTTGAACTCGCTTACTTCTTCGAGCGTTCTTTCAGCAATCCTTTCAGCTCATCCATGAATTCCTTCACGTCCTTGAAATCCAGATACACGGATGCAAAACGGACATAGGCGACCTTGTCGAGTTTCTTTAGGCGGTTCATAAGCAGCTCGCCGATTTCGGCCGTCGTGCGTTCGCGATCCGTGGACTCGCTGACAAACGCCTCGGCTTCGTTCACGATTGTTTCAAGGCGGCCGATCGGCACTGGCCGCTTCTCGCACGCTTTCAACAACCCCTGCAGAATTTTGTGCCGTTCGAATTTTTCGCGGCGGCCGTCCTTTTTGATGACCATGTACGGGATCTCGTCGATCCGTTCATACGTCGTGAATCTCCGCTTGCACTTGAGGCATTCCCGCCGCCGTCTGATCAAGTCGCCCGTGCGGGCTTCACGCGAATCGATCACCTTGTCGTCAAGATGTGCGCAAAAAGGGCATTTCACTCCGGCCTCCCCATCGAATCCACATCTCGCTCAGCTTCCTCCATCAACGCCGCTTTCCCGGCTTCCTTTTCGGCCCGCGCCACACGTCGCAATTCTCCCATCGACCAGCCTTCGCGAAACAACAATGGCACGCCAACCGCCAAACACGCTGCGAACATCACGAGCCACAATAGTATCGAAGCCGTTGCAGCCAGCCCGCTTTCCACGCCAAAGATCAAGGTGAAGACAAGAAATGACGCGGCCTGCGACCCGCCGCCCACTCCGGGAAGCTGTGCAGTGGACCCAACCATCGTGATGGCAAGCAACAACGTCGCCTGCGCAAGATTCATTGCCGCGAGCCTTCCGCCAAACGCACGCGTCACCCACAGGCAGACCAGAGTGACTAGAAACCAATGCACGGCGGTGTATGCGACCAATACTCCAAGGTCACCCCAGGCTCGTATTCCCTGCAAGCCCTCGCTGAATCCTTCGACCAGCAGCACGATCTGCTTCCGCCAGCCTGTCCGCCAAGTGGACTCCCCAAGCCTTCGCCCAAGCCATCCGGCGCCGTGATAGCGAAAGTAAACGAGGAATCCAACGACGACTGCAAGCCCGACGAGGAGTGTCGCGCCCACGGAACGAACAACGGACATCACTGCAGCGCTCTTGCTTCCATCGAACTCCACCCGTCCAAAAAGCAGAAGCGCGATGCCCGCGAGAACGGCCGTCGACGCGATATCGAACATACGTTCAAGGATGTAAACTCCAAACATACCAGCAGTGGACAACGAGTCCTTCCTCGCAATCAGCATTGGACGAACCGGTTCTCCTGGTCTCCCCAGCAGGAACACACATGAAAAGCCCATCAGCGTGGCGCTATATACATTCCAAAAATGCGCTTTGCCAATGTGGCGCGCCAAGTGCATCCATCGCAAGGCGCGAAGCGCGTAGCAAGCGTATATGCCAGCGACCGAAAGAAGGAGCAGAGAGATGCGAACACCATATAGAGACCGGACGACTGAAGTCCATTGAAACCCGCCACCGCTCCATAAACCATGAAACTTATAAACTAGGAAAGCAACACCCAGAGCGGCGAGCAACACCACGACGTATCTTCCTTTGTTTCGCATCGGATTCGCACCGTAACAGCAAGGTTCCAGAGGTGTCAAGCCAGCATTTGGGCGGTCAATTGCCAAACGCGCGCGGCGGCGCGCGCCCTTGAATTAGAATGTGCAACGCGAATAAGATGCGAGGCGGACTGGACGCCTGAGGTTGTGCCTATCCCTCGAGGAGAGTCGCACCTGGCTGGACACGCCGTGGAACTTTTCGGCCTTGATTTGCGTTCCACTTTTTGAGGCCGGAAGTAATGCAGATTGCGAGGCTGATGAGTTTTGGAGCCCGATGCCCAACTGGTGCAGCAATGTGTCCGGGGCAATGGGCCGGCCTGGGAGGAACTTGTGCGGCGGCACACGCGGCGAGTGTTCAACCTGTGCTACCGGTTCACCGGCAACCCAACGGAGGCCGAGGACCTGAGCCAGGAAGTCTTTCTCCGCATCTACCGCACTCTTGCGAGTTATCGTTCGTCGCAAGGCGCTTTCCCGACGTGGCTGACAAGCGTGACGCGGAATTTGCTGGTGGATCATTATCGCCGCACGCGGCGCGATCGTCTGACCGATTCGCTCGAGGACGCCATGCCGAAGCTGGAGGAGAAGCATTCCGCGGCGCGAACTCCGGATCGTTTGGCGCAAGCATCGGAGTTGAGCGCGCAATTGCAGCGGGCGCTTGCCCGGTTGTCTCCGGAACTCCGCGAAGCTGTAATCCTTCGCGATTTGCAGGGTCTTGAATACAATGAAGTGCAGGCGGTGCTCCAAGTGCCAGAGGGAACGGTGAAATCCAGGATCAACCGAGGGCGCATTGAACTGGCACGCATCCTCGATGAGATAGGTGTCCGGCCCGATTAGGGAACGGAGCAGGAACCATGGATTGGAACTGCACATTAACGGAAGAAAGGCTAAGCGAACACCTTGAGGGCTCGCTTTCACATGGCGAGCGTGCCGCCTTTGCCGGCCACATCGCCTCATGCGTCCGCTGCAGGCAGCTCGTCGCGAATGTCGGCGGTCTGGTAAACCAGATACGACAGCTTGCCTGGATCGAAGAACCGCCACAGCTTGCGCCCAAGATTCTCGATGCAACGCTTGGCCCTCGCGTTTCGAAGCGCGGCTGGGAATGGTGGGTGGACCGCATATCGGTGCTCTGGCAGCCGCGGTTTGCAATGGGAGTGGCGACCGCCGCGGCCTCGGTCGTCATCATTTTCCATACAGCTGGACTGACGCCTACCAAGCTGAAGAAAGCCGATCTTAGCCCCTCGAATATCTTCCGAGCGGCGAACCGTCAGGCGCACTTGACTTACGCTCGGGGCGCTAAATTTGTAAATGACTTGCGCGTCGTTTATGAGATTCAGTCGCGGCTCCAGCCTGAGGCAAGCCCGGCCGTGAATCCCATTCAGAAACCTGCGCCGCAAGATCAGTCCGAGCCGACTTTGCGCAGCCCGGAACAAAAATCTCAAACGGAACCGCGGCCGGGACGCAGTCAGGTCCGGAGCGGATCGATGCTTGCATTTGTAGTGACCAACATGTTCACGAGGAGCCTCACATGAAATGCGCCACTCATCCAGACGTGGACGCAACCGGCTATTGCCGGAATTGCGGCAAACCTTTGTGCCCCCAGTGCACGCACGACGTGCGCGGCGCGCTCTATTGCGAAGAATGCCTTGCTGGACTGGTTTCCGCGCCCGCGGCGAAGCCCGCGTCACAGGCAGTCGGGTCAAACGCCGGGACGGCGCTTGCGCTTGGGTTTATCCCAGGGCTCGGCGCTGTCTACAACGGCGAGTACATCAAGGCGCTGGTCCATGTGGTTACCTTCGCGGCGCTAATCGCCGGTATCGCTGCCAATATCAACGACGCGCTCCAGGCTTTCTTCATCGTGGGAATGATCGCCTTCTACTTCTACATGCCGATTGAAGCCTACCGTGTTGCCAAGGCACGCCATCTCGGTGAACCGGAGCCGCCAGGTTTGGTGCAAGGTGAAGGACAGAAGCCCATAGGCGCAATCATCCTGATCGGATTTGGCGTCTTGTTCTTGCTTGCCAACTTCGGACTGCTTCACGAGGAGTGGTTTGGAAAAGTCGTCTGGCCAGTGGCGTTGATCGGTCTCGGCATTTGGCTTCTGTTGGGTCGTGTGAGAAACAACCCTTAGGGAAACACGTCATGGCCAAACCGCGAAAGACAGCTTGTGCCTGCCCGTCATGCAGGATACGAGGGATGACGGGCCCTCTGCTCCTCATCACACTCGGAGCTATCTTCCTGGTCAGTTACAACACCCGCTACAGCTTTTTCGATCTTTGGCCCATTCTGCTTATCGTTGTCGGCCTTGTGCAGGTGATAGGGTCCCTTGCTTCAAAACAGGGCCATGCCGGCTCGCCTGAAATTGCGGGCGGGGCAAGGCCGCATCGCAACTCCATCTTCGGCGGATTGCTGCTGCTGGTGCTCGGCGTTCTTCTGCTTCTCTCGGCGCTCGACCCCTCACTGCGGATCGGGCACTTGGCGTGGCGCTACTGGCCGGTGCTTATCATTCTTTGGGGCGTGGCAAAGCTCATCGACAACCTTGCCGCTCGCTACACCGGCGAAGGGCGCCCTTCGTATCTCAGTGGCGGCGAAATCGCACTCGCAATACTCATTGTCTTTGTGCTTGGCGC
>Ga0187770_10001279_pt1 | contig 13235 bp, 8 predicted proteins | sample 0116_SJ02_MP02_2_FD_133154 | JGI IMG/M metagenome (GOLD analysis project Ga0187770, IMG submission 133154) | Tropical peat soil microbial communities from peatlands in Department of Meta, Colombia - 0116_SJ02_MP02_20_MG | ecosystem: Environmental > Terrestrial > Soil > Wetlands > Peat | place...
ATGCCTCTCCGCCAAATAGAGACCTCATCGCCGACTCAAAGGTTGGGCCATAGGCAAGTCGGTCTTGCAGCGCGAGCACCACCAGACGCAACTCTGGCATTGGGCTTTGCTCGGCCTGCAGGTAAATTGGTTCGGCATACAACAGAGCGCGTCCGCAAGGAATCACCAAAAGCGCTCCGCGTCGCACATGCGAGCCTTGCTGGTTCCACAGCGTCAATTGCCCTGACAACTGCGCATTCTGATCGATGCGCGCTTCAATCTGCAGCGGTCCATCCACCAGCTTGGTTTTCGGAAAGTCGAAAACGACCGACGTCCCGTACTGCGTGCCATCACTGCGCCCTGCCATCCAGCCAATTAAGTTGTTGCGGTTGGCCGGGGTGAACGGCAAAATCTCCACGAACTCGACGGCGGTTTCGCCCGGCAGTTTCATCAGCACAAAGTTCGGCTCGATCGTCAGCGTCTTCTGCTCCCCGGAACCGCTCAAGCCCACTTCAGAAGCGACCGTCCAAAGATCTTCCCGGTTGTAGAACACTCCTGGGTCCATCATGTGATACAAGCCGTACACGGCCGCTTGCATTTTGAGCAACAATTCGGGATAGCGCACGTGTTTGCGCAGCGCCGGTGGCATCGCCCCGGCATCTTTAAACAACACCGGAAACATCTGGCGGTACGCTGTGATAATCGGGTCTTGCGAGTCAAACACGTAGAAGGTCGTAGTTCCATCGTAGGCATCGATGACCACCTTGACACTGTTCCGCATGTAGTTGATGGAATTGCTGCCGAGCGAATAATGGCGCGAGTACGGATAGCCGTCTGAAGTTGTAAACGCATCCATCATCCATGACAGCCGGCCATCGTCGTCGACTACGATGTACGGATCGGGATCGAAAGTGAGGAATGGGGCCAACGCCTCCACGCGCTCACGCACATTGCGACGCATCAGCAGTCGGCTCTGCGTGTTGATGTCATCGCTGAACGGCACCTTGGCCAGGTCACCACGGTCGAAGGCGATGAGGATACGGCGTAGGAACCCGCCCATCAGAATTCCGCCGTTGCCTTCATAGGTCGTCACGCTGTTCGTCTGACCCTGTGGGTAGTTGAATTCTTGCTGGCGCGTCTTCACGTACACATCGGTATTGGTCAATTCGCCGAAATAGATCTCCGGGCGCGTTACCGCGATGTCCTTGACCGAGCTCTGGATGGGCATGTTACTCAAAATCAACGTCGGCAGCCCTTCCGGCGTAAACCCATTCACCGGATTCATGGTGATCCCGTAGCCGTGGGTATAAATGAGCTTCTCGTTGATCCAGTTGCGGCTGCTCTCTGGGAGTTTCCCGACGCTTAGCTCGCGCGGCGCAAGCATAACTTGGTGCAATGCGCCATCGATTTCGTAGCGATCAATGTCAATGTCAGGAAAGTCGTAGTAGGTGCGAATTTCCTGAATCTGTCGCAGGGTGTCTTGGAGTGCGCGCCAGTCCCACAAGCGGATGTTCTCAAGCGTAGCTTGATTGTTTGCTGGGTCGGCTGCCTCAACGGTGGTCTCCGCGGGAAATTCGCGCTCTGAGACGCGGTTCAGTCCATAGGCCTGCCGCGTCAGGTCGATGTTGTAGGCAATGTAGGGTCGCTCGCGAACTAACTCGTTCGGCTTTACGACAAAGCTGCCGACATACCAACCGATCACCTGAAGGGCAAAATAACAGACCACGCCGGGAACAATCGCTGCAATCAACCAGCGTACACGCGGCCTGGTTACGAAGTTGACGGCTGCAATCGCCGCCCCTAGAACCAGAGCGGCGCAGAGTACGAGCAAGCCAGGAAGAGTCACGTGCGCATCGGTGTAGGTCACGCCGCTAAAGACTGTGTGATCGTCGAACAACGCCTCGAACCGGCTGATGTACAGACGCATCGCAAATATCAGCAACAAGAACGCAAACGCGATGGAGAAACCGCGCCAGGGCGAGGGGGCGAAGTTGCCCCGCCGTTCGGTGAACCCACGGGTGCCGCTACCCGGGAGAATGAAAAAAACGGCGACTCCGCAGGCAACCACCGCCAGCGTCAGCAGCCAATCTGTGATGAACTGCCATGCCGGCAGGGTGAATAGATAGAAGTTCAGCGGCTTGCCAAAAATCGGATCATGAACGCCGTTGGTGCGGTGTGGCGCGTACCAATAGAGCGCCAGGGTCGGCCACTGCGCCATCATGCTGGCCCCGGTCACGGCAGCGATGGCGAGCGCGGCCAGGAGCGCAATCAGGCGCAGGATGCGCTCGACCGGCAGCTTTACCGCCTGCCTCCCGATGAAAACTGTGCGGCCGCTCAGCAATTCAGGCTGGTATAACCGCCACAGCGCCCGGAACCATCCATACAGAACCAGAAATGTGGCCGCGGAAAACACCGCGAAGACGGTCCACTGAAAGCCCAGCGTTTTCCGGAACACCTCGCCGAAGCCAAGCGACCCGAACCAGAGATCGTTGACGTAGTATGAGATAGCCGTTTGGCTACCGAAAATGATGACGGCAAGGACAACAAGAATCATTAGCAACCCACGGCGCCGTCTCGGCGGCCGTTCTCGCCACACGATTTGCTCGCGCATCGCTCTATTCCACCTTTGTTATGTTTTTTCCCTAATTTGAGCTAGATGGGCATTTTACCTCCACGGCAATCGTGGAGAGATCGCATCCGCGTGTCCGTGTTCAAAGTACGATTCTCAAGGGCCTGACCGTGTTTTCCGGTTAGCGGGCGCGTCTGGACCTCGGGATCACTGAGACCACGAAAAGCACGACAGGATTCTGATCTGTGACTAACAGTCAGGGAATTCAAATCTCCTGCTCTCACGTTCACTCCGGCATCCGAACGGATTGTAGGCCAGAGCCTCGAAGGCTTCATGTTCAGCTTTGCTTCGGGTTACGCGATCGCGGTGATTCCGGCAATTACTGGAAATGCCTGGGGCAGCGCGCTAGTGCAAACAGTCACCAACGCCGTCGGCCGTCTCTGACCAGGGTATTGTCGAGCCCGGTCCGAGTGCCGCCCGGGCCATGGGCAATCGGAAGTTGAAACACAGAGAGGCATGGTGGGCCAGAAGTCGGCTTCGAGGACTCGAAGCCCGTTTATGGTCAGTCTCCGCGTTGCCAACATGCCCGATTGCCGGAAGCGCTCACCAAATATGCCAAACGTGAATACGATCTACAATCAGGCGAGTACAATGACCGCTATAACGACCGGCCGCTCGGGCGGATCGGCGTTCTCTACGAGTGCAGGTTCCCATGGCCGACCCGACCAAACCAAACGCCTTCGCTTCACCAGCCAAGCAGCCTGAACGCGCGATTGTATTTCTCTCCTACGCGAGAGAGGACAAGAATTTTGTTCTGAGGCTCACCGAGGCATTTCAACTGAAAGGCGTTGAAGTCCGCGGCGACTGGCAACTTATCCGAGGCGAAAATTACCAGGTGCAGCTTCGGGATCTTCAACTCAACGCCGACACAGTCGTTTTTGTTATCAGCCCTGATTCCGTCTCTTCCATGCCTTGCCGCATGGAACTGGAACTCGCAGCCGAGCAGAAGAAAAGAATACTTCCGGTGGTTTGCCGGGATGTTGGTCCGTTGGCAAGCAACCTGCCTCCCGCCTTGTCTCTTCCGCAGTGGACTTTTTTGCGCGGCGAAGACGACTTTATCGCAGGTGCTCAGGCGCTTGTCCAAGCGATCAACACGGACTTCGATCTGATGCCGGAGCATCGGCGCTTATTGCAGGAAGCCGAGATTTGGGAGCGCAATGAACGTAGCTCTAGTTATCTGCTGCGAAAAGACGGCCTGAGAAGGGCCGAGGACTGGCTAACGAAAACCGGGGTCGATGCCAACAAGCTTCCTAAGCCGACCGCTCTGCAGCTGGAATATATCCAAGCCAGCCGATCTGCTCAGACGCGGGGGTCGCGCATTGCAATCGTATTGGTCGCCGCGGTCGCGATCACGATGGCAGCTTTAGCGGTTGTCGCGCTGATTCAGCGTCACCAGGCCAAGATAGAGCAAGGGAACGCAGAGAATCAGGCAGTGGAAGCCAGGAAACAGAAGAGAATTGCGGAACAACAAACGGTGGTGGCCAAACAAGAAGCGGACGAAGCTCGTCGCCAGCAGGGTGTCGCTATTGACGCCCGGCATAGGACAGAGCTGCAGAGGCGAGTTAATACTTGGCAATCTGCTGCGAGACAGGCCACGAGCGACTTTGCCAGCCATTCCGACGACGATCGGAGTGCTCTGCTCGCCATCCAATCCCTCTTGCTCCACAAATCGACGCCGAACCAGCCGGGAATGGTCGTCGAGCGCGCTTTGCAGTCAGCGCTCGGCTCATCACCGTTCACTCACGTCCTAGGCAGCTTTCAAAGACCCGCCACGAAGATCGACTTTTCCGTCGACGGAACATTCTTAGCGGCGACCGACGCATATGAGGTTCGTGTATGGGATCTAAGCAAGGGTACACCTCATGAGCTTTCCATCCCCATTCCTGGTGACGCTTTCACATTTTCTTCCGACGGTCACCACGTAGCTGTTCGACAAAACGGTGCATGGGTACTCTGCGATCTACATCAGCCAAATGCCAGACCGCATGAGATTCTCAGTGCCCACAGCCACAGCTGGCTGCCGACGTTCTCACCTGACGGCGACTTTGTGGCCGCAGCCTCAGGCGAAAAGTTGCTGCTCTGGGATTTGCGGCAGCCTGACCGCAATCCAGAGGAGCTTCTGGTTCTCCCGAGCAAGCAAGGCTCTTTTTTCTCGATTGCATTTTCGCCTGACGGTGAAAAACTGGCGGCGTCAGCTAAGGAAAGTGGGACCATAGCACCTCTCAGTGATGATTACACCGTGCGCATATGGAACCTGAAAACGCGCGATGCACTCTCTTCGGTGCCTGCGGGTTATAAAGGCCCAGTTTACTCTCTCGCCTTTTCTCGTGACGGAAACCAGCTTGCAGCTTTATGTTACGACAGGAAAGTGCGCATCTGGGATTTGCGCCACCGAGAGGCGGTTCCTGCGGAGTCGGAAGGGGTTCATGCTGACCTTCTATCTATCGCCTTTATCGACGGAGACAAGGAACTGGCTGCCGCTGTTTCTGACGGCACAATCCTCGTATGGGATCTTCCAAATCATGTGGGTGAGACCCCTTCGGTTCTGGCGAGTCCTAAGGTAGTGGCCGAGGCGGTCGCGTTTTCACGTGACGGGAAGCGTATAGCATTGGTCGGGGGCGATCAAATTGTCCGTCTGTGGGATTTACGATCGTCAGCATCGCCGCAGAGGACGCTTTCTAATAATGTCGCGTCTGCTCTCGACCGCCCTGTTTTCGAAATTGCGATCGCCCCTGACGGAACACGGCTGGCGGCGCTTTCCAATGACGGGGTCCGTGTGTGGCGCCTCAACCAGTTGGACCTAACCCCGCTGTTGTTACAGACACACTCACCTGTGAGATCGCTGGCGTTCTCACCGGACGGAAACCTTATAGCCTTAGCCGGTGACGACAGAATCGTGCATGTCTGGAATTTGCAGCAACCGAACAAGGAGCCATTGCAACTCCAGGGTAACGGGTTCGACGTTGTGCCTGCGGCCGGTGGCGTCGGTTTTTCCGTCGATGGACGCCGTTTGTATTCGGTAAGCGATTCCATCCGCATCTGGGACCTTCGGCTGCCTAGCGCGAATCCCCTTGTGCTGCCACGACGCTACGGTCGCGGAGCTCTCCTTTCACGCGACTGGACGCACGTTGTGAGTTATCAAAAGCAACATGCGAGTGATCCGGCGATGGAGCTCTCCGTTTGGGACCTACGTAAGCCAAAAAGCCCTCCTGCCGTTCTCCGGAGCGAAGCGTGGGGAGGCATGTCGGATATTGCTCTTTCCTTCGATGGAGACCTCCTCGCAGAGTCGGACTATAACGGCACGCTGAATCTGTGGGACCTCAGCAGGAACAGTCTTTCGAATGTTCTTTTCTGTGAAAGAAAGGAGACCCGATCAACGAATCCAGCGCCAACGTTCATGCGCCAGCCGACTGCTTTTTCTCGCGATGGAACGCTTGTCGCGATGCGGGGATATGCTGGAAACGTTTGCCTTTGGGATCTTACAGATCCTAATCGGGATCCGATTTTTGTTTTACCGGCAGAGTTTGGTGTAAATTCAATCGCATTTTCTCCGGGCGGGGATCTTTTAGCATGGGCAGATTATGGGGGCGTGAAACTATGGCCCTTGTCCAAAGCTGCCGCAGATTACCTCTGCAACGATGTAGTGTGGCGCAATCTCTCCAAGAAAGAGTGGGATTTCTACATAGGTAAAGACATTCCCTATCAGCCCACGTGCCCAAACCTTCCCCCCGGCGAAGGAGCGTCGAACAAACAGGGCGTGGCAATAAAACTCGGGTCGGCGGTATGATTTCTCCATCCCTGGCCTGCGAGGGATTTGACATGATCTCCCTTGCTCACGTGCTCTCAACAACCTTAAATCAACAGTTCACATGGAAGACGCGAAGGACACTCCATTCGGAGTCTCGGTGTGCACTCCGCAGCACTGGCCATGCGTCGGGGAGTTTTCCCGAAAAGTGGTAGAATTGCCCGCTATGAATGCATCTGCCGCCCAACTCCCAGCCGATCCTATCATGGAGCGCCTGGAGGATCAGGTCGCTTGGTACGACCGCAAGAGCTTAGCGAACCAGCGGGCCTACAAGCGAATCAAGATTGCCGAGATTCTCGCAGCGGCGATTATTCCTTTTCTTGCTGGAAGCGGGCTTCCGCACACCAGCATCATGACTGGCAGCCTGGGTGTTTTAATCACGGTGCTCGAAGGGTTACTGCATTTATACCAGTACCAGCAAAATTGGATTAACTATCGGTCAACCTGCGAGGCGTTGAAGCATGAAAAGTACACCTACCTGGGTAAAGCGGCACCCTACGCCAATGTTCCCGATCCGCACGCGCTACTGGCGGAGCGCATCGAGTCACTAGTCTCGCAAGAGCACGCCAAGTGGGCATCGACTCAGCAACAGGAACCCGGTAAACAGCAAAAAGGTTAAACCGGTTGGGGAGTTCCTGCAGTCTACGTTCCGGAGTTGCGTCGGAGGCGTCGTAGGCGAGCCTCGGTGGACGACGATCCCTGGATCGAACGATGGGATGCGCGCATTGAATTCATGGGCCCTGTAGAGCTCAAGCGCAACAGAGATTTCGGCTTGACGTTCGGGACGGCAATCCAGGGCCCGCGCGTGTGCTGGAGCACGATGGCCATTGCGGAGTCTAGCATCTTTAAGTTGGCGGGAATCAGCCCGATGGCTCCGCCTTTTCGGCATAACCATCACGTTACGTCGTTCGGCTGATTTCAACGATACCGTCTGGGAGAAAGTGCCAAGTGCATTTTGCGGCCTTCATCAGTTATCGACACGTTGAGCCAGACAGACGGTGGGCGACATGGCTCCATAAGAGGCTTGAAACGTATCGGGTGCCCAAGGGCATCACTTCGCCGCAGGTTGGGGCTAGACGTATCGGCCGCGTGTTTCGTGATGACGAAGAACTGGCGGCAAGCAGCGATCTGAGTCGTTCCATCAAAGATGCTCTGGCGCAGTCCGAATACTTAATAGTGATTTGCTCTCCCGAGGCGGCGGAATCCAACTACGTCAACCGGGAGATCAGAGAGTTTGCTGCGCTGGGCCGACAAGACAAGATTCTCGCCCTCCTCATTCGAGGTGAACCAGAAAACGCTTTTCCAACGGCATTGAGAGAGCTGGCCAGTGAGCCACTCGCCGCTGATGTTCGCGGCAACACGGCAAAGAGCAAGAATCTGGCTGCCCTGCGAATCCTAGCGGCAATGTTGAATTGCACCTTCGATGCGTTAAGGCGAAGAGAAAGACTAAGGATTAGGAGACGGATTGAACTGACGGCTTTCGCGACCGTTGCGAGCATACTGTTAACCTTGGCAGTCCGTTACGGCCTGTACAGGCTTTCGCTAGAAAACAGGAGCATTGGCACTTACGATCTTGTTGTGCGGCATGGCCTCGATTTCATGGAGCCGGTATTCGGCTCGCGTCAGCCGTACATCCAGGTCAGTGACACGCTTTACGAGGTCAGCTCGAAGGGACAGGCGCCGTTCGCTAGGGGGATTTCCCTTTTCTTTCCGGCGTATAGTCAAACTGCTCTTTTTCGCTGGCTGAATTCTTACTATCTTGACGAATTGAAACAGCCGGCTAACAACACAGCCCCTGCCTCCGAGTTCTTCATTGAGCAACTTCAGATCAATGATCAGGAAAGCCTCTCGGAATTGCTTCGTACAATCCGGATCGGTTCTTCGGCTGCTGGCGAGGTTGTACTGGCTCATCGATTGACAGAAAATACTATTCAGACAGCGCTTACAAGCACACTTGCAAGCTCCGATGCGAAAGTAAAGGCACGTTCTCTGAATACACTCCATGAGTTATACGGCGATGATTCCAGCAACCGCGACTTCACGAACCAAGTCCTCACTTTGTGCGACGCCGAAGCGGTCAGGGTTTTAATTGCGCTTTCGTATGAGCCTGACCAGAGCTTACTCGCGAAGTGCGCGACTTCGCTGAGTGTGTCGAAGAAGTGGAAAGATGCCGCGTCTTTGGTTGTGAGGTTTCAATTGCCTCATGTCTCTTTTCTTCCATGGCTCACACGTGCGCTGGACTCTTCAATTCCGGACGAGTTTCTAGCTGCGGCGGACGTCGTCACGGGGCTGAACTTGAATGATCCGCATACGATGAAGTCGCTACGGAATCGGCTGTCCGACTCAAATGAGGGGATTAAGAATGGGGCCGCTCTGGCCCTGTGGAGTCTCGGCGACGAAGGAGATGCGGTTCGTCAAGATGTCCGCGGGATTGTCGCGACGAAGAACAAGCAAGGGCCCGTTGTTAATTATTACCTGGCGCTGCTTCGTTCCCCACTTAGCGATGATGAGATGGTCAGAAGCTTGCAACCGCAGTTAACTAGTGTGGGGGCTAGGGATTTCACATACGGCTGGCTCGTTTCAGCTCCCGACGCACTTGACGTCATCGATAAGTTCAAGGCTAAGAGCAAAGTTGATGTATGCCTCTCTGAAGAGCGAAAAGCGCGTACTGAGGACTATGCACAAGCAATATTGACGGCGAGGGCGGTTATGCTTGGCTGTCGCGAGCAGAATGTCGTCGATGCGCTCGAGACATATATTCGGACAGGTGCACCTGGCCTCCTTGGAACGATGCTTGATCCCAAGATGTCTGAGGCATACGGAAACCTGCTCGTTGAAAGCAAGGAGGAAGCTTTCGAGGATGGGCTTGACAGGCTATGGAACTTGCTGAAGTCTCAGCGTTCTGAGTCTTCGTCGAACTATCGTTTGGCAGTGGAGTACGGCATTGCCCGATTGGTTTCGCGAGCCGGTTCCGATTCTGAGGCCCGAAAGCGATATAGCACGGTAATGGAGAAAGCCAAGGCGTGGGAGAATGACCTGGCCCCACATCGTCGTGCAGCCTATGTGAATATGTCGAAGTTGATTCGCGAAGGGATGGACAGAAAGCGTCTGCGGCTACTGGGGACACAATTCTGAAACATAGCAATTTCGTTAGAGACACGGCGGGTTCCAGTTGGAAAGACTTTTCCTCGGTCTAGCCCTTCGTGAGCAATCCCGAACTAGAAGGAAAAGCCGGGACCTGGAAAGCTGCGCACTGAAGTTTGTATTTGACGGTTTGCCGACAGACAGTCGGAAATTACGCAATGCAGTTCTGAAGAACCGTCGCGCCTCCGGTGAACAACCGTTGGATTGACGGCAGATCACATGGCAAACCCGGCAAATAAGGTTATCTTTCATTGTCCAGAAGTCGGCTTGCGGGAGATTACCCCGCGAAACGCGGCTTAGTTCAAACAGCTCTATCGAAAGTCCCAGGCATACACCGGCTGGATCACATGATCCGGTGCGTTTCACACGCGCTGCACGCCAACATAAACTTCGACAGCGATTTCGGTCGGTTGAGTCATACTGATAAACCCACAAGACTGCCTCGTGAATCTCACGCGCTGCGCCAGAAATCATATTGGCGTGGGCGAGCAGACGATTCATCGAAAACGGCTTTTGTCGGCATCCCTTGGAAGCAGGAATGTCACGGCGGTCGATGTGCGAGAAATCCGCATGGAACCTGGGCAGAGCATCGGGCGTCATGTGTATCCATGTGCGGTAGTCGGATACATCGTCGAAGGCACCGCTATCTAGCAGATCGAGGGACAAGCCGAACAAACGCTACCCACAGGGTCAGCCTTTTACGAGGCTGCACACGATCATCGCCAGATTTGGCAACGCCTCAGATTCCCAGCCTATGTACGGCGGAGATCGTGGAGCGAGGTTCTGGATTCCGGCTTGGCCAGCCGCCGCTTTGACGATATGCCAAATTGCTTTCGGCGTGATCCCTTCTCCCCACACCTTCCCAGTCGGTTCACTCGGCGAAAGATTGGACCCCCGTTGGCCAGCAGCGGATCGTCTCCTGGCGCGTGGCGCCAAGAACGTCTTGTTGAAGTTAGGATCACGCGGATGCGTCATTGCCCAAGCGACTCTACCGAAGGAGCGTGTCCCAGCGTTTTCCGTCAATGCTGTGGATACGACTGCCGCGGGCGACGCGTTCAATGCTGGATTTGCGGTCGGGATGCTGCGCGGTTACTCGACCTTGCGCAGTGCCGCTCTTGCGTCTGCTGTGGCCGCAATTTCAGTCACGCGGCCTGGAGCTCAACCTTCGATGCCAACCGGGGACGAAGTAGAGCGCTTCTTAGAACAGCAGTCAGTTGCGACGACAACGCTGTCTTCTTAGCCAATGACGGTCGCGATGCTTAGACCTTGTCCACATGGTCATCCCGATGGTCGAGACGCCTGCAAGGACAAGGCGCACTATGGGATCGGCTGGCACACGCTTCGTCACACCTTCGGGACGCTGGTGAAGAGTCAAGGCGCGGACGTTGCAACCCAGGCATTCATGCGTCACGCCAACGTGAGCATCACGATGGATCGGTACGTCCAAGCTATCGGCGAAGCAAAACGGGCGGCGCAACACGCTATCGTGGGGGTTTGGTGAGGTAACTTTGATTGTGTAAAAGGCGAGAGGGTGTAAGTTGGTTTTGGCTTCGCGGCTAAAACCGAATCCTAGAAAAGGAGACTTACACCCGATGGCGAAAGTAACACCGATCAGCGAGCATTTCCAACATTTTGTGCAGGAACTAAAAGAGAGCTTTTGGGGCGACCTGCAGGGGGAAGTGCAGCGAGCCGCCAAGAGGTTCTTGGAAGGGTTGTCGCAACGGCAACGGGACCGGTACATGGTGAGTCCGCGCTATGGGCGGCAGCAGCCGCGGCGGGATTATCGCAACGGCTATTACGAGCGGGATTTTGTGACCCGCTTCGGCACCCTGCGGTTGCGCATTGCGCGGAGCCGCCAGCGAGGATTTCTGCCGGCGGTGATGGCCAAGTTCCAGCGGCGAGCAGAAGAGGTTTCGCTGCTGATCCGCGAGGCCTTTCTGCGGGGCATCTCCACCCGGCAGGTGGGGCGGGTGGTCGGGGTGCTGACCGGGGAAGTGGTGAGCGCGCAGACGGTGTCGCAGCTGACCCGCGCTCTGGACGAGGCGGGGCGCCAGTTTCATCAAGCGCGGCTGCGCGACGAGTATGCGTATTTGTTCTTGGACGGAGTGAGCCTGCGCATGCGGCGTCCGGCGGGACGCCAGCGGCAGCACATGCTGGTCGCGTATGGGGTGCGGCGCGACGGCCGGCGGCATCTGCTGGCCTTTTTGCGCAGTCGGGGCGAAAGTCAGAGCGACTGGGAAGCCTTGCTGAACGACCTGTACCGGCGCGGGCTGGAGGGCCAGCACTTGCTGCTCATCGTCACCGACGGCTGCGCCGCTCTGGCCGCCACCCTCCAGACCGTGTATCCGCGGGTGGCACACCAGCGCTGCTGGGTGCACAAGATGCGCAACATCTTAGAGCACGTACGCAAGTGCGATTATGCGGAGGTGAAAGCCGACGCCCAGGCCATCTACCGGGCGGAAAGCCGCGCCCTGGCCGAGGCTGCGTTTCGCCGCTTTCGGGCGCGCTGGCGTCAGGACTACGGCCCTATGGTGCGGCGCCTGGAACGCGATCTGCCAGAGTTGCTGGCCTTCTTTGCCTTCCCCCGGCATCTGTGGCGCAAGCTGCGCACCACCAACGTGATCGAACGCTGTTTTGTCGAAGTGCGTCGCCGGACCCGGCCCATGGTGTGCTTTGTCAATGTGGCGAGTGTGGACCGCATCATCTACTCCATCTTCCAGCGCTTCAACCTGGAATGGAAAAACCGCACCCTCAAGCTTTTTACACAAGCAGCTTGACATCACCGGGGGTTTTGGACCCTTGTGGACCCACGAGCTTTCAGGCAGAATGTAAGTTGTTGAATTGAAACGACGGGCGCTTAACTCAGCGGTAGAGTGCCATCTTCACACCGGGTTAATGCGCATAGAATCAGAGAGTTAGCAAGCATGGTCGGGAACGGTCAAGCACGTAGAAACATGGACTTAGCAGTCTGATCTTAGTTTCCGTTCCCACAATTGTTCCCACGCAGGCGGGTCAATCTGGCGACCGAACATCAGGTGTTCACGCGGGTACTTCATGCCAGTAAATACATTTCTTACCGATGCAAGGGTTTTGAGCACAATCGCGGTGTTTCAACAGTTACGCAGAAAAAGCGAGCTGTTGCCGGTCTTGGAAGGCCCGCACTAATCGCAGGTTTTATTTCAGAAGTGAATTAAGGTACGTACTTCCACACCGTCCCGTAGCGGTATGTGCCACCAAGTTCCGTAGTGCCGTACAGCGTACCGTTACCCCTGCGGAACACCTCGCCATAGGGACTACCACCGTCCCAGTAGTCGAAGCTGTGCAGCAGACTAAACACACCGCCTGAGCTAAACTCGTACACTACGCCCCAATTGTTAGCGCCGCACCCAAGGGTGTCGCCATACACATTCCCCTTGGGGTCCAGAGCCACCCCCGCCACGGGACTGCAACCGTCCGACGAGGTGAAAGAGAAGTTGTGTAGGATCGTCTCCGTGCCTGCTTTGCTCACCTTCCATATAGTTCCATAGCCTGACAAACCGCACTGGTACGTGGTCCCATAAAAGTTCCTGGCCTTGTCCATCGTCACGCTCCCCTGGGGCCGGCAGCCGTCCGAGGTGAACCCGGCAAAGCTGTGCAGCACGGTAAGTGTTCCGCTCTTACTCAGCTTGTAGAGCACCC
>Ga0187770_10001280_pt1 | contig 13234 bp, 14 predicted proteins | sample 0116_SJ02_MP02_2_FD_133154 | JGI IMG/M metagenome (GOLD analysis project Ga0187770, IMG submission 133154) | Tropical peat soil microbial communities from peatlands in Department of Meta, Colombia - 0116_SJ02_MP02_20_MG | ecosystem: Environmental > Terrestrial > Soil > Wetlands > Peat | place...
ACTCCGGGCTGAAGCCGGCGAAGTGGTTGTTGAAGAAGACGTAGCCGTCCTCGAACTTCGAGGCCTTCTCTTTCACTATGGAGGCCCACTTCTCCATCTCCGCCGACCTGTCCCTCTGGATGCCGGTGAACTCGGTGAGCTCCCTGTCGCCGACCATCCTGAGGTACATGAAGTCGGCGGTCGGCTCCGGAGGTGTCTCGAGGTACTGGTTGAACGACCAGACCATCGCGATGTTGCTGGCCCTCAGCATCGCGTAGACTTCGGGCGTGAACCACGACTTGTGCCTGAACTCGATGGCGTGCCTGAAGGTGGGGCTGAGCTGTGAGATGAACTTCTTCATGATCTCCAGGTGAGTGCTCAGCTTGATTGAGGGTGGAAGCTGAATGGCGATGGGACCTAGCTTGGGTCCGAGCTTGCTGAGGACGCTGTAGAAGTAGAGAAGGGTGGAGTCGGAGTTCTCGAGCTTGTTGTCGTGGGTTATCTTCTTCGGGAGCTTGGGCGAGAACACGAACGCGCCCGGAGTGTTGCTCCTCCATTGGTTGATCATGCCCTGGTTCGGGATTCTGTAGAAGCTGGAGTCAATCTCGACGCAGTTGAAGACGCCGGAGTAGAACTTCAGGTAGTCTCCGGCCGGAAGCTCCTTTGGATAGAAGTGGCCGGCCCAGTCCTTGTACGACCATCCGCTGCAGCCTATGCGGATCTTCTCCAGATCCAAGCAGTCCGCCGATTTTCGAGAGAATCTTAAGGGTTGTCGGTCGGGACCGCGGCCGACGGAGGCCCGTAGTTGAAGGGCGGGCTCCTGAAGGGGAGGAGGCGGCGACGGGTTCGCCGGCTCCTCAACCATCGGTTAATTGATTGGAGGCGCCCAAGACTTATAACAAAGGCGCGAAGGAAGCGAATGGAGACGAGGATTTTGTCCGACAACAACCCCGACATAAGACAGCAGGTGGAAGACAGCAGAGGACCCCTGAAGAAGTTGCAGCTACTCATTCCGGGGCTCAGAGGATATCGAAGATCGGAGGACATCAGGGTCTCCGACGAGTTGCTAAGGAACCAGGTGGCGGACAAACTCGACCACGTGAAGGACAACCTGCAACAGCTCAGGAAGCAGGTCGCTGCGGCGAACGACTTCAACAACCTCACGCCGATCGGCTCCCTCATGGCGCAGGTGCAGACGCTCAGCGGCGAGGTGAGGCACGCGCAGCAGGGATACTCGGGCTGGGTCGCGCCCCTGGCGATAACCGAGAGCAAGCTCAACGCTCTGTACGAGTATGATTACGCTTTCGTGAGCGCGGTGTTCCAGCTCGACGACGCGTCCGCCCCCGGCAAGCTCAACTACGACAGCACGGCCCCCAACTCGGTTCAGACTGCGGTCTCGCAGTTCTCTCGCTCGGTCGCGGACATAAGGCAGAAGTGGTCCGCAAGGCTCGAAGCCATAGAGGGCATAGCCCTCAGGCAGGGGTCTTGAGCATGTTCGGAAAGAAGAGCGACGGAATCCCTGCGACCGGGGGCAGCGTCATGGGCTCCACCACCATAGTGTGGGAGGACCAGTTCAAGGAGGGAAGCGCGCTGTGGAAGGCACCTAGGAACATCAGGCTGAACGACAACATCGTGGTGAGGGAGGACGAGATCGCCGTCTTCTATAGGGACGGAAAGGTCCTGACCTACTTCGACCAGCCCAACAGGTACGCGCTCACTAGCATCAACGCCCCAGTGGTGGGGAAGCTGCTGAAGTTCTTCACCGGGGTCCAGCAGCAGGCAGAGGTCTACTACGTACCGAAGCGCTACCTGGACGGCAAATTCGGCAGCGCCCAGCCCTACCAGTTCACCGACCCCACCTTCGGCGTGGTCAATCTCAAGCTGTACGGCGAGTACAGGTGGAAGATCTCTTCCCCGGAGCTCTTCATCAACCAGTTCGTGGGAACCTTCGGCGCCGAAAGTTCGGACGACGTGGAGGCGAGGATGAAGGAGCAGCTCGTCATCCTCGTTTACAACGCCCTCGGGAAGATGAAGCAGGGCGGCCTGAAGGTGACCGACCTCGCTGCCAACCTTCTCAACATCGAGCAGGAAGTGCTGGCGGCTGCCCCCGACAACCTGGGGCAGTACGGTGTCGAGATCAACAAGATCTCCGGCCTTTCAGTGAGCCTGCCCGAGGAGGTGCAGCAGGCGATTGACACCAGGTCGAAGATGTCGGTCCTCGGCGTGAACTACATGCAGTACCAGACGGGCCAGGCTATAGAGGACGCCGCGAAGAACCCCTCGGGAGGGGCAGGGGTCTTCGCCGGGCTCGGAGCTGGCCTGGGAGCGGGAGCCGCCATAGGTGGACAGATGGGACAGGGGATGATGCAGGGACAGTCGAAGAGCTGCACGAACTGCGGCGCTCTGATTCCTCTCAACACGAAGTTCTGCCCGAACTGCGGCGCGTCGCAGGTGGTGGCCGCGGGCCCTGGCTCGGGCGGGAAGTTCTGCCCGAACTGCGGAGCTGCCGTCAGCGCCGACCACAAGTTCTGCCCCAACTGTGGAAGCAAGCTCTAGCGGGCCAGCGGATTGTACTGTCCAAAGTGCGGAACCCAGCTCCCAGACGGTGCTGGCTTCTGCATGACGTGCGGAACCAGAATCGCTGCCGCGCCCCCGAGCGAACCGGCCGGCCCGAGCCAGCCAGTCATCGCCCCGGCGGGGGCCACGGCTCTGAAGTGTCCGAGCTGCGGCGCACCGATAGCCCCGAAATTCGGGGAGATGATAATCACGTGCGAGTACTGCGGGACTGGCGTTGCCCTCGGGAACCAAGGCTGGAGCAGCATACAGAACCACACGATGCTGCCGCTCAAGCTGTCGAGCCAGGACGACGTCGAGAAGGAAATCCACGGGATGATGGACCGTGGCCTCCTTCACAGGCACCTACAGGAACAGTCGACCATGGAAGAAATGAACCTCGCTCTTGTTCCGTACTGGCTGGTCACAGTCTCCGCCAGGACCTCCCTGGTGGCCATGGACATGGCCGCAGAGGCTGGGTCCATCGCGACGACCGCCGCGCTGGCTGGGATAATGGGAGCGGGATTCGGCGGAGGCAGGAGGGGGGGAGGCGGACTGGTGACGGGCATGATGCTCGGTACCATGATGGGGGGAGGGATGGGTGGTGGCCAAGGAGAGAGACGGTCGTATCAGATGGACAACGACTACAACTACCCGGTCGTGGCGCTAAAAGCCCTCACGGAGTATCAACCGAAGGACTACCAGTTCAACCTGGCAGAGAGGACGCTCTTCGACGCGGCGAAGGTTAAGGGAAACAAGGTCCTGAACGGCGATGTGGGGGAGGACACCGCCAAGTATCAGGCCAAGACCATGGTCGACCAGCTGCAGGCCGAGAAGGCGCACCAGGCGCACCACATGATACAGCAGATCTCCACCGAGTCTGACATCGGAGATGTCGAGCTCCTCCACGCGCCGATCTGGTTCGCCAGGTACGACCACAAGGGCAACAAGATCGTGCTGGTGATAGACGGGAATTCCGCGGGCGTCGTCAACAGCATAGGGCTCTAGGCCGTTTCGAGCTGCCTCCCGTTCAGGTAGAGGTTTGTCACCATCTTCACGCCACCCCTCTTCAGCGTGTTGTGGGCGTAGCACATTCTCTTCGCCTCCTCGGACAGGGCGACGATGGACTCGGGATTGGCGTTCGATTCGAGCCAGATGTCGTATATGATTTCCTCGAAGGCACCGCCAATCCTGCGGTCGAAGTGACCTCTGGCCGTGAGCCTGACGTCATCCAGTTGCAGGTCCCTGGCGATTGCGAGGGTTGCGTACTGGTTGAGAAGGCAGGAGGCTGCCCCGGCAATGAAGTAGGCCAGCGGGTTCGGCGCCTTGTCCGTCCCGCCGCGCTCGGCCGGCTCGTCGACGAGGAACTTGAAACCCCTCTTGCGCGCTTCGAACTTCAGATGACCGACCATTCTCAGGTCGACCCTCTCTGAACCGAAGAGGAACGCCTCGTCGTTGGCTTCGTTGCGCTTCTTGACGTGTTCCTTGATGACTCGGACGAGCTCCTGTTTGCTGGGCATGGCCGAAGAACGGGGGCGTTCGCTATTGAAGTTTAAGCCAGATATACAGCCGACGGCGAACTCGGCCCATGGCAGCGTCAAAGCAGGGTGTGCCCTTCACGATACCGGCCGACATATGGCAGCCGCTGATGGAAGTCAGGGCCCAGCTCGATTCGTTCTGCCCGGGACCCCCCACGCCGGTGGCCGAGGTTCTGAGGGAGGTCGTCAACCACTACAAGCACTGCACCAAGGCAGTGGACGAAGCTGACGACTTCTGTGTGAGGGCTCAAGCCTGGAAGCGCCGGTGACCGGCGCACCCCCCAAGACCGCGCGGGCGAGCGGGTAGCGACTGTAAGCTATAATAGAAAAAACCGCTGGAGGGGAACGCGCGGTGTCGCTCAGAAGTGTGCCGTGGCCGGACGGCGTCAAGTGCCCGGTCGTCATCTCCTTCGACGTTGACGCTGAGTTCCTCTGGAAGGTCTGGCTGACGCGGAAGCCGTCACCCATAGACACCTCCCAAGGAATGTACGATGTGAAAGTGGGAGTTCCTCGGGTTCTCTCGATGCTCAGAAGGCAGGGAATCAAGTCGACGTTCTTCGTCCCCGGGAAGGTGGCTGAAACGTACCCAGACGTGATTCGCGAGATAGCCAAGGAGGGACACGAGATTGCGCACCACGGCTACCTCCACGAGGATTGCTCCAGGCTTTCAGTGGCGGAAGAGCGGAGGATGCTCGTCCGAGGGAGCAGCGCGCTGAGGAAGGTCACTGGCCAGGAGCCCAGGGGAGCCCGACTCTCTCTGGGAGAGAACACGGTGAGGCTGCTGGCGAAGGCGGGATTCCTCTATGAAAGCACCATGATGGACGACGACAAGCCGTACAGGGTCGAGGTTGGCGGAAAGCCCCAGCGGATGATCGAGCTGCCCGTCTGCTTCGCCTTCAACGACACCTCATACTTCGTCTATACCTTTGGGATGGGGAAGCCGTTCCTCACCCCGAGGGAGGTGGAAGCGGTCTACCGCGACGAGTTCGACGCCATGTACAGAGAGGGCGGGTACTGCATGTACATGCTGCACCCCCAGATCATCGGGCGCGCTTCGAGACTGGACATGCTGGAGAGAGTGATTGAGTACATGAAGTCCAAGCCCGGAGTCTGGTTCGCGACCGCGCTGGAGGTCGCTACTCACTGCAACAGCGTTCTTCCCTGAAGAACTGGTGTTAGACGGAAGTCGCAGGCGCTAGCCTGACGACAGGCTGTACACGCTGCTGATGGCGTAGAGGTCGTAGTCGAAGCTCATTCCAGCGTAGAATGTGTAGCCCTTCACGTGTGGACCCAGCCCCACGTAGTACGGCTGGTTGAAGACGAAGACGTCCGGTGCCATGTTCACTATGTCCGTCTGCAGCGTATTGAATATCTGCGCCCTCTGGCTCGAGTTCAACGAGGCCCTCTCCTGGGAGATCAGGTTGTTTATGGTCGCGTTGTTCATCCACTCCATGGAAATCCATGTCCCGTTGGATACGGAATCGTACATTGGATAGTAGAAGGAGTCTGCGTCAGGGTAGAGCGGGTCGTAATACACCTCCGTTATCTGCGGAGTCGTGCCGGCGCTCGCCGCAAGCTGTGTTATCGTCTGCCAAGTCTGTGGCACGATGTTCACCGTTATCCCGAGGACGGCCTGCATGTCCTTCTGGAACTCAAGAGCCATCTGTTGCTCGGGGATGTTACCCGACACGTATGTCAGCGTGAGCGTGATGGAGGACGCGCTCAATCCCGACTGCGACAGCTCGGCCTTCGCCTGCGTCGGGTTGTACGTGTATTGGGTCACTGCCGAGTCGTGGTACTGGTAGTTGTTTGCCTCCGGACCTTGTGACTGAACCGCTCCCGGCAGGATCACGGGGATTGCGCTGTAGTTGAAGGCGTAGGAGATTGCCTTCCTCAGGAAGATGTTGTTCAACGGAGCCGCCTGCATGTTCATCTTGAAGTCGAATATGTTGGCCGACGGGAACTGGGCCCACGTCCATCCCATCGACTGGAGGGACTGGTAGGTCGGGACCGCCAGGAAGGTGCTCGTCCAGTCGAGCTGTCCCTCCTTCGCGAGAGACAGAACGGTCGCGTCGTCAGTTATCACTTGATAGTTGACAGTCTTGAAGGGACTCGGGTTGCCGGCCCAGCCCTTCCAGTATCCGGTGAACTGCGTCAGGGTCAGTTCGGTGTCCCTCACCCAGTTTTGGAGCATGTATGGCCCTGACCCAGCGTCATTGGTGGTCAGCCATCCGACGCCCCAGTCTCCATTGGGGTTCGAAGAGGTCACGTTGGCCAAGTGCTGCGTAACCAGATTCTTGTCAACGACGAAGAACAGTGAGAGGGAACCCACGAACGGGGCGTAGACCTGGTTGAGTTTGAATTGGATTGCGGTGGAGTTGATGGCCGTCACTCCCGTGGAACTCAGGACTGGTAGCCAGAGTGCGGCGAATCCCTGCTGGACCGCCAGTTCGCGCTGCATCGAATAGACCACGTCGGCGGACGTCAATGCGTCGCCGTTGTGGAACTTCACACCGCTTGCGATGTCGAACACGTAGGTGAGACCGTCCGACGAGACGGTCCACTTTGTCGCAAGGTTGGGTATGACCGAACCGTCTGGCTTCTGGGTCAGAAGGTTGTCGTACATGTTGATGTTGGCGAGGAACTGCGTGTAGTCGTTCCCCACAGCCGGATCGAGCGTGCCGAACGCTTGAGCCACCTGCACGTTGAGCGTTGAAGGAGCTGTTCCGGTTTGGGCAGTGCTCGTGCTCGACGAAGAGCTGGAGCTTGAGCTTGACGAAGTGGTGGTACTACTACTGCTGGTGGTGAGGAAGTAGTAGGCACCTCCCGCGACGACGATTACGATGATGATTACAACCGCGGCTATCGTCGTGGAAATCGCACGGCGGGAGCTAACATCCAATAGGACATATGGATGATTTGGGTTCGGATTTAAGCGTTATTCGAGGGCTAGTGACATCTCGCCGCTCGACCAATGCGCCAACGTGTCAAATCGTGCCCTCAATCTGCAGACTGCCGAGCCCGATTCTGCCCGCGGCGCCCGGCTCTAGTGGCGTAGTTCGCTCCGCCTCTTCAGCTCATCGGTAAATTCGACTATCAGCTTGTCCATGAACGCGATGAAGGTCTCCTCCGAAGCCATCACCTGATACTTGTTCTCGTCTATCTCCTTCTTTGCCTTTTGAAGGAAGGGATCCGCGCGGATCAGGTCTGTCGTGGAGTAGATGTCGACGAGGCGGCTGACTGCGTCCACCAGTCTGAGCGGGCCGTAGATGTGAGGTTCGCCAACGCAGCCCCTAGCAGCGGTCAATAGGTAGAGCGACAGCTCGAAGATGTGCTCCTCTGGGGACCGCGCCTTCTCTGGAGCGGGTGCGTCGCCGCGCTTCGTCATCCCTCTTTCTCTCCTCCTTGCTTCACCCAGGGCACCCCGTACCTGTCGGCATAGGTTCGCTTGGCCCCTTTTCTCTTCTTCAGGGGCTTGAGCTCATCGGCGGCCGGGTAGCCGATGGAGACCAGAAGCTCGGTCCTGCACGTCTCGGGCAAGCCAAGGATTCGGGCGACCGCGGTCTCAGAGTACGATTTGATGAAGGTCCCCGCTAGGCCCATGGAGTAGGCAGCGAGAATGACGTTCTCCGCCGCGGCGCCGGCGTCATAGTGAGTAATCTGGTCGTACACTTGCCGCCCGCTCTTCGCGGCTATGTCAAGGTCGGTGCAGACGAAGATAGCGGCGGAGCAGTCGCCGAAGAACCCGGGTGAAACCAGCCTGATCATGTGTAGCGTGGTCGGGTCCTTGACGACGACCACGAACCTGTAGGGGGCATTCCCGGCCGTGGGAGCCCTGTGCGCCGCGTAGACTAACCTGTCGAGCAGGCTGTCGGGGATGGGCCGGTGCTCGAATTGCCTGCAGGCGTGCCGTCTCCGGAGAAGGTCGAAGAGAGCCTGTTGCTGATTCTCCGGTTGCTTCGCCTGCCCTGGTATCAACACACGCGTTCCGTTCAATTGGGTTATTATCATATCGGCTTGGAGTTAGCGCAATCAAGAAGGTTCGACCGACGACTTTTGTATAGGCTGCCTCGCGACGGGTGGGGTTGCTCTTCAGAAAAGAGGACATCGACTCGCTCGCGCTCGGGAGCGCGGTTCTCGGTTCCGGCGGGGGAGGCAACCCGTACATCGGAGCCCTGCTTCTCCGTCGGGCGATGGAATCTACGTCGGTATCGCGGGTCGAAATCACTCCCTTTGACGAGGTGGACGACTCTGACTTCCTAATCTGCTCGGCTGGAATGGGGTCGCCCGCCATCGGAATCGAGAAGATCCCGAACGGGAGCGAGTACTTGCGGTCTTTCAGGGGGCTCGAGTCGTACGTGGAAAGAAAGGCCACTCACGTCTCGCCCATCGAGATCGGCGGCATCAACTCCCTGGTTCCGCTCGTGGTCTCAGTCCATTCTGGACTGCCCGTGGCAGACGGCGACGGGGAGGGGAGGGCCTTCCCAGAGCTTCAGATGACCACCTTCTGCGGCCTGGGCTACTCGGCGGCACCGGTGTGCATGATCGAGGAGAGGGGGAACACCCTGATCGTTAACGGCATATCTGACTGGTGGACCGAGAAGATAGCGAGGACGGTCACCGTGAGCTTCGGGGGCAGGGCGGAGGTCGCCCTCTACTCTCTCGGAGGGTCGGACTACAGGAAGGGAGCGATTCCCGGGACGTTGAGCAAGGCGCTCGAAATTGGAGAATCTCTGAACGATGGAATCCGCAACAAGAGCGCGGAGGACTCGCTTTCGAGGTCGTGCCACGCATCACTGTTGTTCGCTGGAAAGCTGGTCGATGTGAAGAGGTACAACACGAGGGGTTTCGCCATTGGGCACGCCTTTCTCGAGGGTTTTGACTCGTATTCTCATCAGCAGCTCAAGATATCGTTCCAGAACGAGTACCTTCTCGCGACTCTGAGAAGCGACAACGAGTCAAAGGTCATCGAGAGCACGCCGAACATAATCTCGATTCACGACGAATCCACCCTGCTGCCGATAACCACCGACCAGCTGCGCTACGGCATGAGGTGCAGGGTCTTCTCCATCCCGATTCACAAGAAGTGGCTCTTCGAAGGAGCCGAGAAACTCGTGGGCCTCGGAGCATTCAAGCTCGAGTGACGGACCCGCCAGGGCGGCCACTACTTGAACAGCGACAGGACCTTGAGTTCGACGGCGACGACCACCAAGAGAGAGACCGCAATCGGAACGGCAAATTGGGCGGTGAGCAGCCCCACCGCTTCAAACCCACTGGGGATGAAGATTCCGTCCAGAAGGATGAAGAGGAGAGACAGCAGCATCTTTGCCGTGTAGGTGCGGAAACTCAGCCTGGAGTCTGCCTCCATCCTGTTTCGCTTCCTCGCGCCCCATCGCAGGATGGTCTCGGAGATGGAATCCTCTTTCTCTCCCAACTAATCCACCCTCATGCGAAGTGACACGCCACCCAATGCTGGTCTCCCTTCTCCCTGAACTCTGGAACCTTGGTCTCGCATGTTTCCTGCCGGAGCCAGCACCTGTCTCTGAATATGCAGCCCTCACGGCTCTGGTCGGTGCCGTTCGACAGCAGGCTCGACGGAACGCCCTTCGGCTTCGCTGCCTCCTCCGACTCGCTCACCACGGGCACGGAGGAGAGGAGCAGTTTCGTGTACGGATGAAGCGGATTCCGGAATATCTCGTCCGTGCGTCCCATCTCGCACATCTTCCCCTTGAACATGACCAGGGTCCTGTCGCAGAAGTTCGCCACCAGACTCAGGTCGTGAGAGATGAAGACGTAGGTCACGTTCAGTGTCCCCTTCAGCGTTTTCAGAAGCTCGATGATTTTTGCCTGGACAGAGACATCCAATGCCGATGTCGGCTCGTCTAGTATCACCACGTCAGGGCTCAGGGCGAGCGCCCTCGCTATCGCCACTCTCTGCTTCTCTCCGCCGCTGAGCGTGTGAGGATACCTGTTCAGGTAATCGTCGTTCAGGTTTACTATCTTCAGGAGCTGGTGGATTCTTTCTTCTGACTTCAGCCCGAAGATTGCGAGCGGAGCTTCCAGTATGGCCTTCACGTTGTGCCTCGGGTTCAGCGACGAGGTCGGGTCCTGGAACACCGTCTGAACCTTGCGCCTGTAGTTTCTCCTGTCCACCTTTCCGAACTCGGAAACGTCCTTCCCCTCGAAGAGTATCCTACCGGCATCTGGCCGGTGCACGAGCAACATCATCTTCGCCAGAGTCGTCTTCCCAGAACCCGTCTCTCCTATGATGCCGAATGTCTCTCCCTCGCGCACCTCGAAAGAGACCGAGTCCACCGCCCGAATCTCCGTGTGCTTCTTCGAAATGAAGCCGCTCTTCATCTCGAACAACTTGGAGACGTTCTGGACCTCGTAGATGTTGGGCAACTAATTCCTCGCCTTCTCCTCGGCCACGAAGCACGCCACGCTCTGACCAGGCATGAGCTCCTTTAGCTTGGGCTCCTCCGACCTGCACCTCGCAATAGCGTAGGGGCAGCGGGAACTGAAGCAGCAGGCGGTGGTCTCTCGGTCGGACTGGGATATCTCGCCCTGGATCGAGCCCATCGACCTCGACCTGTCGAGAGACGGTATCGACTCGATCAGGCCTTCGGTGTAGGGATGCATCGGGTTTGCGAAGATCTCTGAGGTCCGGCCGTGTTCTACCACGCGGCCGGCGTACATGACATAGGTGCGCGCGGACGATTCGTGAGCGATTCCGAGATTGTGAGTTATCAGTATCAGGCTCATTCGCTCCCTCCGGCTCAGTTCGAGGAGGAGATTGAGGATTTCCCTCTGCGTCGTCACGTCGAGCGCAGTCGTAGGCTCGTCTGCGATCAACAGCTCCGGAGTTCTGAGCAGCGCCATGGCGATCATCACCCTCTGTCTCATCCCGCCGCTCAGCTGGAACGGATACATGTCGAGAATCCTGCCGTTGTCGTAGCACCTGGCATCCTCGAGGGCCTTGCGAATCTGAGCTTTCTTCTCCGAGTTCTCGAGAGCTCGACTGCCCTTGGCCCAGGTCAGGACGTCCTCCATCTGCCTGCTCACCTTGAAGAGTGGGTTGATTGACGACATCGGGTTCTGGAAAATCATTGCAATCCTCTTCACCGCCTCCGAGGCCTTCTTCCCGTCGAGCATGTTCGTCGAGTCGAAGGTGACCCTGCCAGACTCAACCACCGCGCTCTTGGGCAGGAGCCCCATCACGGTTCGTGCCGTTATCGTCTTCCCGCTCCCGGTCTCGCCGACCAGCGCCACGACCTCTGACCTGTCGACTGTCAGGGTCACGTCGTGGAGCACTGGCAGCAGGCTGCCCTCGGACCGAATCTTGAGATTCAGGCCGTCCACCTCTAGCAGCGCGGTCATCAGACCACCTTCACGTCGAACAGATCCCTGACGCCGTTTCCAATCAGATTGAACGAGAGTATCAGGAAACTCAGGGCCAGACTGGGAAAGAGGGAGATCCACCAGGCTGTCCCGAGGTACGCGGTTCCGGACGCCACGATGACGCCGAGATCGGGCGTGGGTGGTCTGGCGCCGATTCCGAGGAAACCCATTCCGGACTGAATCAGGATTATGAAGCCCAGGTCCAGCGTCATCTTGACCGCCAGGGTGGAGGTCGCGTTGGGGAGAATCTCGCGGAACATTATCCTGAGAGAGCCCGCACCCTGCACCCTTGCGGCCTCGACGTACGGCTGGTTCTTGAGCGACTTCGTCACCGTGTACATGATTCGCGCGTACCAGTTCCACCAGATGCTGATCAGCGCGATTATCACGTCCTGGAGGCTCGGTCCGAGAATCCCAGCTATCACCAGCGCGAATATGAGCGCGGGGAGAGCAAGGAAGACGTCGGTGACGCGCTGTATGATGGTCTCGACCCATCCGCCGTAGTACCCCGCGGCGACTCCCAGGACCACGCCGAATGGGACGCTGCCGACGAGGACGATTATCGCCACGAAGAGTGAGATCCTGAAGCCGAAGATGACCTGGGTGTAGACGTCCTTTCCGACGTTGTCTGTCCCGAAGGGATGGGCCAGGCTCGGGCGGAGGTAGGCGTGGCTGAAATCGGTGTAGGGGCCGACCTGGTTCGCGTATGGCGTGAGAAAGGGCGCGAAAACGGCGAGCACAACTATCACGGCCAGGATGGAGAGTCCGAGGACGGTCAGCGGGTCGTAGGTGAGCCTTCGTAGCTGTCTGCGCAGTTCCTTCGACCTCTCGGGCTGGAGACGCGGTATCACTTGGCTTCGCCCAGCCTTATTCTCGGGTCTATGTAGCCCAGGCCGATGTCGATCAGCGAGTTCAGAGTCACGTAGAAGACTCCGATCACCAGGACCGTGGCAACGATTACGTTGAAGTCGTTGTTCTGCATGGCGGCCACGGCGTACTGCGACAGACCGCCCCACGCGAAGACTATCTCAACCAAGAAGGCGTTGGCAATCAGCGACGCGTAGAGCAGCCCGAGCACCGTCAGAACCGGAACCATGGCGGTTCTGAGGGCGTATCTGAAGTTGAGAGGGTAGGAGGGCGCACCGAATGCCTTGAGCGCGAGGTAATAGTCTTCCTGAGTCTGGTCGAGCATTCCTGCGTAGGTGAGCTGCGCAATCTGCCCGATGCCCGCGAGAGACAGCGCCACCTCAGGGAGCAGCAGGTGCTTGAATGAATCGACGAGCGCGGGGAAGTTGGCGGTCAGCAAGCTGTCCACGAAGTACATGCCTGTGATGTGGGCCGGAGCAGGGCCACTCAGCTGGGACGTTATCGGCAACAGGTTGGTGAAGTACCCGAACATCAGCTGGAGCGCGATTCCTATCGTGAAGGGTGGGATTGCGATGCCGCAAATCCACAGTATCCGTATCAGGGCGGACGTGCGTCTGCCCCGGTAGGCCGCGGCCACGACGCCCAGTGGTACTCCGATGAGAGCCGTGGCAATGATGGATATCGTTATCAGCTCGAACGTCCCAGGGAAGTAGTACTCGACGTCGCTCAGCACGTTGTGGTGGGACAGCAGGGACAGTCCCCAGTTTCCGTTAAGGAAGTTCCAGACGTACAGGAAATACTGGATGTACAGCGGCCTGTCGATGCCCAGCAGATGGTCGTAGTGGGCCACCTGACCAGCGGTAGCGAACGGCCCGAGCGCAAGCCTCCCGGGGTTG
>Ga0187770_10001281_pt1 | contig 13233 bp, 12 predicted proteins | sample 0116_SJ02_MP02_2_FD_133154 | JGI IMG/M metagenome (GOLD analysis project Ga0187770, IMG submission 133154) | Tropical peat soil microbial communities from peatlands in Department of Meta, Colombia - 0116_SJ02_MP02_20_MG | ecosystem: Environmental > Terrestrial > Soil > Wetlands > Peat | place...
GACCCTCGTCATCCCGCCTCTTTTTCAACTGATCGTTTTTGGATATGCTGCCAATCTGGATGTCGAACATATTCGCACAGGTGTCCGGGATCTGGACCAGAGTGTTGAGTCAAGGGATCTGATCGGAAGGTTTGGAAGTTCGAAATACTTTGATATCGTCTCTTTCCCCAATACTCCCGGAGAAGTCAAGGACCTCATTAACCGAGGGGATATCGCCATCAGCATTGAGATTCCTACTGATTTTTCAAGAAAGTTGAAAAAAGGGGATACGGCCACGGTTCAAATTGTTCTCGACGGGACCGAATCCAATACCGCGTTGATCGCCTTGGGCTATGCGGACCAAATCGTTTCTGAATTCTCGACGCAAGTTCTCGTGAAGAAGTTGAATCGAGCCGGCATGGTCGGCTTTGAGGAGGCGGGTGTCGATTTGAATCAGCGGATTTGGTTCAATCCAAATTTGGAAAGCAGGATCTTTTTTATCCCGGGAGTGATCGCCTCTATCGCCTTTCTCATCCCGATCATTTTGACCGCTCAGGCCATCGTCAGGGAGAGGGAGATCGGGACTCTTGAACAGATCATGGTCACCCCGATCCGTTCCTGGGAATTGATGTTGGGGAAGACCCTTCCTTTTGCCCTGATCGGTCTCCTCGATGTCATCATGATCGCCCTTATTGGAGTCTTTTGGTTTGAGGTTCCTCTTCGAGGAAATCCCCTTGTCCTTCTATCGGGTGCCGTGCTTTTCTTAATGAGTTCTGTGGCCATTGGACTCTTTATTTCCACGATCTGCTCCACGCAGCAGCAAGCTCAGATTTCTACTTTCTTTTTCACCATGCCTGCGTTCACCTTATCCGGTTTTGCCTTTCCGATAGAGGACATGCCCGAGTGGATCCAATACCTGACTTATGCCAATCCATTACGATATTTCTTGGTTATCATCCGGGGTGTCTTTTTGAAGGCGAACGGAGTGGATATACTCTGGCCTCAGATGTCGGCCTTGGCGGTTCTGGGGGGAGTCATGATTCTCCTGAGCTCTCTTCGATTCCAAAAGAGGCTTAAATAGGAAAGGGGTCAAGGGGGGAAGGGTTCGAGTGGTCAAGAGGCTGCGGAAATGAAGAGTCTGGAATCGGGAATACAGAAGTTAGATTTCGGTTTCAATTCCGCCATCCGCCGTCCGCCATCCGCAATTTTGATAAAGATTTACAATAAGCTTTATGGGGCTTACGGTCCCCGGAACTGGTGGCCAGGAGAATCCTCTTTTGAGGTGATGGTTGGAGCGATCCTCACCCAGAATACTTCCTGGAGAAATGTGGAGAAGGCGATTCAGAAACTGAAAGAGAAAGGAGTATTAAATCCAAGAGGGATCCATTACCTTAAGAAATCCCAACTGGCCCCCTTGATTAAATCCTCAGGTTACTATCGAATCAAGGCCGATCGATTGAAGTCTTTTATAAACTTTTTATTTGGAGAATATGGCGGGGACTTAAAGAGAATGAAAAAAGAGAGGCTCGAGGAGTTGAGGGCGAAGCTTCTTGATGTCCGAGGGATTGGCCCTGAAACAGCGGATAGCATCCTCCTTTACGGTCTCAAGAAACCTATTTTTGTCGTCGATGCCTATACCCGAAGGATTCTTTCGCGACACGGCGTGCTATCGGAGAAAGCCACCTATGACGAGATCCAGAGGCTCTTCATGAGCCACCTTCCCATTGATGAGAGGCTGTTCAATGAATACCATGCGCTCTTCGTACATTTAGGGAAGACGCTGTGCAAAAAGAAACCGAAATGTGAACTCTGTCCCCTAGAAGGGTTCAAGGTGTCAAGGGTTCAAGGGGTCGAGTGAGATGTTAAAGAATTATACAGAATTAAAAGTTTGGCAGAAAGCTTATCAACTTTGCTTAGAGGTTTATAAGATTACAAGGAATTTTCCAAGGGAAGAAAGATATGGACTAACAGCACAGATTAGGAGGGCTGCTGTCTCAATACCATCTAATATAGCAGAAGGATATGGAAGAAGGACTCCGGGAGAATACATCCAATCGTTGTACATTGCTTACGGTTCGATCTGCGAATTAGAGACGCAAATTTTATTGTCAAGCGATTTAACTCACATTATGGAAGAGGGTTTTGATAAGTTATGGACGGATGTAAAGCAAATCGAGCGTATGCTAAAGGCATTGATCAGGTCTTTAGAGGAGGGGAATTTAGATTCTTGAATCCTAAAACGCTCGGACCCTCGAACCCTTGAACCCCTGAACCCTTCAAAAAAAATGGCCTACTGGGAAAAAGAGATTCGGAGTTTGATCGGGAAGGCGATCCATCGTTACGGATTGATCCAGGACGGAGACCGGATCTTGGTAGGGGTTTCTGGAGGAAAGGATAGCCTGACCCTTCTCCATCTTCTTCATGAAAGAAGCAAACGGGTTCCTATCCACTATGAACTTATGCCGGTTTATATTGACCTCGGCTTTGATTCTGCCCGTGCGGAAATCCTCAGAAATTATTTTGAGACGATAGGGCTTCCTTACCACATCGAGTTCACGGATATCGGGAGAAGAGCAAACAGCCCTGAAAACCGAGAAAATCCATGTTTCCTCTGTTCCTGGGAAAGGAGAAAGCGCCTGTTCCATTTCGCCCATCGCTTCCAGTGCAACAGGATCGCCTTGGGACACCACAAGGATGACATCATCGAGACCCTTCTTCTCAATATTTTCTACAGTGCCGAGATCAGCACGATGGTTCCCCGCCAAACCCTTTTTAAGGGGAAGATCGCCCTCATTCGCCCCCTCGCCTTATTGGAAGAGAAAAAGATTGAGAGATTTGCCCGGGAAACAGGGTTGCCCTTTGGTCCGAGCGGTTGCCCGAGTTCTGGAAAGACGAAAAGAAAGGTGGTTAAGGATTTGATAGAAGCCTTAAGCAAGAAGGACCGCCGGCTCAAAGGAAATATCTTCCGGGCCCTTTCCAACATTAAACTGGATTATACGCTTACTTCGGTGGGCCACTCCCGTGAAACCTGTTCGTAACAGGCTCGGGAAATGGGAATCCGGAGTGGGATTTGGATTTCTGCCACCGCCAGGAGCGGTGACCAAGTTTCCACGTTAGAGGCCAGGGCGGGGATGTTTTCTTCTTGACAAATTTTTTGAAATTAATTATGAATTAACAAAATTAATTATATTTAGTTTGTCTCTCAGATGAAGGAACTCGGTGAAAAGGTAAAAGCCTACCGTTTAGCAAACCACATGACCCTTAAGCAACTGGCCAGCAAGGCCGGCTGTACGGACGCCTACCTTTCTCAACTTGAGCGGGGGCGCGCAAACCCTTCCATCATGATCCTGAAAAAGATTGCCTCCGCCCTTCAGATGAAAATCGTTGATTTCTTCGCTGAGCCAGAGACCATGGAGAATGATGTGGTCTGTAAAGAAGGAGAAAGAATAGATATTCGCTTTAAATACGGAGATGCAAAGATTCAAATGCTTATCCGGAGCATCCAGAATAAGCGAATGCAGCCCTTTTATACGACGATTGAGCCTGGAGGAGGTTCCAAAGGATCTTATTCCCACATCGGAGAAGAATTTGGAATTGTCCTTCAGGGAGAGCTGGAGGTCAATCTCAATGGGAGGGCCTACCGGGTCAAGAGGAACGAGAGTTTCTATTTCTCTTCGCAGGAACCTCATAGTTGGTTCAACCCCGGAAAGAAGAAGACCATAGTCATATGGGTGGTGAGCCCACCGACCTTTTAGAGGAGGCCAGCAATCAGAACAAAGAAGAAAGGAGGTGAAGAATCAATCCATCGATTGATTTGAAAAGTCTCCACAATCTTCGGAAAGGAGGGATCATATGAGGAAGCTTTTTTTTGGAACTGTCATTGTCAGCCTTCTGATCCTTTTGGTTTCAGGGGTCGGATTGGCTCAACAGAAATTCAGGATTGGATATGCCGACCCGTTAACAGGAACATTTGGAAGGGACGGAAATCTGGTGAAAGATGCCTACAATTTCTGGGCAGAGCTGGTCAATTCAAAAGGAGGGATTGAGGTCAAGGGGAAGAAATATCCCGTTGAGCTGAGCGTCATCGATGACAAATCGATTGCGGCAGAAAATGCTAAGTTCACGGAAAAGCTGATTACGGAGGATAAGGTTGACTTGATTCTTGGAGGGTTTGGAAGCGATTCTGTCTTTGCAGGGAGCGCTGTGGCAGAGAAGTATCAATATCCCATGATCAGCGGCGCAGCCAGTTCCAATAAACTCTTCGAGCGAGGTTTCAAATACTATTTTTGTACCATAGGAAAGGCAACGGAGGAGGTCCGGGGGTGTGTGGATATCGTTCAGATCCTTTCTCCAAGACCTAAGACCGGGGCCATCGTCGGATCGGATATCCTTTTTACTTCCTTGGCTTGTGAAGGATATAAAAAGTACGCTGCTCAAAACGGGATTGAGATCGTTCACAACGAGCTCTTTCCGATCACGCTTCAAGATTACAATTCGATGCTTCTTAAGGTGAAGCAGAAGAACCCGGACGTTCTGTTTGTGGGCTCCCACCTGATGGTGGCGATGAAGACGATTAAGGCGATGAAGGAGATTGATTTTACACCGAAGATGATGACCTTCAGCTATGGTCCAACAGTCCCTGACTTCGCCAAAAATTTGGGGAAAGATGCGGAGTATGTCCTTGCCGCATCAGAATGGGCTCCCAACCTGCCTTACAAGGATCCGCTTTTCGGCACAGCCAGACAATTTAATGAAAACTACTTCAAGAAGTACGGACGTTACCCTGATTATGTCGAGGCAGCCTCTGCAGCAGGCGCCTATGCGATGCAGATCGCTATTGAAAAATTGGGGGTTGCGCCCCCGGTCAAGGATGAAGATCGGGTTAGGTTGATGGAGGAGCTTCATAAGCAAAATTTGACGACCTTCTACGGAGTGGTCAAATTTGGCGTCGACGGTGCCAATGAGGCCCATCCGCCTGTAGTCGTTCAGATTCAAAATGGGAAACTGGTCAATGTCTTTCCGAAGGACGCAGCCGAAGCAGCTCCATGGTACCCGATGAAACCGTGGAAGGAGAGATAATACCCCCATCCGCACCCTCCCCCCTTAGGGGGTGTCATAATGGTGAGGCACGGTACGTTCCGACGGGACAGGCACTCAGGTTCTTCAGCTTTAGAATGCGGTCGTTTAAAGTTATGGGTGATTGGCCTTCTCAGAAATGGAATTCTGTTCATGGGTTTGGAGTCCTGAGATTGAGCAATCAGAGGTTTCCGCTCTAAAGCTTCATCACCCGACCGCCTGTCCCGTGTTGCAACGGAAGGAGCTTCTCGTTGATTATGACACGGTCTCTTAAGCCGGGGAGGGTGAAGGCAGGTTTGTGAAGAGATGCTTCTATTTTTGCAATCTTTGCTTAATGGGATACTCCTCGGAGGAATCTACGCCTCCTATTCAGCCGGTTTTTCGCTGATCTTTGGGGTGATGGGGGTCATCAATATCTTCCATGGAGAAATGGTGATGTTGGGGGCCTTCCTGACCTACTGGGTTTTCACTTTGTTCCATGTTGATCCATTTTTGACAATCCCTCTTTCGGTTGTCTCACTCTTCGTCTTCGGCTACCTGATCCAGAGATTTGTGATCAACAGGGTGGTTGAGGCACCCCCCATGATTTCCTACATTCTCACTTTTGGCATTCATCTTATTATTGCTTACACAGCCCTGTGGGTCTGGACTGCCGATTTCAGAACGGTGACGACCAGCTACTCGGGATTTAATGCGAACATCGGTGGGATTATCGTTCCTTACGCCAGGTTAGCGACATTCGGATTAGCCCTCTTTGTCGTGGTGGGGCTCTATATTCTTCTGTATAAGAGTGAGGTGGGAAGAGCGATCCAGGCGACAGCCCAGGATAAAGAGGTGGCGCGCCTGATGGGAGTCAATATCAACCAAATTTACGCCATCACGTTTGGGGTCGGAGCGGCGATCACGGGCGTTGCCGGCTCATTGATCTCCACCTATTTTATTATCTTCCCCCAGATGGGCCTCCCTTACACGATCATTGCCTTCTGCGTCGTTGTTTTGGGAGGGATGGGATACATCCCGGGGGCACTCTGGGGAGGGTTGATCCTGGGAGTCGTTCAATCCCTTACAGCCACCTATCTGAATGCAGGGCTGTCAGGGGCCTTCACCTTCATCCTGCTGTTTATCATGTTGATCGTACGACCTGCAGGCATCGTCGGAAAAGGAATTGTTGAATAGGTCCATGCTCAATAAATTATTTTCAACCATCCTCGTCCCCATCACGATTGGCCTTCTCATCGTTCCTTTTGCGGGGTTTTCAGGATATCTCATCCGACTTCTCGCCATGATCTTCTTGTGGATTGGAAAGACAGGCTGTTGGAACATCATCTCCGGATTGACGGGCTATATCGATTTTGGCGCAGTGGGATATTATGGAATAGGCTCTTATGCCACTGCCCTGCTCATGTCGAAGGGACACGTCCCGTTTCTGCTCTCAATTTTGATCAGCGGTGTCGTTTCGGCTGCGATCGCTTTCCCCATCGGCTTGCCTACGCTTCGATTGAGAGGAGCTTATTTCGGCATTGCCACCCTTGCCTTCGCCGAGGCGATGAAGCAGATCATACTGGAATTCGACAAAACGGCCGGGGTCAATTTTTTTGACGGGCCCCATGGAATTACCCTGCCGATCGGTCCAAAAAATGAATTCTTTTACTATATTGGACTCGGGGTCATGATCGCTGTGATCGGAATCACCTATTGGATCCGACGATCTAAATTCGGCTATGCCCTCCGAGCCATTCACGAAGCCGAAAACGCGGCAGAGCTTTCGGGTGTAGATACCGTGAGGGCCAAGGTGGAAGCCTATATGATCAGCGCCTTCTTTTTAGGGATCATTGGAGGCATTGAAACATATTGGCTGACCTACATCACTCCCCATATGGTCTTTGATGTCCTCATCACCATCCAAATGGTCGTGATGTCCTTGTTAGGAGGAATCGGGACTGTCTTTGGGCCAGTCGTAGGAGCTTCCTTCTTGACCATCGTTTACGAGCTCCTTCACAGGGACTTTCCTTACACGTATGCCATCATTGTCGGGTTTATCGTCGTCGCAGTCGTCCTTGCAATGCCACAAGGGATCGTGGGAACTTTAACGGCAAAAGTAAAAACTCAGAAGTTAATCAAATCTGTAGCGCCCTCATCGACGGAGGGCGATCATTAGATATGGTTCCGGGCCGGGACGCTACAAGAATTGGGGATATTCAGAAGGCATGGCGATTCTTGAAGGAATGAATTTGACGAAATATTTTGGAGCCCTCACCGCCGTCAATTCCGTTAATTTCTCGGTGGAGAAGGGGGAGATCTTAGGGATGATTGGTCCTAACGGCGCCGGGAAATCAACTCTCTTCAATGTGGTCATGGGGGTTTATGCCCCTGACCAGGGCCAAGTGGTCTTCAAGGGAAAAACGATTTCAGGATTGAGACCTCATCGGATTTGCAGAATGGGAATCGCGAAGACCTCGCAGATCGTCCAGCCTTTTACGCAGATGAGTGTTCTTGAGAATGTCTTAGTGGGCGGGCTTCACGGAAAGAGCCTCTCCTTTGCCCGTGCAACTCGGGAGGCCGAAGAGATCTTGGAGTTGGTCGGCCTCGGGGGTTTGAAAGGGATGGCTTCCGGTTCCATCACCGTACCGGATCGAAGACGGCTGGAATTAGCGAGAGCCATTGCAACAGGCGCGGAGGTGATTCTCCTCGACGAGAATATGGCAGGGTTGAATCCAACGGAGATCGAGGAGGTTCTAAAACTTTTGAGAGAGATTCGAAATCAAGGCAAGACCCTGGTCGTGGTGGAGCATATTATGCGTGCCGTCATGGGTATTTCAGACCGGATCATTGTTCTTAATTACGGAGAAAAGATCGCTGAGGGGACTCCTGTTGAGGTAGCGAATAATGAAAAGGTCATCGAGGCCTACTTAGGTGAAAAAGTATGCTTCGCGTAGATAAAATCAAAGTGTTCTATGGAGATGTCCAAGTCCTTTGGGATGTCTCGCTGAGGGTCGATGAGGGGGAAATTGTGACCGTAGTGGGACCCAATGGCTCGGGCAAGTCAACCCTGCTCCACACGATTGTCAACTTGAACCATCCCAGAAGAACCGATCAGATGGATTCGGGCATTTTTTATCGAGGTGGGAGGATGGATGGTTTCTCCCCAGAGGAAACGGTGAAGCTCGGAATCGCCATCGTTCCGGAGGGAGCAAGGGTTTTCCCCGATATGAGCGTGCTCGATAACTTGAAGATGGGATCTTATATCAAGAAGGCAAGGGAGGTTCGAGAGAGGACATTGGAAGAGGTTTATGCCCTTTTCCCGAGACTGAAAGAGAGGGGATCTCAAAAGGCAAAAACTTTGAGCGGAGGGGAGCGGCAGATGTTGGCCTTGGGAAGGGCGCTCATGTCAAAACCAGACCTTCTTCTTCTGGATGAGCCCTCCTTAGGACTTCAGCCCGGTTTGGTCACTCGGACCTTTGAGGCGATTCGAGAGATCAACAAGAACGGAGTCACCATTCTTCTGGTGGAACAGAATGTGAACTACTCGCTCGAGATCAGCCATCGGGCTTATGTCCTTGAGAACGGGAGAATCATATTAGAGGGGGTGGGGAAGGAGCTTCTCAATAACCAGCATGTGAAGAAGGCATATCTGGCAATGTGAGAGGGGAATATCCCCGTTCTCTCCCCTTGGGAGAGTGTGTCATAATCAGGATTGAGAGTGGATTCCGGCGGAACAGGCAGTCAGGTTCTTCAGCTTTAGAATGCGGTCGTTTATAGTTAGGCGTAATTGGCCTTCTTACAAGTGGGATTGTTTTCATGGGCTTGGCGCCCCACACTTAAGTAATGAAAAGTTTCCGCTCTAAAGCTTCATCACCCGACGGCCTGTTCCTTGTTGGATCAGGGGTAGATTCTCGTTGATTGGGACACAACCTCCAAGGTGAGGGGGAATGGTGTGGGGTAGAAAGGATCTGCGATGACGCTAAAAAAACTCAGAAACTACATCAATGGACAGTGGGTGGAATCGAAGACGGATCGATGGCTGGAGGTTCGAAACCCGGCTAAGGATGAGGTAATCGCTCTTTGCCCTGAGACAACCGGAGAAGAAATCGACAGGACGGTGAGGGCATCTCAGGGGGCTTTCTGGAATTGGAGAGCGATACCTCCCCCTCGGCGGGCAAGGCTATTATTTGATTTTCACGAAAAACTTCAGAAGCATCAAGCCGAGATTGCGGAATTGATTGTTAATGAAAACGGTAAAACCCTGCCGGATGCCATCGGTGAAATGACAAGAGCGATGGAGTATGTTGAGCATGCCTGTGCAGGGCCTGAACTTTTGAAGGGGAGCCACGCCGAGGATGTCGGAACTGGAGTGGATACGATGTACATCCGGGAGCCACTGGGACCTTTTGTTTTTCTCCCTCCTTTCAATTTTCCAGCCATGATTGCCCTTTATTTCGTATGGGCGATTGCGGCCGGAGACACAGCGATCATCAAATCGAGTCGTCTTTGTCCGATGACGATTACCAGGATCATCGAGGTTGCGGAGGAATGTAGTTTCCCCAAAGGGGTGATCAATCTTCTGCATGGTTCGGGAAGTGGTGTGGGAGATGCCCTGATTACCCATCCTGGGACTGTTGGCGTTACTTTTGTAGGTTCTTCAAGAGTAGGGGAACATGTCTACAAAACCGCGATCAACCACGACAAGAGAGCTCAGTGCCAGGGGGGCGCAAAGAACCATGTCCTGATTGCTGAGGATGCAGTGATCGATGAGGTCATGCAGAATGTGGTCGACTCCTGTTTCGGCCACGTGGGAGAGCGGTGTTTCGCTGTATCGAATGTCTTAGCCGTTGAGAAGATCTACGATCAGGTGAAGGAAAAGTTCATTGAGCTTTCGAAGAGGCTTGTCCTGGGCTATGGGATGGATAAAGGCGTGACCTTGGGTCCGGTGGTTTCAAGGGAAGCCCTGGATAAGATTCTGAAAGAGGTGGATCGGGGAATCAAGGACGGGGCAAAACTGATTCTCGATGGAAGAAATCCGAAGGTTGAAAAGAATCCCAAAGGGTATTTCCTTGGCCCTACAGTCTTAGAGGCAGAACCTGAGATGAAGATCTTTCAGGAGGAGGTCTTCGGTCCGGTCCGCTGTCTCAAGAAGGTGAAGGACCTTGCAGAAGGGGTTGAAGTGATCAACCGAAGTCCTTATGGCCACACCGCAAACCTCTATACGGAAAACGGCGGGTGGGCTCGAGAGTTTGCTCGCCTTGTCCACGTCGGTCAGGTTGGGATCAATATTGGTACCCCTGCACCGATTGCGTATTTTCCTGTTGGAGGAAAGAAGATCTCGATGTTTGGCGATATTCGAGGCCGGGCAAATGAGGCGATTGATTTCTATACCGACAAGAAGGTGATCATCAGTCGTTGGCATTCTTCATTTCACGGAGTGGCCAGGAGCCTCGATGACGGCTTTGCAATGAAGTATGCCAAGAAATAGAACTTGTAAAATCGAAGCACGGGATTCGAAATGGTTTAAACTCTAAACACTAAACTCTAAATCCTAAACAAATTCAAAATCTAAAATTCAAAAGAATATACGGTTTTGAGTTTGTGCTTTGGGCATTTGAGCCTGTTTAGAGTTTAGGGTTTCGAGTTTAGGGTTTAATACCTTTGTTTCGAATTTCGGATTTGGTGGTACAACTAACAACGTGAGATTGATAGAGATCAAGTTTACGCTAAATGGAAAATTGATAGCGGTGGAGGTTCCACCTCACTGGACTTTGCTACGGCTCCTCCGAGAGAAACTTGGCCTCACCGGCACGAAAGAGGGTTGCGGGATCGGAGAATGCGGAGCCTGTACAGTGCTATTGGATGGGATGCCTGTGAATGCGTGTCTGATCTTGGCTCCCAAGGTGGAAGGGAGAGAGGTCATAACCGTGGAAGGCCTTGGAAGTCGAGAATCTCTCCATCCACTGCAGAGATCTTTTGTCGAGCATGGAGCAGTCCAATGCGGCTTCTGCACTCCAGGGCTGTTGATGTCCTCAAAAGCGCTATTGGAAAAAAATCCTCGGCCGACCAGGGAAGAAGTGAAGGAAGCGATCTCAGGTCATCTCTGCCGTTGCACAGGGTATCAACAGATTATTGAAGCCATAGAGGCTCTTAAAGAATAAAGAATGACAAATATCAAAGCTCAAAGTTCAAATGAAGTTCAAATTTCAAATATTCTGACATTTAGGCATTTGCCATTCATTCGGCATTTGCCTGCCTGCGCGAAGCCGCTTCGGCGAAGGCAGGGATTTTGAAATTTGACATTTATTATGACGATTCCTCCTTTTGACTATAAAATTCCGAAGACACTCGAAGAGGCCTGCGATCTATTATGGGAGGCTGACGGGAAGGCCAAAATCATTGCGGGAGGAACTGACCTGGTAATTACCCTTCGGAGCGAGGATCAGAGACCCCAGTGCCTGATCGATATCACAAGAGTTCCTGAACTTCGAAGGATTGATGAAAAGGATGGGGCGATTTCTATCGGTGCCGCTGTGACCCATTCTGAAGTTGCCTCATCCCCATTGGTGATGAAATATGCAAAAGTATTATCGGATGCGGCCTCTGAGATCGGCTCTCCCCAGATTAGAAACGTGGGAACGATCGGAGGGAATATTGTCAATGCCTCCCCGGCAGCCGACACGATTCCTGCGCTGATGGTTCTGGATGCGGCTGGAAGGGTGGTGTCCAGGGAAAGGGAGAAGGAGGTCCCCCTCTTCCAACTCTTTAAGGGCCCCTATGAAACGAATCTGAAACCCTATGAGATCCTGACCCAGGTCAAGTTTCAAAAACTCCCTTCCGGTGCAAGAAGCAGTTTTGTCAGGTTGGCCAGAAGGGAGGCAATGACCATTGCAAGGATGAGCGTGGCCATCGTTCTCCGGAGGGAAGAAGAAAAAGGCCCGACAGAAGACCTGCGGATTTCTGCTGGGTCCGTTACCCCTGTTCCTCGAAGAATGTCCGAGGCCGAAGAGATCCTGAAAGGAAAACTGCTTGAAGAAGAGTTGATAAAAGTGGCTTCCCAAAAGGTTTCCGATGCGATGGTACGTTTGAGCGGCCTCCGTCCATCAACCCCTTATAAAGCGCCGGTGATAGAAGCTCTCTTTGTGAGGGCTCTAAGAAAGGTTTTAGAGGGATCGGCATGAAGCAGGTGGGGATCGCCATTCCAAAGGTGGATGCCCTGGAAAAGGTGCTGGGCCAGGCTAAGTTCGGTGCGGATTTATCGTCAAATGAACCTCTGCACCTCAAGGTTGTGCGGAGTCCAAAGCCTCATGCCAAAATTGTGAGGATAGAAATCGATGATGCCCTTAAAGTTCCGGGGGTAGAGAGAATCTTTACGGCAAAGGACATTCCCGGAAGAAATTTGTTCGGTGTCATCAGCAAGGACCAACCCGTTTTGGCTTCAGATCGAGTCCGGTATACAGGTGATCCGATAGCATTGGTCTCTGCTCAAACAGAGGAGGCAGCAGAAGAGGCTGCCCAAAAAGTCCTCGTGACGTACGAAGACCTTCCCTCCGTTAGCGATCCGGAAGAGGCACTCAAAATTGATGCGCCTTTGATTCATGAGAAAGGGAATTTGCTTTTGGAATTTCATGTGAGCAAAGGAGATGTGCAGGCAGGATTCAAGGAGGCCAAAATCATCGTCGAAGAGACCTATACTACCACTTGGGTGGATCATGCCTATTTGGAGCCGGATGCTGGTCTCTCCTATGTCGACGATGAAGGAAGAATCACCGTGGTCTGCCCCACCCAAAATGTCCACTATGACCAGAAAGAGGTGGCTGCTCTCCTCGCCCTGCCGTTGGACGAGGTGAGGATCGTCCAGTGTGCTACAGGAGGAGGATTCGGGGGAAGGCTGGACATCACGGTTCAGTGTCTGCTGGCTCTGGCTGCATTCCATCTCATGAAGCCGGTAAAGATCGTTTATTCGAGAGAGGAAGTTTTCCAGGTTACCTCGAAACGGCATCCTTTGAAGATTCGATACAAAAGCGGTGCGAAGAGAGACGGAACGCTCACTGCCATCGAAGTCGATATTCTCGGAGATACAGGCGCCTATGCTTCTTATGGCTCCACGGTGGCCATTCGCTCTGCTGTCCATGCGACAGGACCTTACCGAGTTCCCCATGTCAAGGTGAAGAGCCGAATGGTGCATACAAACAA
>Ga0187770_10001282_pt1 | contig 13233 bp, 11 predicted proteins | sample 0116_SJ02_MP02_2_FD_133154 | JGI IMG/M metagenome (GOLD analysis project Ga0187770, IMG submission 133154) | Tropical peat soil microbial communities from peatlands in Department of Meta, Colombia - 0116_SJ02_MP02_20_MG | ecosystem: Environmental > Terrestrial > Soil > Wetlands > Peat | place...
CGCGAGCAAGCCGGTCGCCCTTCCTCTGCGACTGCTGCACTGCTCGGCGATCTCCGACGGCGCGACCGCGCTCGTCCTCGAGCGGGGGAAAGGCCCCGCGACGGTGCTCGGGCTCGGCCAGGGGCTCGACGCGCTGCGGATCGTGGACCGGGAGGACCTCACGAGCTTCGCGGCCACGCGCGTCGCCGCCCAGCGGGCGTACGAGTCGGCCCATCTCACGCGCAAGGAGATCAACGTGGTGGAGGTCCACGACGCATTCTCGCCGTTCTCGATGATCACGATCGAGGATCTCGGGATGTGCGGACCCGGAGAGGCTCCCGAGTGGTTCGAGAAAGGATGGGTCGGTCTCAGCGGACGTCTTCCCGTGAATCCGAGCGGAGGTGTCGTCGGCCGCGGGCACCCCGTGGCGGCCTCGGGGCTCGCCGAGATCGCCGAGGTAGCGCTCCAACTGCGAGGGGAGGCGGGGGCCCACTCGATCGGGACCCTTCCCAAGATCGGTCTCGCCCAGACGATCAGCGGGATCGGCTCGCACAACTTCGTGACGATTCTCGGACGGGAGGCCCCATGAGCTCGGGCCTGACGATCGAACTCATGCGCTGTCAGGCGTGCCACACCCGGTATCTGCCCACCGACGGGCCGTGCCCGCGGTGCGGCTCTTCGGACGGCGTCGCATTCTCGGCCCCGGCGGTCGGGAAGGTGCTGGCCGCGACCGAGCTCCAGTATCCGGCCGCCGGGTGGAAGGCGCCCCATCCGCTCGTGCTCGTGGAGCTCTCGGACGCCGTGCGGGTGCTCGCCATCGTGGAGGGGCCGCTCCCCTCGAACGGCGCTCTCGTGGAGGTCCAGCGCCACGAGGACGTCTATCGGGCACGGCCGGAGCCGACCGCGTAAGGACGCGGGGAGGGGGACGTCCCGTCGGGCCGGTTCGGCCGACCCGGCTTTTGAACCCCCGAGGTGAAACCACCACTGGATTAGCAATCCAGCGCCTTACCGGGCTGGGCTATCCCCGCGCAGGGCGGGCGAGCCGCGTCGGCGCCTTAAACCTTCGGATGGCGGACGGTTCCGCGGTCTTTCCACGAGACACGCAAGTGGAGCGGCGCGGAACTCCGGGCTCGCCGCGGGGGTCAGTGCCCCTCGGTCACGCGGGCGATTCACCGGAGGGTTATGTAGCGGACCGCCGGTCCCGCGCCGGGGGCCGAAATGCGGGTCGTCAAGGCGGGAGTGGTGGGCGCGGGCACGATGGGCGCCGCGATCGCGGAGGTCCTCGCGCTCAACGGGATCAACGTCGTTCTCAAGGACATCGACCAGCCCCTCGTGGACAAGGGGCTCGCCAAGGTGCGAGGGTTCGTCGAGGAGCTGGTTCAGTTCCACGAGAGCCGCCCCGAGAAAGAGATCGAACGGATCAACGAGCTCACGGGAGGGCTCACCGACGAGCAGAAAGCGAAGGTGCGCACCAAGCTCGCCCCGAAGTTCAGCCGGGCCCGCGGCGACGAGGTGATCTCGCGGGTCACCGGGACGACCGACTACGGACCGTTCGTGGACGTTGACATGGTCTTCGAGGCCGTGTTCGAGCGGGACGATGTGAAGCGCCCCGTGCTCGAGGCGCTCGATTCGGTGATCCCCGACTACGCGGTGATCGGCTCGAACACCTCGTCCCTTTCGATCACCCGACTCGCGCGAGGGCTCAAGCACGTGCGCGAGACGCTGGTGGTGCACTTTTTCAACCCGGCCACGACACTCCCGCTCGTGGAGGTCTCGGGGGGCGTCGACACCCGGGACGATGTGATCTCCGACGTCATCGACTTCCTTCAGGGGCTGCGGAACCACCGGTATCCCCTCGTCCCGGTCCGGGTCAAGGAGTCGCCGGCGTTCCTCGTGAACCGACTCCTGATCCCGGTCCTCAACGAGGCCTGCTTCGCCCTCGACGAGGGGATCGCGTCGTCCCGCGACATCGACCTCGCGATGAAGACGGGCGCCGGGATGCCGATGGGGCCGTTCGAGCTCGCCGACATGATTGGGCTCGACGTCTCGCTCGAAGTCGCCGAGACGTTGTTCCGCGAGTACGGGGACTCGAAGTACCGACCCGCCCCGCTCCTCCGACGCCTGGTGGACGCCGGCCACCTCGGACGGAAGACCGGAAAGGGGTTCTACGACTACTCGACCTAACCGGTCCCGGGCCCCTCTACTCGGGTTACGTTCATAGTACCGGAGGTGGTTCCCCCGCGCATGAAGTTCCCATCGGAGGAGTGGGCGGCCGAGTTCAAGAACGCCATTAACGCGAACGAGGCGTACCGAGCGGCGGCCCAGGCGTGGGAAGGGGACATCCTGTTCCTGGTCCGTGTCCCCGATCCGAACGCCGCGGCGCCGGGGATCCACCTCGCGCTGTCGCACGGGCAATGCTCGGCCGCCACGTATCACGCCGACGCGCGGCAGGTTTCGAGCGAGTTCATCTACGAGGGGACGACGGAAAACTGGGCGAAGCTGCTCAAAGGAGAGGTCGACCCGGTCAAGGCGATTCTCGACGGGACGTTCAAGATCCGGGGCAACCTCGCGAAGGCGATGCGGTTCACGAAGGCCGCGAAGGAGCTCGTGGAGACCGCGTCGAAGGTACCCACGACCGCCTAGTCCGGCGCGCGGGCGTCAGCCCGAAGGCGTCGGCGGAGCCGTCGGCGCGGCCGCCGGAGCCGGGGAGGTCGCCGGTGGTTTCGGTGCCGCCGCCGGAGGAGGGGCGGCGGACGCGACGGGCTTGGGGGGCATCGTCGGCGGTTTGGGCGGGGGCGGTACGAGGTTCTTGCTCAGGAAGCCGATGACGCGGCTCCACGCCGCCTCGGCGGCGCCGACCTCGTAGGCCGGGAGGTCGCGGGCAAGGAAGTGGTGTCGCACGCCCGGGATCTCCACGAATTCGAACTTGGCCCGCGTCGCCGACTGCGCCGCCACGAGCTGCTTCCACGCCTTCGCCGTGGCGTGGTCTTCCGACCCTCGAACATACAGGAGCGGTACCGTGATCAGGTTCGCGAGATCGGGGGGCCGCACCGGCATCGGATACGCCAGGGCGACCGCGGCGAGGCGTGTCTTCTCGGCCGCGAGCGCGAGCGCAAGGCTCGCGCCGTAGGACGTCCCGAACACGGCCGCCTTCGTCGGGTCGACCATCTCCCGGGAGCGGAGGTAATCGAGCGCGTCGGAGTAGAGTCGCAGCAACTGGACGACCTTCGCGGAGTGGACGTCGACGCCCCCACGGAGTTGGGCGCTCGAGCGGAGGGCCACGTGCAGGCTCGGCCCGGCACTGTCCGACTTGATCACGTCGGGCACCATGACCTCGAACCCCTGCCGGGCGAACCGGATCGCCGCATCCAGCAGCGTGGTCGTGATTCCGTAGGTGTCCGGGGTAAGCAGGACGATCGGGTGCTTGACGCGCTTCGTGGGCGAGAGCACGATCCCCTGCGCCTTTCCCGAACGGTTCGTCCCCGTCTCGAAGACGACCCGCTCGCTCCGGTAGAGAGGCGCCGGCACGCCCGGTTTCTTGTCGGTCTTGAGCCACGTCTTGTTGAGGAAGTCGAGCACGCAGAGCTTGAACCGCTCCTTCGTGAGGACCACGACCGCCTGGCGGGCGCCGCAGATATCGCAAACACCCACGATCCCGCTCCCGAACTGGGTGTCGGGCAGATTCAGCAACCGGTCGTCATCGCGCATCGGACTACCGAGGGGACGGCTGCTCGAGCCGAGACCGATTCATAACCGTTGCCGACGGCGGGCAGGCCGTGCCGCGGGGCGGACCGCGGCGGAGGCGCCGGCGCGCCGGCGCCCCCTTCTCGGCTCGAGCCGCTGTCGGTCGCGGGGGACCAGTACCGGAAGTCCGGTGCGGAGCAGTCGCGCTGCCAGCTCCCGGTCGGCCGTGACCACCCAGGCACGCTGACGGGCGGCGCCCTCGAGGATCGCCGAATCGCCCCGTCCCGGGACCGGAGTCACGGGGTAGCGACGGGCGAGTTCCAACGCCATTCGGGCCCCGCGCACGCCGCGGCCCAGCAACCGGTCGAGCTCGGCGACCGCCGTGGACGGGATGGCGATCCGTGCCCCCGGGAGGAGCCGGTCGACTTCCGGGCCGAGCGGAAACCCTGTCCGGGCGACGAGCAGGAGCGCGTTGGTATCGAGGAACACCAGAGCCCGGCGTCGGGCAGTGCCGGTCGCCGGACTACGGCCGCTGGAGGACGACCCCGAGCTTGTCCCGGTCGTGTTCGGCCTCCCCTCGACGGCCCTTCAGAAGGTAGCGCTGCGCCTTCTGGTTCGCGGTCTTCGGGATCTCGTCGAGGAACTCGATGTACTTGGGGACCATGAAGAACGGAAGGTTCGTGGCGCAGAACTCGAACAGCTCCTTGGGGGACGGGTGGGCCCCCGGCTGGAGTTGGATGAACGCCTTCACGTCCTCTTCTCCCAATTCGGCCGGAACCCCGACCACCACCGACTCGAAGACCGCGGGGTGACGGTTCAGCACCGTCTCGACGTCGTACGGGGCGAGGTTCTCGCCGCGTCGCCGGATGACGTCCTTCTTCCGGTCGATGAAGTAGTAGTACCCATCCTTGTCCCGGGTGACGTAATCGCCCGTGTGGAACCAGAGGTTCCGCCATGCCTCGACCGTCTTGTCGGCCTTGTTGAGATAGCCGGAGAACATCGTGTAGGGCGCCCGAGGACGGACGACGAGCTCGCCCCGGGTGTTGGGCGGGACGGGCTGGTCCTCGTCGTTGACGACATCCGCCTCCACGAATCCGAGCGGCGTGCCGATCGATCCGACGCGGATCGCATCGGGGGGGTTCATGGTCGTGGTGCAGCCGCACTCGGTCATTCCGTAGAGCTCGATGATGGTAAGGCCGAATCGCCGCTCAAACTCCGGCCAGACGGCCCGGGTCGTCCCCGCGGTGAGCGCCGTCCGGACCGTGTGGGTGCGGTCCGTGGGCTTCTCGGGCTGCTTGAACAGCACGTTGATCATCGCAATCAAGAGCGAGATGTGCGTCGCTCCGAACTTCGCGGCAGTCTCCCAGTACGTGCTCGCGTGGAACCGTTCCTCGAAGGCGGCCGTCAGGTCGTTCAGCAACGCGTTCAGGGCGGTCATCTCCTGGGCGTTGCAGTGGAACAGGGGCAGGCCGGAGTACAGCACCGACGACGGCGTGAGGCGGCTCCGCAGGCCGATCTCGTACGGGGTGGTGATCAGTTTCTGATGCGGGATGATCGCTCCCTTCGGCGGTCCGGTCGTGCCGCTCGTATACATGATCGAGGCGGGGTCGCTCGGCCGGATCGCGGGAGGAGGGGAGAGCTCCCGATCCGAGGGAAGATCGGTGAACCGTCCCGTACCCGACGGCAGTTCCCCCGGGCTGTCCTCCGGCGTGACGACCCACTCGTGGGCGATGTGGAGCGACTCCCGATGGGGAGCATAGGCGTCCCAGAGACGCCGGTCGATCACGAGCCCCGACGGAGCGCTGTCCGCGAGCTCGTAGCGGAGGATTTCTCCCTTGAGCCCGGTGTTGAGCGGAACCAGGATCGCCCCGCGCTTCGCGGCCCCAAACCAAAGCATCGGGAACTCGGGGGTGTTGAACAGCAGGCTCGCGACGCGATCCCCGACGCCGATCCCGGAAGCCGCAAGGCCGCTCGCTACCCGGTCCGTCTCGCGGTCCAGCTCGGCGTAGGAGATCTCCCGGTTGACAAAGCGGAACGCGACCCGGCGGCCGTTCTTCCGTCCTTTTCCGCGAATGAGCTCTCCGAGCGTCCCGTACTCCTCTCCCGGATCGAGCACGGAGGACCCACGAGATTCCTTGGTCCATAAGCTTCGTGGGCAGGAGCTTTCTTAGCTCGGGGCAGGCTCGGTCGGGTCGTGCCGGCCCGGAGCGCTCCGTACCGTCCCACGGCGCCGATCATCTCGGAACTCGCCGCCGGGGCGGTCCTGCTTTCGAACGAGGGGACCCGTGCCTTATTGCTCCATCAGCGCGACGAGGACCGCTGGTGCTTCCCGAAGGGTCATGTCGACCCGGGCGAATCGCTCGAAACGGCGGCGCGACGTGAGATCCGTGAGGAGACGGGGCTCACCGGGGTTCGGCTCGGCGAGGAGATCATGGAGGTCTCGTACCGGTTCTACCGGCCGGCCTCCCGCGTGAACGTCCACAAGACCGTCATCTACTTCCTGGCCCACGCGCCCGAACGGCCCGCCCGCCCGGAGCCGATGTTTGATCGAGCGGAATGGACCGACCTAGATCGGGCCCGCGATCTCGTGAAGTTCAGTACGGACCGCCGCGTGATCGACGCCGTCCGGGCGCTCCCGCCGTCCGAACGCGAGGCTAAGAGACGGTAACCGGTTCCTCGAAAGAACTGGGGGAAAGGGTTGGGTGGGCCCCGGGCGGGGCCCACCGTCGTACGCCTGGCTCCCTTCAGGGCCGGAATTGAGGTCCCTCGGACGGGTCCTTCCCGTCGTTCGGTCCTAGGGCGGGCGGGGAGAGCGCCGCGGCGGGGGGTACGCCATTCGGCCAGCTCTCGCCGTATCCGCCGACCAGTCCCTTCTGGGCCTTGCGCCGGGCGTAGGAGCGCCACTCGATGACGCCGACCGTCCCGACGACGACCGCGACCGCTACGCCGACGAGGGCCACGAGGAGCCCGCCGATCGGGCCGCTAGCGGCGGCGCCGCTGCATCCGTTCCGCAGGCAGTTGGCCTCCCCGTAGGCCGAGCTCACCGACATCGGTTGCGCGAGGACGGAGCCGCTTGGAGAGCCCGAGGCCGCCGGAGCGGTCTGGCTGATCGGCGAGGCCAGCGCGTTCACCGACCCGTCATTGCTGCCGAAGGACGACTGGGCCGCCGTCACGCCGATTCCACCGGGCGTGGGGCTCACGTACAGCGTCTCCGAGGAGATGCCCGCCGAGCCGAGCGAGACCGAGTCGTAGTCGTGGGGCGCCGTACCGAACACGTCGAAGTCGTGCGGGATCCAGAGGAAGGCGTCGTAGTTGTCAAACACCCCGTCGACCACGAGGATGACCGCCGTGCGGCTCTTGTGGTCCCGGAAGATCGGGGGCTGGTCGACGTGCACCTTGTAGCCCGTGAGGGAGACCGTCCCCGTGCCGCTCAGGGATCCCGTCCTTGCGCCCGAGCCCGAGGCCGTGCTCCCGTTGTATCCCTGCTCACTCCAGGAGTAGCTCACGGTCCAGGAGGCCGAGGGGCTGCCCGTGGCCGTGGAGTTCCACATGTCGACCCCGCTCAGGTTCAGCGGGATCAGGCCAAGGGACGGCGTGAACGTCGTCGAGGCCTGCCCGACACCGAGCACGTTCAGCGATGCGCTGGCGGTGTGGCCCGCCACCGTCTTGCTGATCGACTCTGCGATGGACGCGTTGATCGACGCCGACGCGTTGTTGATTCCGAGCGCCGGCACCGGCTGCCCGTTCACGTAGACGGTCGACTGGTTCGTGACGTTCGCGAACCCGACGTCCGACTCCGCGCCGTGGTAGTTGTAGGTCACCGTGACGCCCGACGCCGTGTAGATCGCCGAGATCGTGATGCCTACGGTCCGCTGTTCCTCGACCATCCACGTGCCGAACCCGGTCTGGGTGACCGTGAACACGACCGTCCAGCCGTACGAGGAGGTCCACGTGATGTTCCCGAAGTTGGATTGCAGGGAGCCGTTGAACCATCCCTGCCCTCCGTACGCCCATTGGGTCGACGAGTCGGCCGGGACCGCGCTCGCTGCCGGCGCAGCGCTCGCCGCGCCCGAGAGCGCCGGGAGTGCCACGAAGGCCAGGAGAAGCGCGACACCTGCCGTCGCTGCCCACCCTTTCGTTCCGCCGATTTTCGCCATTTTTCTTTTCCTGACGGAGCTCATTCCGTCAAGGAACCCAACGCGGGAATCTCCGAGATAAGGCGGTGTTCCGCGATTTCGGCCGGTCGTTGGACCCCGTGCGATTACCTAGCACGGGGTCGGTCGCTTCGGAAGCGGTTAGAGGATTCGGCCCCCGCGGACGAGCACGCGTCCATCGATCGTGAGCTCGGCGCCGGCGACCGTCAGGATGGCGTTGAAGTTCGCGTCCGTGGTGCCCCCGAACGCCCGATTCGACCCGATCCCGATGCTGATGGCGCCCTTCTCGTTCTCCTGCAGCATCGGGGCCATGTGAGTAGTCGGGTCCAGGCCAACCTCGAGCATGGCGGGAAGGTCCCGGCCCCGCTTGCCTTCGGAGTATGCCCTCCGGATATCGGCGCCTCCGGACGAGTAGCGTTGCGACACGAGGTGTCCTCGGTGGAACTTCCATCGACCGCCTCGGACCAGGTACCCGAAACCATACCCGGGGCGGTTCGACACCACTGTCCCCTCGGCGGTCTCCTCATCCGGGGCGACGAAGATACTCCCGTCGGGTACGCTCGCCATGAACCCAAAGCGCCCCTTCCTCGCTCGGACAGCCGCAGGGGTGGCCGAGCCTAGGACGACCGTGGCCTTCCTCCGGACCAGCTTCAACGTAAGGTCGGTGCCGTTCGGGTGCCAGACCCGGACCTCGCCCGCGTCCTCCATGGCCTTCCGAAGCTTCTCGGCGTCCCGAGCCATCACCTTCGGGTCGAGCATCGATGATTTCACGAGCTCCTTTCTCCAGTCGTCCAACGAGACCCCAGAGTAGCGTGCGTTCCCGGGCGTCGCCCGCGCGATCGCCATACGAACGCCACGGACACCGGCCTTCCGGGCCCGCTCGTACCACTCCTCGTTGAACTCGATGAGCTGGTCCTGGAGCTTCTCGGGCAACCCGCGCATTCGTGTCTGGTCCTCCGGCCCCCAGAAGTACACGTAGACGTCCGTCTCCGCGAGTGTGGCCCACTCATGGGAACCGGGCGTTCCGATCAGTTTCGCCTGGCCCCCCTCAACGCCGGCCCAGTACGAGTTCTCGTCCTCGTAGTGGACGAGCGGTTTGGCCCCGAGGCGTCGCGCCTCCCGGACGAATCCGGCGGCCCAAGGAAGGGACGACGGGTAGACCTCGATCGTGACATTCTCTCCGGCCTTCAGTCCGAGCCGTGTCGTGAGCACCTGGCGCGCGAGCTGGTCGGCCTCTCGAAGCGAAGGTTGGTACATGGCCGTCCGAAACGCCGGGGGTTCAATTCCCTTTGCCTTTCGGAGGGGCGGCATCGCTCAGGCCCGGGACCCGAAATCGCGCGCCGGCAAGCAGACCGAGGGAGGATTCGTACCCCGCGTCGGCATGCCGAGCGACGCCGAGACCGGGGTCGTTGTGCAGCACGCGACCGATTCGGCGGTCCGCGTCCAGAGTTCCGTCGGCGACGACGACGAGGCCAGCGTGGATCGAGTTCCCGATGCCGACCCCACCGCCGTGATGGACGGATACCCACGTCGCCCCGCTCGCGACGTTGAGGAGGGCGTTCAGCACGGGCCAATCGGCGATCGCGTCCGAACCGTCCTGCATCGCCTCGGTCTCCCGGAACGGGCTCGCCACGCTGCCGGTGTCGTGGTGATCGCGGCCGATGGCAATCGGAGCTGTCACGGCGCCGTCATGGACCATCTGGTTGACCCGGTGGCCGAACCGCTCCCGCTCCCCGTAGCCCATGTAGCAGATTCGAGCGGGGAGCCCCTGGAACTTCACGCGCTCGGCGGCGAGCCGGATCCATCGGCAGAGATGCTCGTTCTCTGAGAACTCCGAGAGAATCATCCGGTCAACGGCATGGATGTCTTCGGGGGCCCCGCTCAGCGCGAGCCAACGGAAGGGGCCGCTGCCGACCGCAAAGAGGGGACGGATGTACCGGGGCACGTATCCGCTGATGTCGAAAGCGTCGGAGACGCCCGCGTCCCGGGCCTGGGTTCGGAAGTTGTTGCCGTAGTCGAACGCTTTCGCTCCGCGCTTTCGCATCTCGAGGATCGCCCGGGCTTCGACGGCGATCGAGGCCTTGACCCGGGCCAGATACCCGTTGAGATCCCTGGCACGCTCTACCGAGGCCCCCTCGACCGTCATGCCCTGCGGGATGTACCCCACGCGGAGATCGTGCGCCGCGGTTTGGTCGCTGATGATGTCGGGGAGCTTTCCGCGGCGGGCGATCTCGGGGTAGACATCCGCCGCGTTCGCACGGAGGCCGACGGAGAGCGGCCGGCGCTCGCTCACGGCGCGCTCCACTCGTTCAAGGGCGTCGTCCAGGTCGTGCGCTTCCTCGTTGAGATATTGATGCTGCAAACGGCGCTCGATCGCCTTCGGGTCGACGTCGACGATGAGGCCCACCCCACCGAGCATCGTGACGGCCAGCGGCTGAGCCCCGCCCATCTCGCCGAGTCCCGAGGTGAGCATCCACCGTCCGGAGAGCCCGGAGCTACCGAACTCGATCCGAGCCAGCGAGGCGAGCGTCTCGTAGGTCCCCTGGAGGATCCCTTGGGTTCCGATGTAGATCCAGCTGCCCGCCGTCATCTGCCCGTACATGGTGAGGCCCCGGCTCTCGAGGTCCCAGAAGACGTCGTCCGTAGCCCAGCGGGGCACGATGAGTGCGTTCGCGATCAGGACCCGGGGCGCGTCCGGATGGGTCGGGAACACCCCGACGGGTTTTCCGGACTGGACGAGAAGCGTCTCGTCGTCGCTCAGCGCCTTCAGCGCCGCGATGATGCGGTCGAATGATTCCCAATCCCGGGCCGCCTTTCCCCGTCCACCGTAGACAATCAACCGCTTCGGATCGCGCGCGACCTCGGGGTCGAGGTTGTTCTGGAGAAGACGGAAGGCGGCCTCCTGGCCCCATCCCCGGCATGAGAGGGTGGTCCCTCGAGGAGCTCGAACGATCCGGTCGGACTCTAGCGTCCGCGACATCGAACCGTTCACGCGACCGAGGCCTAATAGCCTGTCCGGAAACCCCTCTCGCTCGGGTGCCACGCCTGGGTCGTCGCGTCCGCGTTCATGCGACACCACATCGGGAAGGATGCCCGAAAACTCGGTGGCGAGCGACGGGGACTATTCCTCGTCTCGGTCGAGCTTTCGGGAGTCGACCACCGCCTGGACGACTCCCACCACGAGCAGAACCGCCCCGAGGGTCCAGAGAATGAGGACAGTGTACAAGTCGGGCACCCTGGCGGACGGATCGTTGAACAGCGAGGCGGGCGACGAGATGGGGAGGGGAGGATCGAAGACGACCAAGCCGATAGTCACTCCGAGTGCGGCGACCATCGCGAGGGAAGCCTCCGCGTATCCCAGAAACGCGACCACCGCGCAACCGAAGAGCAGGAACGCGGCCGCGGCAATCAGCGCCGCGATGGGGGCTGTGTCGCCGTAGCCCACAGCTCCCAGCCAGAAAATCAGGCCCTCTACGAAAAGCAGGCCCCAGTAGGGCCACAGCCCTCCACGCCGCGACGACATCCTCCAACCAGGCGAAGTCGAGGTACTGGAATGTCCTCCCCCCCGCTTTCGCTCGCATCTCGGCCATCCCCGGGTACGCGGTATCCGAGGTCGGCACATTCGGCGGGACGGGACGACTAACCGCCATCTCAGACCCACATCGCCGCCTCGGAGATACTCGTTATGCCGAGTCGGCTCCCAAGGATTTCCGAACGTCCCTATGTTCCCGACCCGAATCGATCGGGCCGCTCCCACCGTGCCTCGCAGGCCCATAGACAAATACGAATCGGGGCTTGTCGGCCGGTCGGCGAGCCCTATGTCGATTCTGACGCTCCGGGGAAGAGTCTTCGACGGAAGGAACCTCCACGAGTCTGCGGTCGTGACGATCGACACCGACAAGGGGGTCATCCAGGACTTCGGTGAAAGAGGAGGGGTAGAGGAGCCGAGGGGGTCGAAGAAGCTCGGGTTCGAAGACGCTACCGTCCTTCCCGGGCTCGTCGACGCTCACGTGCACTTCTACTCTGCAAAGGGCGAAGGCGTGACCGCCTGGGCGTCGGTCCCCGACACCCTGGCCGTGCTTCGAGGGGCCGGGGACCTGGGGCGGCTCCTCCGCTCCGGGTTCACCGCAGTCCGGGAGCTCGGGACGAAGGGCGGAGTGCACCTGGCCCAGGCGGTCGCCGAGGGTTCCATCGAAGGCCCCGAAGTAGTCTCTTGCGCGAGGGCGCTCGCCCAGACCGGGGAGGACGACGACCCTCCGGCCTTCCCGCTCGATATCGCTCAGCAGCTGGCCTCCTACACGTTCTTCTGCGACGGCCCCTGGGAGTGCCGAAAGGCCGTTCGGAAGGTGGCACGGGACGGCGGGAAGGTGGTGAAGTTCTACGCCTCGGGCGCCTTCTCTCGTGGCGGAGGGATCAAACCCAACTTCACGAAGGAGGAGATTGGGGCGATAGTCGACGAGGCGCGGCGCCTGGACCTGAAAGTGGCCGCGCATGCCTACGGGGAGGAGGCGCTTGGCAACGTCATCGAGGCGGGAGTAGACTCCATCGAGCACGGGCTCGGCCTTACGCCGAAGCTGGCCGCCGCGATGGCGAAGAAAGGAATCTACTACGTTCCGACCCTGGTGACCTACAGCAACCCCGCCTACGAGAACCGGTACAACGAGATGGTGAAGCGCCATCTCGCCGAAGACATGGTCGTGGCAAGGGAACAACGGGTGAAGGTGGTGATGGGGTCGGATATCGTGGGAGACGCGGCCCGGCCTCACGGACCGAACTACGAGGAGATCGTGGCGGAGGCGAAGTTCCTGGGGAACCGGGAGGCGCTGATCGCGACCACGTCCAGGGCGGCCGATTGCCTGGGCCTGGAGAACAGCGGCATGGTGAAGAAGGGATTCCGGGCGGACTTGGTTATCGTCAAGGGGAACCCTCTCGAGGATATCGAAGCGCTAGCTCCCAAGAACATCCTCCATGTCATTCGCTCCGGAAGGCTGATCGCGCTAGCGCAGTGATCGATTGACCTCCGCGGCCCATTCTGAACCCGAGTGCGTCGCAGCACGACGATCGGAGCCGGACGGTGGAAAGTGGGTGACTCTGGCCGGAGCCCGCCGTCGCTCTTTCTAGACCTCGTACGCTCTTTTCGGAGGAGTGGCGACTCGAGTCAGAGCCGCCGACGATAGCCGCCAGCCCTCCCCGTCGCCGCGTCGCCTTTAGCGACGTCGGGACCGCCGACGCTTCGAGCTTCCTTTCCCGCGCCGGTGCATCCAGGGCACGAACGAGATTCCAACAATGAGTCCGTCCGGCGTCTGCAGCCGAGCTACGGTCTGTCCCCAGGGATCGGTCCGTGCACCGTGTAGCAGCGAGTAGCCTTTGGCCTCTAGTTCCGAAGCGGCGGCGGCCACACTTTCAGGGCTATCCA
>Ga0187770_10001284_pt1 | contig 13228 bp, 12 predicted proteins | sample 0116_SJ02_MP02_2_FD_133154 | JGI IMG/M metagenome (GOLD analysis project Ga0187770, IMG submission 133154) | Tropical peat soil microbial communities from peatlands in Department of Meta, Colombia - 0116_SJ02_MP02_20_MG | ecosystem: Environmental > Terrestrial > Soil > Wetlands > Peat | place...
CGTGTTGCCTTTGCCTTCGCGCCTGGCCAGCGCCTGAGCGTTTCCTTGAAAGCGCCCGGGATGCAGGGAAGTAAATCGTTTCGGCCCCCAAGCTCTTTCGAGCCTGAGGGCCGATGGTCATCCGAGGCAGCGAGAGTGCCCTACCTCTTTCCGGCTGCGTAGTAGTCTGCGACCGCGTCCCAATTCACGACGTTCCACCAAGCCTCGATGTACTCTGGGCGCCGATTCTGGTACTTCAGGTAGTAGGCGTGCTCCCATACGTCCACGGCAACCAATGGTTTGTGGCCCTGGGTAAGTGGACTGTCCTGGTTTGGAGTGGGTTCTATAGCCAAGCTTCCATCGGGCAGCTTGACCAGCCATGCCCAGCCGCTGCCGAAGACGCTCATGGCTGCCGCAGCTAGCTTGTCTTGAAACGCGGCAAATGAACCGAAGGTGGCGTTGATGTTCATTGCCAGCTCGCCGTTGGGCGCAGCACTGCCTTTGCCAAGAGTCTGCCACAGCAATGAGTGGTTGGCGTGGCCTCCACCCTGATTTCGCACGGCGGTACGCGCAGATTCAGGCCAGGAGTTCAGGTTGGCGACCAGTTCTTCGACGGATTTGCCAGCCAGCTCGGGATGCGCGGCCACGGCGGCATTCAGGTTGTTCACGTAAGCCTGGTGGTGCTTGTCGTGGTGCAGGTGCATGGTTTCGGCGTCGATGTACGGCTCCAGCGCGTCGTAAGCATAGGGCAGCGGCGGAAGCTTGAAGGGGCCTGCCGGGGGCGCGGATGGCGTGGTGGCAGCAGCTTGCCCGGCGGGAAGCGACTGGCTATTCAGGGCTTCAGTCAATAGCAGCGCGCTTGCCACGCCGCCCACGTGCTTGATTGCGGTTCTGCGGTCCATGTGTGGAAACCTCCACTGATTCGATGCGCGGGAGCTGAGAAAGTCTGCTAAAAAACAGCGATTGCCTTCCCTCCGTAGGTGCTACACCGCCTCCAGTATTCTGTAGCTATGGACGCATCTGATGAAAAATTGACTCCCATGGCAAACACGGCACTGAACCGCTGCTTTGGCTGCGGTCAGGCCAATGATTCCGGCTTGCGCCTTGAATTCTTTCTTGCCGAGGATGGAAGCGTGGTATGCCCAACGACGATTCCGAAAAAATATGAAGGCCCGCCTGACTATGTGCATGGCGGCATCATTGCCACGCTGCTGGATGAGGTTATGGGCAAGACGGTTCGCGCTCTTGGGCTGACAAGCTTAACAAGCCAGTTGGAGATTGTCTACCATTCTCCTGTCCACTCCGGAATGCCGATTCGTCTGGAGGGCCGCCGAGTGCGCAGCGAAGGACGAAAGCACTGGACCGAAGCCAGAATTCTCAATGTCAAAGGCCGCGTACTGGCTGAAGGAAAGGGGCTGTTCGTCGAAGTGCGCGGAGAGCACAGGACCTGAGTCATTCACACGGATCATGCTGCCTTGATTAGCAATATATAGTTCAGTTTTTCAAGCAGCGGGACGGTCTGACGACCGTCCCGCGTTGAGCTTAGTGAATCATGTTGATGGTTTCCTGGGTGATGGTGTCGAAGGTGGTCACTGACTTGGCGTTGGCCTCGAAGGCGCGCTGAGCAACGATCAAATCCGAGAACTCGGCGGAGATATTGACATTCGAGGCCTCCAAAGAAGCTCCTTCGAGCGTGCCTCGTCCGCCCGAGCCGGCCACTCCCACTGTGGCGAGACCAGAGGAGGTAGTAGCCTGATATTCAGTCGAGCCCACGTCAACCAGCCCCTGCTGGTTGCTGACAGTGGCAATCGCCAATTGTCCCACACTCTGGCTCTGGCCATTGGAGTAGGTGGCTGTAACAGTGCCATCGGAACCGATGGAAAAGCTCTGATACTCGCCGCTCGCATACCCGTTCTGGTTTTGCGAGGTTTGCCCTGATGCAGCATCAGTCTGGGTGATGTTTCCCGTCCCATTCGCGCCATAGAGATTCCAGGTCAAGTCCATGTTATTCGCGTTATCGGAGAGCCCGGCAAAGGTGATGTTGCTGATATTCACAGCCGGGGAGATGAGATTGCCGCTCGAATTGAAGGTTAGCGTCCCGTGGGCACTGGCTGATGCCAAAGGATCCTGGATTACGCTGCCGGAAGTGGTGAGATTGGTGCCTGTAATGGACAACACGCCGCCATTTACGGCAACTGTGATACCGGTGACTCCGGCTGCGCTTAATCCCGCAGTCAGAGCCGCCGCGTAGGTCGCGAGTGATTCTCCGGCGGTTACGGTGGGCGCCGCGCAGGTAGCCGAAGCGCCGCTCGCATTCAGCCCGGAGATTGTCAGGTTGGTTCCGGCATCCACGGTAGCCAGCGTGCCGCCATTGGAACCGAAACTGTAACTGATGGTTGATTTCGCCAGGTCCTGGGTAATACTGCTCGTAACAGTAGTGGCGGTTGGCGCGGTAACGGTCAGAATGCCATTATTGACTGATGCCGAGACGCCAGCGACTCCCAGAGCATTAATCTGAGCAGCCAGACTGCTCACCGATTCGCCAGCGGCAGGAATCGTCACGGACGATGCGCCAATCGACAGAGTGCTTGATCCATCAACCGTCGCCAGTGTGCCGTTGCTGGAGCCGAAATTGTAAGTGTAAATCGTGTTCGTTCCGGAAGTGGCTGTGGTCGGCGTTACGGTGCTTTTAGCTACGCCCGCGGCTGCCTCCGTCGCCGACAACGTATCCGGCAACGTGATTGCATAGCTCCACTGGTTGTCGCCAAGATTGGTGTAGGTCACCGTGGCTTCATAGGAGTTGCCCAGCGAATCATAGATCTGCACCTGGCCGGTAGTCTGCGTGCCTATGGGAGACGAGGAATTCAGGTTTTGGGTCATGCTGAGGGAGGTTGTCGCCGAAGGAGGCATTACTTGGCCTGTTGGAAGCGTAATCTCCGACAAGGCGCCGCTGGTGTTAATTACGCCGTTGGCGGCTGGGTAACCCATGACTGCCTGGCCCTCGGTGCTTTCCAGCACGCCGGTGGAACTGAGCTGGAAGTTGCCGTTGCGCGTGTAGAGCTGTGCGCCACCGCCGTTGTCAAGCACAAAGAAGCCCGTGCCGTTGATCGCAACATCGGTTGAAATGCCGGTTGAGGAGATCGAACCTTCCGTGAAATCGGTGCTGTTCGAGGCCACCTGCACGCCCGTTCCCTGCTGAATCTCCCCTCCCGCGCCGGTTGTGCCCACCTGTTGGTAAAACAGGTCGCTGAAGTTGGTCGTCTGTGCTTTGAAGCCTGTGGTGTTCATGTTCGACAAGTTGTTGGCAATGGTGTTCAGCGCTGTATTATCGGCGTCGAGACCACTGAGTGGAATGTAAAAACTGGGCATGGTGGTTCTCCTCTCGATTGCACCACAAGTTGACGCGGACATTGGCGGCAGGCATATAAGCTGACTGTGCCTGGCCGTAGCTAGCCCGCAAAATCACGATTATGTGCGTGGCCGCCCGCTTAGGGATTGAGCCACATTTTGTGCCGCGGGGTTGGCCGCGGGAATACTGAGGTTGCCGGGAGCCAGTTTGGTTGCGGCCGCGCTCAGTGCGCTGGGCAGAGTCGTAGCGGCTCCAGGCGTTGCCGATTGAACCCGCGTGCCTGTGGCCTGAGCCGAGGCCGAGCTACCGTTTGAACTGGCTGATGCGCCGCCCAGATCCGTAGTCAGCGTCTGATTGATCGAGATGAGTTGCTCCAGACTGTTTACATTCACCAACTGGTTGATGTACTCGTTGGGGTCGGTATCCGCGGTCGGATCCTGGTTCTTCATCTCGGTGACCAGCAAAGTCAAAAAATCATTGGCCGAAATGGTGGCCGAGTCGCTGCTTGTGCTGCTTGAACTGCTGGTCGCGTTTGCGGTGGCGCCAGTAGCGGTTACGGCCGCCACGGGGGTTGCGGCTGTACCAGTAAGAGCTTGTGCCGCCGATAGGTGGTGATTCAAGATTGCCGCTGCCATGTTGCCTCCCTGCTCTTTTGTGTTTTCCGCGTTCTAGCTTGCGGGAATTTTGCATACTGTTTTGTTAAGGCTTGAGTCTGCTTTCTGGCTCAGGCCATTACCGAAATGTGCAGTCCGCTCCTGCTTGCTGACTGCACGCTTCCATTCATATCCCCGAAGAATGCCGGCGGCTCGGGCGAAGGAGCCGGCGATTGGATCATGGATTCTGGATTGGGAGCAGATGAAAAGCCTGCATCTGCGCCCTGCGAAGTCTGTTGGCCTGCCCCCTGCTGCATTCCCTCCCCCGCGCTCCGCCCACTGCCCAACCCTGACCACCCGCCTTCAGGCGCAGTCAGCGTCAGCGTCTCAACTGGCGTGTGGTGTTCAACAAGATAGGAGTTCAATCCTGCCAGATGGCTGCTCAGCGCCTGGGCCGCATCGGCTGAACCGGGCACAAGCTGGGCATGAACTCCGCCCCCGCTTAGATCCGCGCGCACACTTACCCAGCCAAGAGCCGGATCCTGAAAACCAGCCTCGGCCCGCTGCGTACCGGCGTGAATCCAAGTAGCGGCCTTCGGCGCAACCACAGTGTCGAGGGTTGCAAATGTATCGTGCGCCTCTTGTTGAGCTGAAGCAAAGCTTGATGCTCTCTCCGGTTCACTGGCGGTACTCACAGTTCCACTCGCTCCGGAGATGGAGCGCGCTAATGCGAATGAATCCACAACCGAGGCGGAAGATTGTCCTTCGACAGGACGGCTTCCCTGCGGGACTGAATCAATGTTGCCGGCTGCATGAGCCGACTGAGAGCTTTCGGGAAATGAGGCTTTTCTGACGACTGTTGATCCGGGCTGATCCTGAGTTGGATGTTGTGTTGAAAGCTGGCCGAATTGGGGATTGTTGGCGGCTACCAGTAAAGGAGTCGAGTTATCGCCGGATACCGCAGCCGCGACTTCGCCCACACCTGGGCTTATGGGCTGCTGAACAACTTGTGCCTGACTATGAGCGAACAACGAAGTCTGGCTATTCTCCGGAATGAGAGTCAGAGATGAAGTTTCATTAGTCGTCTCGATATCCGCGGAGTTCTGGCTGAGTGCGGCGGTCTGAGTGGAAACAGCACTGGCACGCTGCAATTGGGTTGCGCTCATACTTGGCTCGGAGGTGTGAGTCAGATTCTGGGAAGATACGATTGTCTCCTGAGGAGCGGCGCTTGGCGCCGCTGATTGAGACGTAGCGCGCAGTGCGGCATAAAGCTCGTCGCGATCTTCAAATGAAGAATTAATTACGGTGCGAGTTGGACTGGGTAAACAACTCAGGCTCGTTTCAGGCAGTGCTTGTCTCGTTTGCGCGATTGTTGCGAGTCCGTCAGCAGCCGGTTGCACTTCCGGATTTACTGCTTCAGCAGACTCTACGAGAGATTGCTTCTCCAGTTGCTGCGCCGGTTGCTGCGCGTCAAACGAAGCCGAAGCGGATGTAGCTGGCTGGACTTGTTGGTCCGAAGTTGGATCAACAGAAATCTTTGTCTCGACAAATTGCGGCTTCTCACCCGCGCTGTTTACAACCAGATTGGTAATAACATCAGCAGGCGATGCAGGTAAAGGAACTGCAATTGAAGCAGGAATCAATCCCGGCAGAGGTTCGGCCTGAACAGAATCCGTCTTAGTTGCGCTGCTGGAGCGCACCGGACGCGAGTTGCGCGTGGATTCTGTGTCTGTCGCCGCAGCAGAGTTTTTTTCTTCCGTTTTGGCTGAGGCCGATTTTACGACCTTGGCAGCCGGCTCGGCCGCTACGGTTTGAGCCTGTGTTCCAGCCGTAGATAACGTTGCTCCCGCGTTTATTTCCACGCGTTCCTGATTAGTTCCCTGATTTCGGCTCAAACGAACACCGGCAGCAATACCCGATGCCGAAGATTTTCCGGTAGTCTGCGTGGGCAAAGATTCGTTAATAAGTGCTTTTTGGTTCTCCACGGCTTCGTCGGAATCCTGAATGCTGGAACTCAGCCCAGCCAGCAGTGATTGCCATTTTGCGCCAAAGCTCTCAGCCCCCGTGGCAGTAGAAGCTATAAACCATTGAGTGGCCGCACTACCACGGCCTTCGCCATGCGTTGTGCTTGGAATCTTGCTCAAGCCTGGTCCCGGCGTTGCTCCTGTTCCAGTCTCGATGGTTGCGGCAACCGTCATGGAAACAGATAGAGCAGACACAATGCCAAAGGGCGGCAGGGATGGGTTAGAGCATTGTCAGGAATGGAACCGACCATTCCGATTCAGGAAACCTAATCTGTTTCGCATGGATTTGTCCTAAAGTTGGTTCTTAGGCACACGTTTTATTCCAATCTTAGATTCTGTGCCGAAGTTCTAATGAGAGGTTTACCTAGGTGTGGTTGCTGCCGCCGATTCATCATCGGCGCTTTCTTTACCTGATTCACGGTACAACCGGGAGCCGTACCAGTTGTCGAGCGTTTGCTGACCGCGCCGTTCAGCTTCGATGGCCACTTGGGCTTCTGCCTCCTGAATCAGGGTCTCCACCTGGCGGCGTTCTACTCTTTTAGAAAGAAACTCACGGCGCCGCTCCGCGACTTCCCTTTCCGTCCCATCGATTCTGGGCTCTAGCGTCGCGGCATGGATACAGGCTGAGCGTGACTCTTCATGGCCGGCAAGCCGGTCCTCCAATTGCCCGGTTTGAACACTGGCCTGAACCAGGCTCCGGCCACGCCGCTCCCGCTCGTTGGTTACCGCAAGCGCGTGTTCCAGTCGGTGAAGGTCGCCAAGTGCGGATTCCAGAGCCAGACGGCTCTGCTCCTCCTGAATGTCCCGAATGCGCAACAGGCGGCGCAAGGCGCGCGAGACGGCCATGGTTTACACCTCTGAGGCAAGCTGAGCTAACCTGCGCAAACAATCGTCAAAGTGAACCTGCTCATGCATATCCTGGGTCATAAAAGCTCGCATCATATCTCGGGCTTTCAAGGCGCGGTCCAAGTCCAGGTCGGAGCCCGGCTTGTAGGCTCCGATACGCACCAGATCTTCGCTGCGCGCGTAAACAGCCAGCAGCTTGCGTATCAGCGCGGACTGCTCGCGATGCGCTGGCTGGATGACCACCGGCATTAGCCGGCTAATTGAGTCCAGCACCTCGATAGGCGGGTACCAGGCCTCGGCAGCCAGCGCGCGCGAGAGCACTACGTGGCCGTCGAGCAGCGCCCGGACCGCATCCACCAGCGGATCCTGTTGGTCGTCGCCTTCCATCAGCACGGTATAAAAGGCGGTAATTGAACCCACACGGAATTGTCCGGCGCGTTCCACCAGCCTGGCCAGGCGGTTGAAGACCGATGGCGTGTATCCCTTGTTGGTGGGCGGCTCTCCGGCGGCCAGTCCAATCTCGCGGGCGGCCATGGCAAAGCGGGTCAGCGAATCCAGCACCAATAACACGTGTTTGCCCTGTGCGGCAAAAAACTCGGCGATGGTGGTGGCGGCCAGAGCTGCCCTCACGCGCATCAACGGCGACTGGTCGGAGGTTGAGACCACCACTACCGAGCGCGCGAGGCCCTCGCCGCCCAGTGTATCCTCCAAAAACTCGCCTACCTCGCGGCCCCGTTCGCCCACTAGGCCCACCACCGTAACATCCGCCTCGGTGTTGCGGGTCATCATGCCAATCAGCGTGCTTTTGCCCACGCCGGAGCCGCCGAATACGCCTACGCGCTGCCCCCGGCCTACCGTCAGAAGCGCATCGATAACGCGAATTCCGGTGCCCAACGGAGTGCGAATCGCGATTCTATCCAACGGCGGCCGCACGACACCCTCCAGCGGCATAGCCAGAGAAACAGCCGGCGGACGACCATCATCGATCGGTTCACCCAGAGCATTCAGCACCCTGCCCATCAGCGCCGGTCCCACCTCAATCTCGGGATGGATGCCGCAGGCGGTCACCTGGTTTCCGAAGCGAATGCCCTCGGTGCTCTCCACGGGCATAGACAACACATTGGAACCGCGAAAGCCGATGACCTCGGCCAAATGCGCGCGTCCATGCTGGTCCTGAATCTCGCAGCATTCGCCCACCGAAGCCATCGGCCCAGCCGACTCAATCGTCTGGCCGACTGACTCGAGCACCTGCCCGCGCCAACGCCAGGGCTGACTGCGCTCCAGACGGGTAAAGTAACGCTCCAGCATTTGCGTCATGCGCGGCTCTCCTGGATGTTGCACGCGACTGCCAACTCTGGCTCGACGATATTCGCGTGGGAACTGCCGGTTTTCGCATTGCCGGCGCGGTCAAAGAAACCACGCTCTATCTCTCCCAACTGCGCGCGAATTCCCAAGTCGACCGAACCCAACTCGGTCTCGATCACGCAATCGCCCAGCCGCATCCCTTCACCGGCAATGACGGTTGGATTGACAGTAAGGTTGGGCAAGTGCGCAATCGCCTCGGTCCATAAATCGAGCTCAGAGGAAGGCACGCGCAATCGCACCTGCGTTGATTGAGATAGCTGTCCCAGCGCCACTCTAACCGCGCCGGTAAGCAGCAGCGGGTCCATCTGCGCCTCGCGGCGAAGAATGCGCGCCGCGATGGCAAGCGACAGCTTCACCACCTCGTGCTCGACCTTTTGCAGGTATTGGTTTTGCTCCTGGGTGAAGCTCTCGATAAGCTCGGCGGCCTGTTGCGCCCGCTGCCGCTGCATCGCCGCCTGAGAGCCGCTCTGCGCCTCGCGCTCGGCAATGCGGCCCTCCTGGCGGCCCTGTTCGCGGCCCGCCTCAAAGGCGCGGCGCTTCTCCTCGGTCATGCGAGGCTCGAATTCAATTTGTATTGGCGGATCGATAGCGCTTGCCGCATCATTCCTGGCAGACGCTGCGGGTGTGTATGACGCGGCGTCCTCGACATTCTCCCAGCCATTCCATTCCGGCAACAAAGGCGCATCGGGACCGGCCGGGTACTCGAAGGCCTCAATGCACCCAGATGTATCCTTTTTCGTTGCCGATTCCGCCTGCCGCAAAGATAACCTTTCTGGGGGTGAGGGATTAGGGGTTAGGAATGGATGTGCTTCATTTTCATGTTCTTGCTTCGGTTCCCACCCTCGTTCGAATCCCTAGCCTCTAGTCTCTAATCTTTAAACTCATGCCAGCATCTCGTCGCCGGTCTCCAGCTTGAGAACCACCCTGCCCTCGGCCTCCAACCGCCGAGCCAGGTTGAGAATCTCCTGCTGGGCTTGTGCTACCTCGCGCGCGCGCACCGGGCCCAGAACCTCCATGTCTTCCTTCAGCATCTCCACGGCGCGCGAACTCATGGCTTTGTAGATTTGGGCGCGCAGCTCTTCCTTGGCGCCACGCAGGGCGAGGGCCAATTGCCGCTTGTCAACGCCAGAGACAATCTCACGAATGGTAAGCGGCGGCACCGTTACCAGATCTTCAAAGGTGAACATCAGGTTGCGAATGGCCAGCGCCAGCTCCGGCTGGCCATCCTCGATGGTTTCGAGTATCTTCTTGGACTCTTCGGCGTTGAGCCGGTTGAGCAGATCTGCCACAGCTTTGAAGCCAGAGTAGCTCTTTCGTCCTGTATCACCCACGGATTCCAGCCTTCGGTGGAGGATATGCGCCACCTTTTGCGCCATCTCCGGCGAAAACTGGCGCATTTCGGCCAGGCGCTGGATGGAGAGCACCTTGTGGTCCTCGCTCAGGCTGTCCAGCACCATTGATGCTCGCTTGGGGTCCAGATGGGCCAGCACCAGAGCGATGGTCTGAGGATGCTCGCTGTCGAGCAGCTTGCCCAATTGCTGAGGATCCGTGCGCTGCAGCTTGGCAAGGTTGCCATGGGCCTCCTCCTGGGAACGGCGCACCAACATCAGCAGGTCGTCGGCGCGCGCCGTACCAAAGGCCTCCTTCAGCAAACGGCTGGCATAGTCGAGTCCGCCGTGTGTCGTGAAGTGCTGTGTATCCAAAAGTCCCCAGAACTCCTCCAATATCCCGGCAGACATCTCCGGAGTAATGCCGCGCAGATCGGCCAGCTCCTCGGTGAGCTGCTGCACGTCCGCCTCCGGCAGGACGCGCATGATTTCCTTGGCCAACTCTTCTCCCACAGCTACCAGCAACACTGCTGCTTTGCGCACCCCGCTCATATTCGCCGTCATTTGGCGCCGCAATGCCGTGTTCTGGTTCTGTTCAGCCAAGATTTTGATCCTTATCCCTTGTTTCTCAATTCCTACTTACTACATTTCCATCAATCAGAGTGAATCCAGCTCTGCAATAAGCGGGAACTTTGCGTGGGCTCGCGCTTGAGGTGGCCGGTAACCTGTTCAAAGATCTCCTGTGCTCTGGCCCGCTCCGGGTCAATCTCGACAGGTACAGGCGGCCTGAGCGCGCGCGCTTCGGCAGACTCTGCATTTCCCGGTAATTCCCTTCTGCCCCCAAAACCCGTTCCAAGCCGGGCATGGCGCAGGGCGGGACGCACTCCGAAGGCAATCACCACAAGAAGTCCCACTAGCAAGGCTGCATATTTCACCAAAGTCGGCGAGTTTTCGACGGCGGACAAAATCTTTTCTTGCAGCGAGACCGGTGTCTGAGCGCGGTTATCATCGAAGGCCAGGTCCTTGACTTCGAGCAGGTCGCCGCGTGACGCATCGAAGCCAACAGCAGCTTGAGCCAGCGCCGTCAGGTTGCGCAACTCCTCGGGCGAGCGAGGCAGCCAAATCGCTGCCTTGTCCTTGGAAGCGGGCTCCGCCAGCCGGTCATTTACTACAATCGCTGCGGTAAGCCGCCGTACCCTGCCCGGATTTTCGACGACATGACGCATGGTCTTCGTGGCAGCATAGGTCCCAGCCTCGCTCTTGGCGGTCTGCGGCAGTGTGGTCTGCGCCGGGTAGACGGGGAGGGTCTGCGAATTTGGCGCATTTGAAGCAACTCCGGGAATGCCGGCAGGCACCGGCTGTGGACCTGAGGCCTGCTCGGTGCGCTGCATCGATAAAATCACTGTCTGGTCAGGGTCGTAGCTCTCCTTGGTCTCTTCCGCAGCAACAGAATCGTAGTCCAGAGACACCGAGGCACGCACATTGCCCACTCCGGTTACTGGTTCCAGCGTGCTGATCAGCTTCTCTTCCAGAGCCTGCTCGGCGCTCAATCGCAGAGCATCCGCGGTTTTGGGCCCAAGCGGAATGTGTCCGGCCGCATCCACCAGCACCACATGCTCGGGTGTCAGGCCGTCGACCGCTGATGCGACCAGGTTGCGAATCGCCTCCGGCTCGCCATCGGCCAGCGTGCGCCGGCGCAGCTTAAGCACCACAGAAGCTTTGGCCGGACGCTCCGCCTCGCGAAAGAGCGAGTCATGCGGCATCACCAGGTGCACCCGCGCCGATTGGACATCCGACAGGGTTCCAACCGTATGCTCCAACTCTCCTTCCAGCGCCCGCTGATAGTTGACCTGCTCATCGAACTCCGATCCCACCCAGTTGGGTTTGTCGAAGAGCTCAAATCCCAGCCGCCCGCTCTTCATGCCTTTGGCCGCGGTCACCAGCCGCGCCTTATCGAGTTGCGCCGCCGGGACCAGAATGCCCGTTCCATCGGTCGAGGATTCAAAGGGGATCTGCGCCTGGGCCAGAACCTGTCCTGCTTGGCGCACGTCCTCAGGGTCCATGTTGGCGTAGAGAATATGCCAATCCGGCCGCAGGCCATACCAGAACAAGCCTCCGATCAACCCCGCCAGCAGCAGAATCAACACCACCGTCCAGCCGCGCTGCGAGGGATGCATCTGCGCCCAGCGGACTCGCGTCCGGCCCCAAAGTCCAGCCAGCCGGTCAGTGAACTGGGGCTGGCCGGGCATTATTTGCGCGCTCTTCTGCAACTGTGTTCCAGTGGCCATGGTCTCCGCTCTCAGTGGTCAGTGGCAGGCAGTCGGAAGCGAATAGCAACTGGCAACTCAACATCGACCACTGACAACTGCATTCAATACTGCATTCCGATTACCTGCTGGTAAGCTTGCACTGCTTTGTTGCGCACCGCCAACGCCAGTTCAAAGGCCATGTTCGCCTTTTCGGTGGCAATCATCGCCTGATGCACATCTTCTCCATTGCCGGTCATCAATCCGGTAACGGCGGCGTGCGCCTGCTCTTCGAGCCGGTCCACCTGGCCAACCGCATCGGTCAGCAACTCGGAAAACGGGGTGGATGCGGCCCCTGAGCCGCCGGCTGGCGTCGCGGAGTTTCCCGCGCTGTAGCCGGTAAGACCCTGCACGGCCTGAGTTGTGGTGTTGACAGAACTGATTGGGGTTAACATTGGTTCTCCCTGCTGCCGCAGGCGTATTAATTTATGGGTCAGTTCCAACCGAATCCCAAAAATCTACCGCCGGACCCGGACAAGCGATTACGTCTTAGCAATCTCCAATGCCGACGTAATCATGCCCTTCTCGGCTTGCACCGCGGAGCTATTCAAACCATATGCACGTGTCGCCCCCATCAGGTCCACCATCTCTGTGAGTGGATTAATGTCCGGATATGAGACAAACCCATCGGAATCCGCATCCGGATTTCCGGGCTCATAGCGCTTGATGGGGGGAGATGAATCTTCTACCACGGCGGCAATATGCACGCCCGGCGCGGTTGATCCTGAGCCGCTTAGATTCATTGGAAGTAAAGGCGCGGGAAATGCAGGCAAAGTGCTAGAAACAAGGCCTCCGGAGGCTGTCTGTCCCGTAGCCGCGTTGAAGCTGTTGGCAAATTCCGGATCATTGGCATTGGCGGCAAAGACGACTTGCTGGCGGCGGTAAGGGCCGCCAGTGGCCGTGCGCGTTGTCTCCGCGTTGGCCATGTTGGCCGCCACCACCTCGGCGCGCATTCGCTCGGCCTGCATGGCGCTGCCCGAAGTCTCCATCATCGCAAAGAGGTTCATCTGGGTTTCCTTTTCACGCAAAAACAATCTTTTGCGTAATCTTCAGATGATTCCCTGCACGTAGCTCTCCAATTTACTTGCTGTCAGAATGGATGGCGTCCAAGATGCGCTGGTACTCCTGGCGGAGCAGCGTCACGCCGGTTTTGAATCTTAATTGCGCCTCGGCCAGGTTCAGGCCCTCGCGGTCCATGGAGACATTGTTTCCGTCGGGCCGCGCTACCAGCCCTTCTTCGGCCTTGAGTTGCACAGGCCGCGCGGCCTTCCCCTGCTCGACTCTGGTCATGGCATCGCGCATCTCAGCCTCGAAGTCCATGCCCATGGCGCGGTAGCCGGGCGTGTCGATATTGGCCATGTTGATCGCGGTTAGTTTAGCCTCGCTGACGGAGAGATCCAGGTATCGGGCAATCTCGTCGCTGAGCTGGCTCTCAATC
>Ga0187770_10001285_pt1 | contig 13227 bp, 12 predicted proteins | sample 0116_SJ02_MP02_2_FD_133154 | JGI IMG/M metagenome (GOLD analysis project Ga0187770, IMG submission 133154) | Tropical peat soil microbial communities from peatlands in Department of Meta, Colombia - 0116_SJ02_MP02_20_MG | ecosystem: Environmental > Terrestrial > Soil > Wetlands > Peat | place...
GAGAACCCGCAGTTGCCGGCGAGGACGGTGGTGACGCCGTGGAAGCACGAGGCCGTGGCGTAGGGGTCCCAGGTGATCTGGGGGTCGTAGTGGGTGTGGGGATCGATGATCCCGGGCGCGACCACCAGGCCCTGCGCGTCGATGACCTCTTCGGCGCCGGCGGAGACCGGGATCCGCCCGACAGCCGCGATCCGGCCGTCGCGCACGGCCACGTCCGCCCGCCGGCGCGGATTGCCCGTCCCGTCGATCAGCATCCCGCCGCGCACCACCAGCTGGTAGCGCTCGGTCACGGGCGCGCCCCCGCCCCCATGCGCTCGTCGAGGCGGAACAGGCGGATGGCGTTGCCCCGCATGAGCTTTTCGACCACGGCCGGCGCCAGCCCCGCCGTCATCTCCCTGGCGACGGCGGCGGTGTCGGGCCAGGTGCTGTCGGCATGGGGGTAGTCGCACTCGAAGAGCACGTTGTCCTCCCCGACGGCGTCGAGGTTCCGCAGCCCGAAGTGGTCGGAGAAGAAGCAGCCGTAGACCTGACGGGCGAAGTAACGCGAGGGCTTCTCCGGCACCAGCTCGGCCACGCCGCCCCAGGCCCGGTTCGTCTCCCAGATGTGGTCCGCCCGCTCGAGGACGTAGGGGATCCTGCCGATCTGGCCTTCGCTGTAGGCGATCTGCAGCGCCGGCATCCGCTCGAGCACGCCCGAGAACAGCCAGTCGCACATCGACAGCATGCAGTTGGTGAAGGTGGCCGTCGACTGGACCGCAGCGGGGGCGTCGGCCGAGGTCGACGGCATCCTCGAGCCCGAGCCGATGTGCATGCACACCACCGTGCCGCTCGCCTCGCACGCGGCGAACAGCGGGTCCCAGTAGCGGTCCTTGTCGTGGATGGAGGGCCAGCCGAGGTACGCGGGGATCTCCGAAAAGGTGATGGCGTGCACGCCACGGACTGCGTTGCGCTCCACCTCCCTGGCGGCGAGGTGGGGGTCCCAGAACGGGATCAGGCAGATGGGGGCCAGGCGCGGGTCCGCGCACCACTCCTCCACCATCCAGTCGTTGTAGGCCTGGATGCAGGCGAAGCCCAGGTCCTTGTCCTTCGCCTCGCTGAACGCCTGGCCGGCGAACCGGGGGAACGTCGGGAAGTTGAGCGCGGCCTCGATCCCAGCCTCGTCCATGTCGGCGAGCCGGCTCTTGGGGTCGTAGCATCCCGGCCGCATGTCGTCGAAGGTGACGGGCGAGACGGTGACCTGGTCGCGGGGCAGGCCCGCCGCGGCCATCACCCGGGTCATCGGGTAGCGGAGGTCCTCGAACAGCCAGAAGTCGCAGGGAGTCCCCGCGGGGTCCTCCTCCCACGAATAGACGCCCCCGACGTTGCCCATCGCCGCGACGCCGGAGCGCTCGACACGGGGTCCCTCGGCCCGAAAGCGCGCCGGGAGCCGCTCCTGCCAGACGTGGGGCGGCTCGACGACGTGGTCGTCGACCGAGACGATGCGGGGGAAGGCGGCCGCATCGGCTCGCTCGGGGGAGCCGGCCGAGGTCGCGGGATCGGCCGAGGCGGCGCTCACGACCGGCTCCCCGAGAACCGCACGGGCAGGGACTCCATGGCGTGGACGAGTAGGGAGTCCCCGTAGGCGGGGGCGAAGCCCGGCTCCACCTCCATGTCGGGGAACCGGCGCACCAGGTGCTCGAGCAGGACCCGGATCTCCAGGCGGGCCAGGTTCACCCCCAGGCAGACGTGCGGGCCCACGCCGAAGCCCAGGTGCGGGTTGGGCGAGCGGTCGAGATGAAGCGACGCCGCGTCGTCGAAGACCTCCTCGTCGCGGTTCGCCGACTGGTACAGCAACAGCACCTTCTCGCCCTCGCGCACGCGCTGGCCGCGCAGCTCGGTGTCCTGCGTGGCCGTCCGGGCGAAGCTGAGCACGGGGGTGACGTAGCGCACGATCTCGTCCGGCGCGCTCTGGAGCAGCGCCGGCTCCCCGACGAGCCGGGCCCACTGGTCCGGGAACCGGCTCATGGCCCACATCCCCCCGGCCATGGCGTTGCGGGTCGTCTCGTTGCCGGCCACGACGAGCAGGACCAGGAACATGAGCAGCTCGTCGTGGGAGAGCTCGCCCTCGGTCTGCGCGTCGCCCGAGACGATGATGCCCTCCTCGGCGGCGGCGACGAGGACGCTGATCAGGTCGTCGGCGGCGGGCCCGGCGTTGCCGGCGGCCGCGTGGGCACGGTAGGACGAACGGCGATCCTCGATGATCCCGCTCAGGTAGTCCACGTACTCTGCGAAGGCGGCGGCGGCGTCGAGGAGCATCGGATCTTCGGGGTCGGTCCGGCCCTCGCCCCCCATCATCCGGTCCGACCAGTGCCAGAACCGGTCACGGTCCTCGACGGGCAGGCCCATCAGCTCGGCGATCACCACCATCGGGATGGGGACGGCGATCTCGGCCAGGAAGTCGCACGCGTGCCGGCCCTCGAGCCGGTCGAGGGTCTCGGCCGCGATCTGGTGGACCCGGGGCTCCAGCGTGCGCATCATGCGCGGCGAGAACCCCTTGTTGATCAGGCGCCGCTGCTGGATGTGTCGCTCGCCGTCGAGGCCGGCGAGCGACAGGTTGAGCGCCCCGATCGGCCGGATCCCTTGGCCGGAGCAGAACAGGTCGGGGTGCGTCGACACGTAGGCCACGTCCGCGTGGCGGGAGAGCACCCACAGCTCGTTGGCGTCGTCCCAGTAGATCGGGCGCTCGGCCCGGAGCCACTCGTAGACCGGAAACGGGTCCCGGTAGAAGACCCGGTCGAGCACGTCGACCTCGCAGGTCGGGCGGGCGCTGAGGCTTCTCGACATGCCGGATCCTCCTCGGTCTGAGCCGCCGCTCCGGTGATAGTAGAACGTGTTCTCGTGTTTGTCTAGTTCTTGACCCGAGAATCTTGAGGACAGTACGGTCCGCCGGCGACACCGGCGTCGGCGCCGGACCGGATCCGTGGACGGCCGCAGGAGGGACCGATGACCACTATGGAACGCCCTGCTCGGATGGCGGCGCAGGCGCCGGCCCCGGTCGACCATCCCCCGGCGCCCCACGGGATCGTCCGATGGATCACCAGCACCGACCACAAGGTGATCGGGACGTCCTACACGGTGACCTCGGTGGTCATGCTGCTGCTCGGCGGGGTGCTGGCCATGTTCATACGCGCGCAGCTCGCGTCGCCCCACTCGTCGCTGCTGTCGATGCAGCAGTACAACGAGATCTTCACGATGCACGGCAGCGTCATGATCTTCCTCTTCGCCGGACCGTTCGCCTTCGGGGGCCTGGCCAACTACATCGTGCCGCTCCAGGTGGGCGCACCCGACATGGCGTTCCCACGGCTCAACGCCCTCTCCTACTGGCTGTACCTCACGGGATCGATCTGCATGATCCTGGGCTTCCTCGTGGCCGGCGGGACCGCCGCGTTCGGGTGGGTCGGCTACGCGCCGCTGTCCACGGCCGTCTACTCCCCCGGCGCCGGCCCGGACCTGTGGATCGTGGCCCTCCTGCTCACCGGGTTCTCGGCCATCTTCACCGGCGTCAACCTGGTGACCACCATCTTCTACCTGCGCGCCCCCGGGATGACAATGTTCCGGCTGCCGATCTTCACCTGGAACATGCTGGTGGTGGCCGTCCTCATCCTGGTCGCCTTCCCGCCGCTGACCGCCGCGCTGGTGCTGCTGTGGTCCGACCGCCACTTCGGTACGCACATCTACAGCGTGGCGGGTGGAGGCTCGCCCATCCTGTACCAGAACCTCTTCTGGTTCTTCGGCCACCCCGAGGTCTACATCCTGGCGCTGCCGTTCTTCGGCATCGTCACCGAGGCCCTGCCGGTCTTCTCGCGTAAGCCGTGCTTCGGCTACAAGGGCATGATCTTCGCGACCTTGAGCATTGCCGCCCTCAGCACCGGAGTGTGGGCGCATCACATGTTCACCACCGGCGTGGTCCTGCTGCCGTTCTTCGCCCTGCTGTCACTGCTCATCGCCGTGCCGACGGGCATCAAATTCTTCAACTGGATCGGAACGATGTGGCGGGGCCGGCTGAGTTTCGAGACACCGATGCTGTTCTCGATCGGGTTCCTCTTCACGTTCCTGCTGGGCGGTCTGACCGGGATGTTCCTGGCATCGCCGCCGATCGACTTCGCCACCCACGACACGTACTTCGTCGTGGCCCACTTCCACAGCGTCGTCATGGCGCTGGTCCTGGGTGGGATGGCCGGCCTCTACTACTGGCACCCCAAGATGACGGGTCGGATGCTGCGCGAGGGACTCGGCAAGGCCCAGTTCTGGCTCCTGTTCATCGGGGCCAACGCCTTCACCATCCCCCAGTACGTCCTCGGGCTCGATGGCATGCCCCGCCGCGTGGCCACCTACCCGTCGCATGCCGGGTGGACGACGCTCAACGAGATCTCCACCTGGGCGTCGTGGCTGGTCGCCGTGTCCACGGTCCTCTTCGCCGTGAACGTGATCGTGTCGTGGCGCAAGCCCGTTCCCGCCGGCGACAACCCCTGGGACGGGAATTCGCTCGAGTGGTGGACCTCCTCGCCGCCGCCGCACCACAACTTCACCAGCTTGCCGCCGATCCGCTCGGAGCGGCCGGTGTGGGACTTCAACCATCCCGACGCCCGCACCGTGGACGGTCACGGCCGCCCGGCGCCGGCGCCGCAGGCGCTCGGCCCCGAGGCGGTGGACGCCTGATCCGACGGCGCCGCCGACGGTCAGCGATCCGGCGCCGGCGGCGCCGGATCGGCGACGCCCACGAGCGCATCGTCGATCGTGGTGACCAGCTCCCGCGGTTGCGGCCGACGCCGCAGCGTGGCGCGCGCCGTCAGCAGGCGAGCCCAGCGCCGCGACAGCGCCGGCGACGCCGCCACGATGACCGGCTTCTCGGGGTGCAGCGTGTTGAGCGCCTCGACGACGGCCCGGTGCTTGGCGTTGTCGAGGTCCAGGGTGCACAGCACCGCGTCCGCCTCGTCGACCAGCCTGCACGTGCCCTTGCGCACGAGCGGGCACCTCGAGGACCGTCGGGCGTCGGGACCAGGGCACCACGACACGTCGTAGCCGTGCCGGTCGAGGAGGTTCCGGATGGCCACCACCTCGGCCCCGTCCTCGCTCTCGATCAGGAGCCGGAGCCGCCGCTCGGGATCATCACCCCCCGCCGACTCCTGTCTCGACCACCCCGTCGCGTGGTCCCGCCCGACCCGCAGCCCACGCCAGCGACCGAACATGGCCCCTCCCTTCGCCTACGCCGAGGCCGGCATCGACTCGTACTCGAGGATCCCGAGGCGCTCGAACTGGGCCCGCACATACGGCGTGAGCAGGCCGATCCGCTTCACGTTGGGCACGACCTTGGAGAAGAGCATGGCCCGGAACTGCATCTGGAGGGGGTGCTCGCGCATGGCGGCCTCGCAGGCGTCGACCGGCATGCCCATGCGTTCGAACACCTCGCGCATGAGGAACCGGTCGCGCATGAGTTCCGCCGCCTCGCAGACGAACTCCTCCCGGTCGCGCCGCTCGGCCTCCGGCATGTCCTCGTAGACGGTGTCGAGCGACGCGATCCCGAAGGCGACGTGCCGGGCCTCGTCGGCCATCACATGGAACGTGATGTCGCGCAGGAGCGGCTCGCTGGTCGTCTGGTAGATGAAGCCGAACGCGGCGAGCGCGAGGCTCTCGATCATGATCTGCATGCCGAGGTAGGTCATGTCCCAGCGCGAATCGCTCAACAGGTTCTGGATCAGCGCCTTCAAGGAGGCGTTGATCGGGTACGTCCGGCCGAGCTTTTCGGCCAGGTACTTCTCGTAGACCTCGACGTGGCGGGCCTCGTCCATGACCTGCGTCGCCGCGTAGAGCTTGGCGTCGTTGTCGGGCACGGTGTCGACGATCTTGGCCGACGCCATGAGCGCTCCCTGCTCGCCGTGGAGGAACTGCGACAGGGTCCAGGCCTGCTGCTCCCAGGCCAGCTCCCCCATGGCCCGGTCGTCCAGCGTGGCGAAGGGGGAGGCGGGGTCGGCTCGCAACGGCTCGAGCATCGCTGGGTCGACGTGCGTGGGGTCGACGTCGCGATCCCAGTCGATGTCGGTCGTGACGTTCCACTGCGCCCGCTTCGCCTTTTCGTACAGGCGCACCAGGCGTTCGTCAGCGTGGGCGTAGTCCCAGCTCAACAAGGCCGGGAACTGCACCGGCACCCCCTCGCACGACGAAGCGACGAACGCACTCGTGGCTCGCATGGCACCCTCCTCGGCCGGTGCTCCGGCAATCACCTATTCTATCGTGAACCACTGTAGAATCGTCAAGCAATGAAGCTCGTTCCCACCCATCGGACCGACTACGGGATCCGCTCGCTCATCTTCCTGGCGCGCAGCGAGCGCCCGCTGGTGAAGGCCGACGAGATCGGTGCGGCCATGGCGATCCCGAAGGGCTTCCTCCAGCAGGTCCTCCAGGAGCTGCAGCGGGCCCGGCTGGTGACCTCACGCTCGGGCCCCGCGGGAGGGTACGCGCTCGCCCGGCCCGCCGAGGCGATCACCATCCGCGAGATCGTCGAGGCGCTCGAGGGCCCCATCGGCGCGTCGGAATGCGCCCTGCGGGGAGGGCCGTGCCACTGGGAGGACGTCTGCGCCCTGCACTGGGTGTGGTCCTCGGCCCGCATCGCCCTGTGCGAACGGCTGGAGGCGGCAACCCTCGCCCGCATCGCGGAGGACGACCGGGCTCTGGCCGAGGGCCGGGCCGTCGTGCCGCCGGACTCGCATCGGCGGCGCCGTCTCGCGCCCAGCACGGCCGCGGCCGAGGACCGCTGAGGGGTCGGCACTACCCTTGGACCGGTGACAGCCTCCTTCGGCTCGAGGGCGGAGGGCAGTGGAGCGAGCCGGCCGAACCAGGCGGCTGCTCACCTGAGCAAGGCCGATCCAACCCTGGCAAGGATCATCGCAGCCCATCCGGACTTCGATCCCCGCGCCTGGCTGGCCGAACTGCCTCCGCTCGACGCGTTCACGACGCTCCTCTTTCAGGTCATCGGCCAGCAGCTGTCGGTCTCAGCAACCAGGCACATCCTCGACCGCGTCCAGGGAACCTTCGGCGGCCATCTGCCAGCCCCGGAGGAGCTCCTCGCCACGCCACCTGATCGGCTCCGGCGAGCTGGCCTCTCCCGACGAAAAGTCCAAACCATGCGAACGGTCGCGTCCTTGTTTCGCGATGGCACTCTGAGCGAAGCGCTGTTGCGCGATCTCAGCGATGCGGAGATCGAGGCGCGCCTCACGGCCATTCCCGGAATTGGGCCGTGGACCGTGCATGGCTTTCTCATCATCGCCCTGGATCGCCCTGACGTCGTCCTCCCTGGCGACCTGGCCCTGCGCAAGGTCATACGTCAGCGCTACGGTCTCGACCACCTCCCGACGCCGACCGAGGTCTCCGAGCTGGCCGACAGGTGGAGGCCCTATCGCAGTCTGGCTACGGCATACCTCTTCGAGTCGGCGTTCGAGGCTGCGTCGGGCTGACGACGCGCGCCGGCCATCCTGCGCCGTGCGCGGGGTCGGCAGCAGTCCTTGCCGACGCTCGTGCCGGCGCTGTTGTGCGAGACTTCAGTCTCGTCACCGGGGAGTAGCGCAGCCTGGCAGCGCACCTGCTTTGGGAGCAGGAGGCCGCGGGTTCAAATCCCGCCTCCCCGACTCAGAGAAATGCCAGGCACCGCCTCGTCCCGTGTGGCGGCACCGATGCAAGCCTATCGACCACATTCGTCGCTGGGCGGGCTCACCCCGTCGAGCTCAAGCGGCAGTGGCTCGACCAACACCTGACCACATGCTTCATAGCAGTGGTTCCGATTTCGGGGGGCCACGTCAGGCGACAAACGAACTCTTGTTGACGGTTGCGTGATCGATCCGACAACTTGGAGTGGACAATGAATGACAAGTTCGTCTCGAGCTGTGTGTGGGCAGCAGACCGGCCATCCATCGCCCGCTTATGGGTGGAGTCTTTGCTGCCACGAAGCTGTAGGAGACGGATGGAGAACTGTCAAGTCAGACCTTGACGCGTGGCGAACCATCACCTAAGAATGAGTTGACCTAAAATTCTGTTTGTAACGGGATTTTGGTCGAAAACAGCGGTGACTGATCGGTCAGGACGGGTGAAGTCGGGTTGGCGGACGTCATAATTCTGTTTTCCTTTCCCCCTTACTTTTCCGCGCCAATTGGTCGCACCTACCTATAAGGATCAGGAGGACCATCATGTCCACGCCCATGCCCATGTCCCTTGCAGAACTCGATGCTCAGGACGTAACGCTTCTGCCGGAGCGGGCCACGCTCCACCGTGGTGGCGGCGGGATCTCCATCCATCAGACGGCCATCGCCACCGTCATCGACCTTGGCGGTTCGGGCGACACCAACGTGGCAGTCGCGGGCATCGTCAACCTGTAGCTGCTTGGCCCAACGGGAACGGGAAACGGCCGTTTCCCGTTCCCGTTGGGCACATCTCACCAACGCGAACATGGAAGCCGCCCTCAACGCGCGCGCAGTTCTGCCCATCTCCCCCGTTGGCCGGACACCTCGAATAGGAGGTGTCCATGCCAGCAGTGACCGATGAGAAGCCGACGCCGGTCCGCCGACGAAGTCGGTACCCGAGGGAGTTCCGCAGGGACGCGGCGGCCCTGGTCATCGACCAGAACCGCACCATTGCCGACGTCGCCCGGGAGCTCGGCGTCGTCGAGCAGACGCTGGGCAACTGGGTCCGCCAACAACGCATCGACCGGGGCGAGCGCGAGGGCACAACCACCGAGATGCGCGAGGAGAACGTCAGGCTCCGCCGGGAGGCGAAGCGCCTGACCATGCGGCGCGACCTGCTCGAACGAAGTGTGGCCGTTGCGGATAGCGCTGTCGGCCCCGCCGTTCCGCCCTGCGCTGCACCGGCGTGCGCTGTCGAGCTGATCGGCAGCTATCAGGGGTCGGGCCGCACCGACGAGACCTATCTGGCGAGACGCGACGACGGCCAGTGGGTGGAGTTGTCGCCCTTGTTGTGGTTGACGCTGTCGTATCTCGACGGCATCCGGACGTCCGCTCAGGTAGCCGATCGGGTCACGGCCGATTGGGGCCGCCCGGTAGCGGGCGAAGATATCGACTACCTCATCGACAAGAAGCTGGTACCTGCAGGCTTGGTGGGGACCACGTCAGGCGAACACCTGCGTCCAGACCTCGTTCTAGCCCTTCGCGGCAAGAAGGTCCTGCTACCGGCCAGGGTGGTCTCTGCCATTTCTCGACCGCTGCGACTCCTGTTCTGGGGACCGGTCGTGCTTCTCGTGACGGGACTGTTCCTGGGTGTCGAGATCTATGCCTTTGCCTCCGGCCGTTTGCTCGCCGGAGTCCATCAAGCCGTCGACCGTCCCTCCAGCTTGCTGTTGGTGGTCGGACTCATCCTTTGTTCGATCTTCGTACATGAGATGGGCCATGCCTCGGGTTGTCGGTATGGGGGGGCTACTCCGGGCGCCCTGGGCGTCGGCATCTACGTGTCGGCCCCGGCGTTCTTCACCGACCTCTCCGATGGCTACCGATTGGGGCGCTCGGGCCGGGTTCGAGGGGACCTTGGGGGCGTGTACTTCAACGCCGTGTATGCAGTGGCGCTGTTCCCGTTCTACCTGATCACCGGGTCCACACTCTTGCTCCTGGTGATAGCGGCCATGGTCCTCGAGATCATCGAGCAGATGGTCCCTTTTGTGCGTTCCGACGGGTACTGGGCGATCTCAGACCTGGCCGGCGTGCCGGATCTCTTCTCCTATTTCGGTTCAGCGTTTCGCCGAGGCCAGGGGTCCGGGGCCCAAGTCACCCGATTGACCACCTCGTCGCGCCGGCTCGTCAAGACCTGGGGCCTGGTCACCATGATCGTGTTGCCAATCGAAATGGTATTCGCCCTCCTCGCTCTGCCCGCATTGGTAGTGGCGTCGTGGCACGCCGTCTTGGACCACCTCCGCGTTCTCTCCCATCATGGGGGCACGGCCACTGTTGCAACAGCCGTCCTCGGGATCGCTTTCACATGCGTCGTGATGTTCGCCATGGCCTATGGCGTCGTCTACATCACCCGGCGGCTCGTGCGTCTGGCCACCAACAGCATGTCTGTCCCACGCCATGGGAGTCCCAGAGCCTATCGAATCCGTCGCCTGGCCCGAGCGTCGTTGGTTATTGGCGCTATCGCCGTTCCCGTGGCCTGGTCCGCTGCTCAAGTTCGCATTCACTGATCAAGAAAGCACACACACACAATCAAGGGGGGGATCGTGAAGCGATTCGTGGCCAAAACCGCATTAGCCGCTGCCATCGTCGTTGGCCCGGTCGTAGGGATTGGCGCCGGTTCTGCCAGTGCCACACCCGTGTACGGCGGGGCTCAGGCGATCGCCTTTCCGGGGTTTCTTCCCGACGCCCGCATGGTCAACATGCAGGTCGCACCGGCATTCGGCCCCAGCAACCTGGACAACTACGTCTACGCAGAGTCGGCTCACGGATGCCTGGGCTGCAACGCCCTGGCTGTCAACGTCCAGGTGGACCTGGTGTCGTTCGCCACGATCCCGCCGAACGAGACCGACGTGGCGAAAGTGGTCGACAATGGCAACGGCGACGACCAGAACCTGGCCGCTGCCGCCATGTTCGTTGTGACCGCCCCAGGCCGTGTGAACCTGTCGGCATCGGGGAGTGCCCAACTCTGCAGCATCGGGAAACAGCTTCGAGCCCTCAGCCTGGTGGGGTCGACTGCCCCTGCAGTCCAAGGGAATATCAATGCTCTCCTCGGCCAGGTAGTACAGATCCTCCAGACCGACGTCACCACCACGTCACCCTGGACAAGCACCAGCCCGGCCGCCACCAGCGCGGTGTCGACCGCTCCTACCGGCGGGGTCCAGATCACCAGCAACATTCAGTTCGACAGCTGACGAGCGGCGTCGCCTACCTCCGGTACCGACCGGCCTCCGACCAAAGTACCTAGTCGACCTCGACCAGATGCAAGGCATCGCGCTCTCGCCATCGAAGGTGTAACGCCCGATCTGCTGCGACCAAAACCCCTGCGGTCGAAACCCCCACACCCTGCCCTACCGTATCGCCTGGTCCTTCAGATCCCAGCGACAGAGCAAACGCCGGCCTTCCTTGGTACGACCAGTTGGCAACTACCCTCTGGAACGTGGACAGTGTCATCGTCGCTCTCGCCGAGCAGCAGGCCGAGCTCTCCAATCTGCTGAACGGTCTTTCTGAGCCTGACTGGCGAAGGCCTACCCGATGCGAGGGTTGGGATGTGTCCGATGTCGTCTTACACGTGGCACAGACGGACGAGATGGCTATCGCCAGTGCCTCTGGCCGCTTCGACGAGCATCTTTCAGAACAAGCAAAAGGGCTTCATGGGGTGGTGGGGTCTGTGGACGATGCTGCCGCGCTCCTTGTGGAGCATGAGAGGGGGCTGCCGACGCCCGAGCTACTCGCACGCTGGTCATCAGGTGCAACTCGATTGCTCACGGTCTTCGACACCATGGACCTTTCGAGTCGCGTCACCTGGGTGGCCGGCAGCCTATCGGCTCGCACCCTGGCGACCACGCGCATCGCTGAAACCTGGATCCACACCGGTGATGTGGCTTCGGCCCTTGGGCACACGCTGCCCGACACTGGTCGCTTGTGGTTCGTGGCCAGGTTGGCCTGGCGGACGCTCCCCTATGCCTTCGCGTCAGCACGTCGCAGCATGACCGGGCCAGTGGCGTTCCAACTGGTGTCGCCCACTGGCGAGGAATGGAACTTCGTACCCGAAGGGGTCGCCCTTACGACCATTGCTGGATCGGCATCCGACCTCTGCAACGTGGCCGCTAGGCGGGTTGAAGCGACGGCAACCTCACTCCGCGGCGAAGGCCCCGACGCCGACAGCGTCCTTGCCCTCGTGCGGACGTACGCCTGACTTGGTCCTCACTTGCTGAACGACCACCGTCGGCTCTGTCGTCGGCGGTCAGAGGCTTCCTCGTCGGGCGCCGTCGGACCTTGATCGCCGAGGCCGCGGGAACATCGAGACGTGACAGCATCTGGTTGATGGAGTCGGCCACACCGCCCGGGTACCCGACGGAGCTGATCTCGGAGATGGTGCTCGCCGACGACCGGCACGTCCGCATCCGGCCTGTCTTGCCCGACGATGCGTCCCAGCTGGCCCAGGCCGTCTCGCGCGCGGACCACGAGACCCTTCGGTTGCGTTTCCTCGGCACACCTCCAACCCTGGACGAAGCGATGCTGCGTCACCTGGTGGAGGTGGACTACCAACGTCGACTGGCCTTGGTCGCGTTGGACGACCGTGGCCATGGGGTTGGCATCGCCCGCTATGAGGGCGCCAAGGGAGACGACACCGCCGAAGTCGGGATTGCGGTGTCGCCCGGCTGGCGGCGGGTCGGGCTCGGGAGCGAGCTCTTCCTGCTGCTGGTCCAGGCGGCCGTCGCTCGTGGCATCCGGCGGTTCCGGGTCCAATACCTCGCCGACAACGAGGAGGTTGCTCGGCTGCTGAGCGCCAGTCGATTGCGCTGCAGATCGGTGGTCTCGAAGGGTGTGGTCGAAGCGGAGCTCGATCTCACCGCACCACCTCAGCCGCCCGCGTAGAGCTCGTCGATGACGGCGGCGTATTCCTCGCAGACCGCGTCCCGCCTGACCTTCAGGGTGGGGGTGAGTTCCCCCTCCGCCACGGTCAAGTCGCGGGCGAGCACCCGGAACTTGCGAATGCCTTCGGCATGGGACCAGCGGAGATTGACCTGGTCCACGGCTGCTTGCACTTCCTGCAGGACGTCGGGGTCCCTCGTCAGGGCCTCGAGGTCGACCAGCTTGTCGCGGCCCCGGGCCCAGCGTCCGAGGGCTTCGGGGTCCAAGGTGATCAATGCGCTGAGATACCGACGACCGTCTCCGAGCACCACCGCTTGCGATATGAGGGGATGGTTGCAGAGGTCGCTCTCGATCCCTTCAGGCGCGACGTTCTGCCCGGCGGCCGTGATGATCAGGTCCTTCTTGCGTCCCACGATCCGGAGGTATCCGTCGGCGTCCAAGGTCCCCAAGTCGCCACTGTGCATCCAGCCTTCGCGATCGATGAGTTCCGTCGTGGCCTTCGGGTCCTTGAAGTAGCCCAGGCAGACGTTGCCACCCTTGACCAGGATCTCCCCGTCGTCCGCGATGCGCACCGACACACCGGGAAGGGCGGGGCCCACGGTGCCGATGCGGTTCCTCTCCGGTCGGTTCGCCGTGGTCGGTCCGC
>Ga0187770_10001286_pt1 | contig 13223 bp, 13 predicted proteins | sample 0116_SJ02_MP02_2_FD_133154 | JGI IMG/M metagenome (GOLD analysis project Ga0187770, IMG submission 133154) | Tropical peat soil microbial communities from peatlands in Department of Meta, Colombia - 0116_SJ02_MP02_20_MG | ecosystem: Environmental > Terrestrial > Soil > Wetlands > Peat | place...
CATGGCGGCCCGTGCCTCCTCGGTCACCCCACGCCGCAAGGTGGCGCGCGTCGAGCGCACCGCCAACGGTGCGCCGGCGGCGATCCGGCCGGCGATGGCCGCCGCCGCCGCCAGCTCCTCGCCCTCGGCCGCCAGGTGCTCGGCCAGGCCGATGTGCACGGCCTCCTCCGCGTCGACTCGCCGGCCGGTGAGGAAGAGCTCCGCCGCCCGCCCCTGCCCGACCGCCCGCGGCAGGGTGACGCTGAGCGCGAAGCCCGGATGGATGCCGAGCCGGACGAAGTTCGCCTGGAACCAGCCCCGGCGTCCGACCACTCGGATGTCGCACGCGAGTGCCAGGCCGAAGCCGGCGCCGATCGCCGCGCCCTGCACGGCGGCGACGGTCGGGACCGGTGACGCGAAGATCCGCTCCGCCTGGGCGTAGAAGGCGCCCGTGCGGCGCTCGAAGTCGCCGCCGTCGGTGGGGTCGGGTGCCTCGTGGGAGCGGAAGTCCGCGCCGGCGCAGAACGAGCGGCCCTCGCTGGCGACGACGGCGGCGCGGGCGCGGCCCTCCAGCCCTTCGACTGCGTCGGCGACGGCGCGCAGTGCCGGCTCGGTCAGCAGGTTGTGCGGAGGGCGCCGCAGCGTCACGACGGCGATGTCGCCGTCGTGCTCGACGGTCACGTCCTCCGCCGGTGCGCTCATGGCGGCACCTTATCCCGGGGTGCGCCGCGGGCCGGGTGGCGCCACCCCGGCCTGCGAGCGGTCTCAGGCTTCGAACGTCTCCAGGAACATTGCCCGGCGCGGGCACTGGCGCACTGCCTCGATCGCCAGGTCGAGCAGCTGGGGCGGGATCGCGCCCTGGGCGATGATCGGGTACCCCCACTCGTCGAGGTGGACGAGCTCGGGCAGCAGCTCGGCGCAGTAGCCGAACGCATCGCACGCGATCGGGTCGACGCGCAGGCGGTGGCGGTGGATCCGCATGGTGGTCATCGCCGGGCTCACGTGCCCGAGCCTCCCGACCACCGCGCCCGGCCGCCGCCGTGCCGGGGAACTGTCGGGCGTGGGGACGGGTGCGGCCATGTGCATGCTCCTCATGGGCCACTCCAGCCCTCGAAGCTGTGCTCCGGCCATGGCCCCCCTTGGAGCCGGCTGAGAAGACGGGCGCTGACGGCGGACGGGGCCGGAGATCCTGGTGGGGTGCTCGGTGCCGGCGCCCGCGTGTCAGCGGGCGCGGCGACGGCTGCGCCGGCTCTTCACCAGAGCCACGTCCGCCCGCGAGATGAGGTCGTCGAGCGTGTCGGTATCACGCAGCTCGGCGAATCCGACGGAGGCCGTCGCCCCGGGCGCCTCCTCGGCGAGGAGCACGCTGAACTCGTTGAACCGCTGCTCGGCCGTGGCCAGGTCCGCCCCCGGCAGCGAGAAGAGGAACTCGTCGCCCCCTAGCCGGACGATGACGTCGTAGGAGCGCAGCGTCGCCCGCAGCGCCGCCGCCACCTTGCGCAGCAGCTCGTCACCCACGCGAGGGCCTCGGGCCTCGTTCAGCGCCCCCAGCCGGTCGACGTTGAGGAACCCGACGACGAACCGTTCGTCGCCGCGCCGGTACCGGTCGACCTCGCGTCCGAGCGCGGCCAACCCCGCCTGCCGATTGAAGACGCCGGTGAGCTCGTCGCGCGTCAGCCGCTCGATCTGGTGGCGGGCGCCTTCGCGCTGGGCCGCGTCCGGACCGTAGGCCGCCTCCCAGCGTTCGTGGGCAGCCGACCCCGTCGCCCGCCAGCTCGGCTCGTCCGGCAGCCGGTCGCCGCCGAGGGCGTCCTCCGTGCCGCTCCCCGTCCGGGCGCGCTCGTCGGCTCGGCCCCCGACGGTGGCGAGGGACCCGTTCGCGGGCGCAGCGGCCGGTCCCGGCGGCGGTGGAGGCGCCGGGACCGCCGGCGGCTCCGTCGACACCACGTCGCGCACGAGGTCGGCCCACAGGCTGACGATCTCGCTCACCTGGCTGGCCACGAGCTCCAGGACCTCATCGCGCAGGCGCGGGTCGAGATGACGCAACCGAGCATGCATCCGGGAGGCCCCGTCGGTGAGAGCCGTGGCCACCTCGAGGAGCCGATTGGCGGGGACGACGGGTGCGGCGTCGCCACGCGCGCTCACCTGGACCCCCGCCTCCAGCGGCACGGCGCCGAGTCGTGCACCCCCACTGCGCACGGGGTGATCGGGGTCCTGCATGGCGGCCGCTCCCTTCCGCGACCGAAGCTACACGATCGGAGTTCGACCCTAGAGGACCACGTCGGGGCGGTCGCCGTCGTCTCGGGCCCCGTGCCGACCGCCACGACCCGGAAGGTACCCCATGGGTGCGCCGGCCGGCGCGGCGCTCACGAGCAGCGGCGCGCCCGCTCGACGAGGGGGTCCAGCGCGTCGAACACGCCGGGGACCGAGTCGACGTCGACGGCGAGCACGAGCGCGGCAACCGCGTCGGCGCCGGCCTCGGCGTAAGCCTCCACGTCGTCCGCGTCGAACGCCTGCATGTAAGGGCACACCGTGACGGTGCAGCCGTCGCGCCCGCGCCCGTGCTCCGCCAGCAGCTCGTCGAGCCGCGCCAGCGCACCGGCCATGTCGGCGGGGGCCCGGTTGAAGGTGTGCCAGCCCTGGCCGAAGCGGGCCACCCGCCGGAGCGCGGCGTCGGTCTCGCCGCCGATGTGGACCGGCGGGTGCGGCGACTGGACCGGCACGGGTTTCACCGTGCACCTGGGCAGGGAGAAGAACTCGCCCTCGATGCCTTCGTTCTCGCCGCTCCACAGTGCGGCGAGGATGGCGAGGTACTCGTCGGTGCGCGCCCCCCGGCGCTCCCAGGCAACGTTGAGCGCCTCGAATTCCTCGCGCAGCCAGCCGACGCCCACGCCGAAGTCGACCCGGCCTCCCGACAGCCAGTCGAGGGTCGCGACCTCCTTGGCGGTGTAGACGGGGTTCCGCTGGGGGAGGAGACACATCGCGGTGCCGAGCCGGGTGGTCGTGGTGTGGGCGGCGAGGAACGACAGCGTGCCGAAGGGCTCGAGCAGTCCCGACGTCGGCGGCAGCGGCATCTTGCCGTCCTCGGCGTACGGGTATGCGGACGCGTAGTCCGGGAGCTCGACGGCGTGCTCGCCCACCCAGATCGTGTGGACGCCCCGGCGGTCGGCCTCCGCCCCGACGGCGGCGAGGACCTCGGGCGTCGCGAACGGTGTGGCCGTGGGCAGCCAGATGTCGAAGTGCATCGATCCTCCGTGGTCCTGGTGTCGGGTGTCAGCGGAGGTGCAGACCGCCGTCGACGAGGACGACCTCGCCGGTCACGTAGGGCGCCGTCACGAGACCGACGATGACCTGGGCGACGTCCTCCGCCGTCGCGCTTCGCCCGAGCGGCGCCTGGGCCCGGACGAACGTGCGCACGACGTCCCACTCCTCGGTCGAGGTCCAGGGTGTGTCGACCAGGCCCGGTGCCACGGCGTTGACCCGGACGTCGGGTCCGAGGACGTTCGCCAGGAGCGCGGTCATGTGGCTGACGGCCGCCTTCGATGCGGCGTAGGGGATCGAGCTGCCGATGGGGCGGTGGCCGGCGATCGACGACACGTTCACGATGGCGCCCTCGCCGCTCCGGCGCAGATGGGGGACGGCGGCGGTCGTCACCTGCCAGGTCCCGAACACGTTGACCTCGAAGATGCGACGCCACACGTCGCTGGACGCGGCCTCGAGGTCGCCGTGGGGGATCACCTGGGTGGTCCCGGCGTTGTTCACGAGGACGTCGAGCCGGCCGAGCTGCTCGACCGTGTCCGCCACGAGCCGGCGGGCCTGGTCCTCCTGGGCGATGTCGGCCCGCAGGTAGATCGCGCCGGGCACCGCTGCCGCCAGCGCCCGGCCCTCCTCCTCCGAGCGCGAGGAGTTCACGACGACCCGCACGCCCTCGGAGGCCAGCATCCGGACGGTGGCCGCGCCGATCCCGCTCGACGACCCGGTCACGATCGCCACCTTTCCCTGCAGTGCTGGCGCCATGGCGCGTCCTCCTCGGCGGACGGGCGCTCGGTGAGCGCGTCCGGAGGTTATCGGGTGTCCGTCCGGAGGCCGGGGTCCGGTCGTAGCCTGGCGGTCGTGTCGCCCCCGTCGCCGCCATCTGAACGGCGCACGGCGCTGCGCGTGTCGCGCACGCTGTCCATCCCGCTGGAGGAGCTGCGGTGGCGGTTCACGACCGGCGGAGGACCGGGCGGCCAGCACGCCAACAAGGCGAGCACGCGCGTCGAGCTCACCTTCGACGTGGCGGCTTCGCCGACGCTCGGCCCGCGCCAGCGTGCCCGTCTGCTCGACAAGCTGGGGACGACCGTGCGCGTCGTGGCTCGAGAGCACCGCTCGCAGGCGCAGAACAGGGAGGAGGCCCTCCGCCGGCTGGCCGAGCGGCTCGCCGAGGCGCTGGCGACCAGCCCGTCCCGCCACCCGACGACGCCCAGCCGGGCGGCGCGGGAGCGTCGGCTCGAGGACAAACGGCGGCAGTCCCAGCGCAAGCGTGAGCGCGCCCGCGCCCGCTCCGGCTCCGGCTCCGCGGACGTGTGACCGGGCCGTGCCGACGGGGCGACGGGCTCAGACGGCCTCGGGGCGCAGCTGCGCGTCGCTGCCGCCGTCGGCGAAGAGCACCGAACCGTGCACGTACCCGGCCCCGGGGCCCAGCAGGAAGTTCACCACGGAGGCGATCTCCTCTGGGGCGGCCCGCCGACCGAGGGGGATCGGCAGGGCCTCGACGAGCGGCCCGTAGGTGGGATCGGCACGCGACGCGGCGAGCAGCGGTGTGTCCACCGGCCCGGGCGCGACGGCGTTGAGGCGGACGCCGGCTGCACCCCATTGCTCGGCCCGCCGGCGCACCGCTCGGGCCACGGCAAGCTTGGACATCCCGTAGACGACGGCGCCGTCGATCTCGTCGGCCCTCGCCAGCGCCCCGGGCTCGTCGCCGGCCTCCATGGCCGCGAGGAGCAGGTCGTCGCGCGGTGTGATCCCGGCCGAGTTCGACGAGATGACGACCGCAGCCGGGCGGTGGCCGCCGTCGGGCTCGCCGGCGGCGGCGCCGAGCAGCGGCAGCACACCGTCGAGAACGTGCACGGTGGCGAAGTAGTTGACCGCCGCGATCATCGAGGTCGGCCGCACGTGGGGACCAAGACCGGCGCACGCCACCAGCGCGTCGATCCGGCCGGCGGCGGCCTCGGCGACCGCCGACACCGCTCGGGCGCGGCCCTCCGCGCCGGCCAGGTCCGCGATGACCTCGGCGTCGCGCAGGTCAACGCCGACGACACGGGCACCGTCCGCGCGCAGGCGCCCGGCGACGGCGGCCCCGATGCCCGAGGCCGACCCGGTGACGGCCACGGTGCGCACGGTCACCCGACGACGTCCTGATTGGAACTTGTTCCAGCCACGGCCCCAGTTGTAGCCGATCGGGCCCGACGAGGCCCGTCGGCGGGTGGACGGAGGCCCCGTCGGGGACGGCGCCCAGGTTGGCGGTCCCAGGCGGTTGCGGTCGCCGACCACGGAGCATGCCCGGTTACCCAGGATTCGAGGGCAAAGCCCCCACTGCGCGTGACGCCGCCCGCTCACACTCGGGACCTTCGACCCTGCCGACGAGATCGTCGTGTCGACATGCTTTGGACGGGACGGAAGCCGGCTATCCGGTGGAACTCCCATGGGGGTACGTCCGGAGTGCCGCCCACCTAAGGACGTACAACCAGGTCACCCCCGGCGGGGAGCACGGGCGCAGCCCGATTCTGCGGAGCCCGCCGGGGGTGGCTGTTCTCCGGGGCCGGCTCGGCCTGGCGGGCGTCGCCGCTACGAGGCGCAGTCGCGGCAGACCATCGCCACTTCGTCGGCGAGCAGCTCCAGGCTGTGGACGAGGAAGCACGACCGGCACGTGAACTCGCCGGGGCCGCGCGGCCGCACGTCCTCCTCGGCGCCCATCCGCGCGCCAGCCGGCGCACCGACCTCCTCCGCCAGTTCCTCGTCCTTCGCCTGCGGAACGCGCTCCTCGGCCAGGGCGAGGCGGTGCTCGAGGATCAGGTCGAGACCCTCCTCCACGTCGTCCCCGCGCTCGAGGTCCTCTTCGGCCTCCTCGGGAGACGGGACCAGGAGACCCACCGGCGCCTCCGCCTCGATCTCCTCGCCCTCGTCGCCTTCGCCGAGGTGGACGAGGTCCTCGAGGGTCTCCTCCAGCACGTCCTCCTCGACGTCCTGCTCGAGCACGTCCTCGTTGTCGAGCTCCTCCTCGAGGAGGGCCACGTCGTCGAGCTCGGTGACGGCGAGCTCCTCGGGCGGTTCGATGTCGGGCTCGCCCTCGGTGAAATGCTGCTCGGGGGAGTCCACCGCCCGCATCGTCCGCATCGTCTCGCCGCCGGCGGCGTTCGGCACCCGGATCCTCGGTGGCACGGGCCGGTCGCGGTCGGCCGGTGCCGGCCGGCGCGCCGCGCTCACCGGAGGGCTCCCGCACCCTCCCATAGGCCGCGCAATTCGGTGGGGAGGACGGCGGCCACGTCGCCGACCTCCTCGGGCACGAGGGCGCGTACGGCTCCCAGCACGGCGACCACCACCGACCGGGCACGGTCGGGGTCGGTCGGGTCGATCCCCGTCGCGGCGACGAAGTCGTCGGCGTGGCGCAGATGGCGGTGCTCCGCCGTCACCGGCCGCGGTAGCGCGGCCAGGGCGCGGAGGTCCGCAGGAAGGTGACTCATCAGGTGCCGGCGCTCCTCGGTCGGCAGCTGGGTGGCGAACATCGACAGGGTGGCGCGCGCCGCGCCACGCTCGGAGCCGCGACTGGCGCCTCCGGCATGCGCCGCCTCGAGCACCCGCTCGAGGGCGTGGGAGGCTTGCTCGATCGCCCCCTGGGAAGGACGGGTGTCACCGGGCGTCAGTCCGACCGCCAGGTGGCTCTGCAGCCGGGTCACGCCGGGGACCCGGCGCACGGCGTCCTCGATCGTCCACGCCTGGCGCTCGTCGTCCACCTCGCCGTGGAGCAGGACCGTGTGGTCCTCGACCATGACGTGGACGCGCGGGATGTCGAGCCGGTGCTCGAGCGGGCCGAGCACGGAGCGCACCCGGTCGGCGAGGATCGTCGGATAGACGTCGGGATCGGGGTGCCTGCCGGCGATGTGATAGCGCAATCCCTCGAGTCGGCCCGACTCGTAGCGGGCCCAACGGGCAAAGTGCTCGAGCTGGTGCCGTGCGTTCCGGCGCACGGTGCGGTGCTGAACCAGCGCCGCAACCCCGACCGCAACGCCGGTCGCCGCGGCCACCCGAACGACGCCTCGTCTCATGATCGACCTCCAGACCGCAGGCGCCCGGACACCTGGCGCCATCAGCTGAAGCTTCGGCCGCGCCCCGCAAGGTGCCCAGGGTCGAAGGTCCCGCCCCGCAGGTCGCCGCGAGCGGCAGAATCGGGGTATGCACATCCCGGCGAAGGTCGACTACGGCATGCGCGCCCTGCTCACGCTCGCGGAACGGGGAGAGCCAGCGACGGCCGAGGCCCTGGCGACGGCCCAGGGTCTGCCGGCCAAGTTCCTGGGGTCGATCCTCAACGACCTGCGCCGGGCCGGGATCGTGGCCAGCCAGCGGGGGGCCGAGGGCGGTTACCGGCTCGCCCGGCCTCCGGGTGAGGTCGCCGTGGCCGACGTGATGAGGGCGCTCGACGGCCCGCTCGCCGAGGTGCGCGGGCTGCGTCCCGAAGACGCCCGCTACGACGGGGCGGCCGCCCACCTCCAGGACGTATGGGTGGCGGTCCGGGCCAGCCTGCGGGCGGTCCTCGAGCACGTGACTCTCGAGGACGTGGTCAAAGGCCGATTGCCGAGGTCGGTGTCGCGCCTGACCGACGACCCCGACGCCTGGCTGCCCCGCGTGCGCGGCTAGCTAGGGCTGGGCGCGGCGCAGCCGGCGGGCGGCCGCGTCACGCAGCCGGGGCGGTCCCCACACCTCGGCCATGAACTCGACGATCTTGGTGGTCAGGCGCTCAGGGAGGAACCGCAGCTCGAGGATCGAGTGTGCCTGGAGCAGGCGGGCGTTGGGGAGCTGGCGCGTGAGGTGGTCCGCGTCCGTGAAGGGGTGGACGAAGTCGGCTTTGTGGCCGATGACGAGCGTCGGCGCCTCGATCGAGTGACGCTCCTCGTAGGTAGGGGTGATCGGCCCGACCAGCATCCCGTGCAGGACGGCCGCCGCCTCCTCGGGCTGCAGCATCAGCGTCGTCACGAAGCTGTCGAGGGGGGCGATGCGCGTCCGGGGGGCTCGTCGGGCGACTGCGGCCATCAGCCGAACGAGCGGGGCGGCGTAGTGGACGCCCAGCAGCAGGGGTAGGAACACCATGGCCGCACCGGGCACGGCCCACTCGAGCACGGGCATCTCGATGAGCAGCCCCCGGATGCGTTCGGGGGCCTGGACCGCCACCTGCAGCGAGACGTTCGCCCCGAGCGAGACCCCGCCGACCACCGCCTCCTCCAAGCCGAGCTCGTCCATGAGCGCGATCACGTGCTTGGCGTAGGAGTCCATCCGGTGGGCCGACGCGTGCCGGGGCTTGTCGGACTTCCCGTGCCCGGGGAGGTCCAGCAGGACGACCCGGTACCCGGCGTCCGCCAGGTCGGCGGCCAGCCGGCGGTTCAGCTGGACGTCGAGGAGCAGGCCGTGAATCAGGATGGCGGTGCGGTCGCCCTGGCCGTGGACCTCGTAGTGGAGCCGGACCCGGTCGTTGGCGAAGGTGCCCTCGGTGAAGGGCCGCCGCTCGAACAACGACGACAGAACACCGAGCGGCGCCGTTGCGGGCCTGTCGACGGGACCGAGCGCCTCCGTCGCCGGGCGACGGTCGACACCGCGCGTGGTCGCTGGGTCGCCCGCCGTGCCTGCCATGTTCCGACGATACCGTCAACCCGCCCAGAATCTGCCAGTCACCCCCGCAGTCCCTGGTCAGCGGGCTGATCCTGACCCTGGCGCGCGGCGGGTGGGGCGGGCGACCGTAGGATCGGCGCTCCCGGCGGTCACGGAGGCAAGGGCGCATGGTGCTGGAGCGGTCGCAGATCACGAGGAGCGTGACCCGAGTGTCGGGCTTCCGGGACGCGGAGTTCGACTACCACCTGCTGCGGGCCATCGGGGTGGCCGATTACGGCGGTTCGACGGTAGGGGAGTGCCTGTCGGCGGCGGCGACGATCGTCGACGGGGACCCCGATTCGTGGGTCCGTGGCTTCGGCGAGCTGGCGGGTCGCGTCGAGGCCGCGGCCGACGCCTGTGCCGCCGTCGGGCACCCGGTCAGCGCCCGAGACCACTACCTGCGAGCCTCCACCTACTACCGCACGGCGCAGTACTACGCCGAGGCCGACCTCGACCACATGGCAGAGCTCGGCCGCCGCGGCCGGCGCTGCTTCGAGCGTGCGGGAGCGCTCGCCGACCCTGTCATCGAGCACCTGGCCATCCCCTTCGGCGGCGCGTCGCTGCCGGGGTACCTCGTCGCGCCGGCGCCGGGTGCCCGTCGGGACGGCGAGCCGGTCGGAACCCTCGTCGTCCTCGGTGGCTTCGACTCGAGCGCCGAGGAGCTCTACTTCCAGCTCGGAGTGCCCGGCGCGGCCCGGGGATGGCAGGTAGTCGTCTTCGACGGCCCCGGCCAGAACGGCGCCATGGCCGAGGACCCGGGCTTCACGTATCGGCCCGACTACGAGGTGCCGGTCGGCGCCGTGCTCGATGCGCTGGGGGCACGGCCGGGCTTCCGCGCCGAGGGGCTGGCCCTCGCCGGGCTCGGCTTCGGCGCCTACTTCGCCGCTCGCGCCGCCGCCTTCGACCGGCGGATCCGAGCGCTGGTCGTCGACAGCCCCATCCACGACCTCTATCGCTACCTCGAGGCGCTCGTCGGCCCCGCCGCCTTCCGGATGCGAGAGGACATCCGGCCCGAGGACGTGGCCGGCATCCCCGAGGACCTGCTGCCCCAGCAGATGCTCTGGGGCATCTTCGCCGTCTGCCGGCGCTTCGGCGTGGCCTCCCTGCAGGCCTGGAAGGCCCAGCTCGACGCCTATCGCCTGGGACAGCACATCGGCGCCATCGCCTGCCCCGTACTGGGCCTCGTGGGTGAGCGCGAGGGCGAGGAGGTCCTCGCCCAGGCGACCCGGTTCGTCGAAGCGGTGTCGGGGCCGGCGACCCTGCACCGCTTCGGCGTCGACGAGGGTGCGGACGCGCACTGTCAGGCCAACAACCTGCGGCTGTGCGCACAGGTCGTCTACGACTGGCTCGACGAGCGGTTTGCCTCGTCCTGAGGGCGGCCCGAGACGGCCGCCCGGCCGACGAGGGCGTCGCAAGCGGGAGGTGCACACACGCCCGATCGCGAAAAGCCAGTTACATACACGCTGTATGTAACTGCGAATTCGAATACTTGTCCATGTCTCCCCTCCGGAGAATGTCCAAGTCTCCCCTCCGGAGAAGAGGCGGGCCTCCGGAGAAGAGGCGGGCCTCCGGGAAAGAGGCGGGTCGACCGTTTGCGACATGAAGAAGGGCCGGTCGGGTGTGTCCCGACCGGCCCTTCCTGCGCCGGCTGTGCCGCCGACGCGTCGATGCCGTGTGCGCTCAGCGCAACCCGATGGCCAGCGAGCACGCCGGCCACTGGCCCCAGCCGCTGCGCGCCTCGAGCTGCTGCGCCGCCTGGTCCTGCACGGCGGACGGGGCGTCCGAGGGCAGGCCCGGGTACCCGAGGGAGTGCCACGTCGCCGCCGAGAATTGGTAGGCGCCGTAGTACCCGTTCCCCGTGTCGTCCGCGTAGTTGCCTTGGGATTCGCAATTGCGCAGCTCGGCCCAGACGTTGCCGGCCGGAACCGACGCGGTCACGACCGGTGCCGGTGAGACCGGCGGGGGCGGGGGAGGTGGCGGTGGCAGTGGCGGGGGCGGTGGCAGGACGTGCTTGCGCAGCCCGACCAGCGCGTCGTCGGGCTGCCCCGACCTTCCGCGCAGGGTGAATTCCCGCAAGCGCACCGTCGGCGCGCTCGAGGTGTCGACGACGGCGTCCGTGTGGACGACCGCCGAGCTGAGTGTGATACCGGTGCGACCGAAGTCGACACCGGCGGCGTGATGAGAAGCGCTCGGTCGTTGGGTGAGTGCACCCATGCCGAGCAGCACGGCGATGACAACGCCATAGAGTCGGTGCTTCCGCATCTTGCGCCTCCTTGAAGTCACGGGATCCCCGGAGGGCTCCAGGTGGGCTTGGAATGCGGGCGCCCGTCGTCTGAGCATTCGTCTCGCGGAGCCGGCGCCGGGAAGGGCGGGCGGCCCTGGACTCCAGGTCCTAACGAGGTGCGGACGGAGCAACCCAGGGGCTGGCCGTTAGGCGGCTCCGGCGGGGGTTTGGGTGTGCGAGGGCATGAGGGGTCGAGGGTCGGGTCTGGCGTCGTGACCTGCGACCGCTCCGGGCGCACGAAGACGGCGCGCGTCGCTGGAGTCGCGAGGTCGGGGCAGTCCACTCGAGCGCACGCCCATGGCGTGGGCGGCGGCCTCCGCGCCGCCGCATGGACTCCGCCGTCCGATGTCTGTGACTAGAACCCTAGCGCTTGTGATCGTGTGATCGAGGCAATTTCGCGTGCAGGTGTTGCACCGGCGCTAACGATTGCAAGCGCTAATGCGCTCCTGCCAGGGATTTCGCGCCGAGGGCGCGGTCGGGACTTCCTCGCACCGGCTCCCTCCACGGCCACCCGGGGCGTTCACGGAGCGCCGCCGACAGCCCGCGGCAGGATCGGTTCGGCCTCTCAGGCGGTGGCGGATTCGTCGGATCCGGTGTGGCCCTCGGCGCCCCGGGCGCCGAGGCCGGCAAGGGCGCCGAGTGCACGCTCGACGGTGGCGCCCACGGCCGGGCCGTCCGCTTCGCGCACCCCGACCAGGGGGGTGAGGCTGGCGAAGCCATTGGCCACGAGGCCGGCGTCCGTGGCGAGATCGAGCGCGCGGCCGTCGCCCGGCGGGGTCAGGTCGAGCCGGAGGGTCCCCGAGGGGAACGGCGGCACGGACACGTGGGAATGGGCCGGCGCGTCGTGGCCGGCAGGGGTGTCGTGGACCGCGGAGCGGATGGTGCCGGCGCGGCCCAGGCGGCCGTGACGAACCCCCCGGAGGGCCTCGACGGGGACGTCGGGCACGTTGAGGTTGAGGACCGTGCCCTCGGGGGCGGCTGCGAGCACCGGCACCAACGCGCGCGCCAGGTCGGCCGGGGTCGCCCAGGGCACGGGGTCCTCGCCCCAGCGGATGGACACCGCCAGGCCTCGCATGCCGAAGTGCGCCGCCGTCAGCACCGCCCCGACCGTGCCGGAATGGAGCGCCGAGCGACCGACGTTCGCACCGTGGTTGATCCCCGAGAGCACGAGATCCGGCCGCGGCCCGAACCCGCCGACCGCGGCCAGGATCACGGCCAACGCCGGGGGCCCGTCGACGCCGAAGGTGGGGACGTCGTCGAGCCCCTCGATCACGTGGGACTCGTAGTCGATGCCGTCGCGCGAGTGCACCGGCCCCACCGCGGCACCCGCGCCGCTGTAGTCGACCATCGGCGCCACCACCACGACCTGGTGGCCGGTGGCGATCGCGGCCCGCGCCAGCGCGGCGATCCCGGGCGCGCGCACGCCGTCGTCGTTGGTGACAAGGATTCGCACGGCACTCCTAGGCTGCGGGGCACCGGTGAGGCCGGTGCATGCTCCCCGACTACCATACCGGTGCCCTATGACGCCCTCGCCGAGCGTACGACGCGCCATGTCGGGGGCCCGGCACGAGATCGGGCACGATCGCCAACGAGCGGTCGTCACCGAGGTCGGGGCGACGTTGGCCTCCTACAGTGTCGACGGGCAGCCGGTCGTCGACGGCTTCGGGACCGACGAGATCTGCCCGTCGGCGCGGGGCCAGGTGCTGGCCCCCTGGCCCAACCGGCTCGGGGATGGCTGCTACCGCTTCGAGGGCACCGAGGCGCGGGCCGCGCTCGACGAGCCACGGCGGGGCTGTGCGATCCACGGGCTGGTGCGCTGGATCCCCTGGCACGAGCGTTCCCGGGCCCAGAACGTCGTGGTGATGGCCTGCATCCTCCACCCCCAGCCGGGCTACCCGTGGCGACTCGGCTTGGAGGTCGAGTACCGCCTCGGGCGCGGCGGCCTCACCGTCACGGCCACGGCGACCAACCTCGATACGGTCCCCGCCCCCTTCGGCATCGGGTTCCACCCGTATCTGACGGTGGGCACGCCCACGATCGACACGGCCCGGCTCCGACTCGG
>Ga0187770_10001288_pt1 | contig 13215 bp, 10 predicted proteins | sample 0116_SJ02_MP02_2_FD_133154 | JGI IMG/M metagenome (GOLD analysis project Ga0187770, IMG submission 133154) | Tropical peat soil microbial communities from peatlands in Department of Meta, Colombia - 0116_SJ02_MP02_20_MG | ecosystem: Environmental > Terrestrial > Soil > Wetlands > Peat | place...
CCCAAACAGATCATCCCGAAGAACCTTATCCACGATGCAATCCTGAAGCCCCCTATCTCCTGGTATGGAAAATCGGGCCTGTCCAGAGACCCCGCGGATTTCCAGTTCATAAAAACCACCTATCCGGCGGAGGGGTGCTCTGAGGTACACATGATTTGGGCGGATACGGCCTCCTGGATCACGAGCTGGAACGACACAAACACCTATATCGGGGCCCTTCAGAGCCCGAAAATAGAGTTCATTCTTTCTCAGAGTCCGTGGCTTGAAAATGATGTTCAGTTCGCCGACGTGGTTCTGCCCTCCAACACCAAATTCGAGGTGGAAGATATTGGCGTCGAGATGATGAGCGGGCAGTTCAATACGATATTCATCGATGGCAAGTGCATCGAGCCGAGGGGAGAGTCCAAGAGCGGCTATGAGATAACGTGCCTCATAGCCGAGCGGCTGGGCCTCCTGAAAGAGTACACGGAGGGAAAATCCGTAGAAGAATGGATTAAGGTCGGTTTCGAGACTTCGGGCGTCGCCGGGCACGTAAGCTTTGAGGAGCTGAAAAGAAAAGGATACTGGGTTGCCCCTCCCGACCCTGACTGGGAGAAATACCCTGCCGGCCTCATCGGCTTTCACGATGACCCTGAGAATAACCGGCTCACGACCCCGTCGGGCAAGCTCGAGTTCTATTCCCAAAGGCTGGCCGAACATTTTCCTGGCGACGTGGAAAGGCCTCCTGTGCCTCACTTCATACCTTTCGGAGAGAGTCACCAGGAAAGCCTCCTTCATCCCAGGGCGAAGAAGTACCCTTTGTTGATCGTTTCCAACCACCCAAGGTGGCGAATCCATTCTCAGCACGACGATATGACGTGGCTCAGGGAAATACCGACCTGTAAGGTCAAAGGGCCTGACGGCTACTACTACGAGCCGCTCTGGATCCACCCGACGGATGCGGAAAAAAGAGGCATCTCCAACGGCGACGTGGTGACCGTATTCAACGAGCGGGGCGCAGTCCTGGGCGGCGCATACGTTACCAAGCGCATCATGCCCGGCGCCGTCTACATGGATCACGGCGCCCGGTACGATCCCATCGTTCCGGGGGAGATTGACCGGGGCGGCGCCATAAACACCATCACGCCCCACAACCCTACATCGAAGAATGCGACCGGAATGGCGGTCAGCGGCTTTCTCGTCGAGGTCGAGAAGACGCGCCTGGACGAGCTGCGGGCGAAATATCCGGATGCCTTCGCCAGGCCTTACCACAAGGACGCCGGACTGGTCGCAGAGAGGGTCATAATGTGCGACGGCTCTAAGCGCCCCGCGGTCAAGCCGAAGACGTGAGGGTGAGGACAAGCCAATTGATCGGCCGGCGCTTTGCTAAAGGCAACGAAGGGACGCGATGGGGTTAAGAGACTCGCCGATCTCCGAGGCGAAATGCGAAATCCTCGTCATAGGCTCTGAAGCGGCAGGCGCGAGGGCCGCCATCGAGGCCAGGGAAAAAGGCGCCGACGTCCTCGTTGTCTCCAAGGGCCTTATAGGCAGGAGCGGAAACACCATCATGGCCGGCTGCTTCGTCCAGGCGCCTTTAGGCCACGCCGACCCCAGGGATAACCCTGACGTTTTTTTCGAAGACGTCGTAAAGGGAGGGGCCTACCTGAACAATCAGAAGCTGGTTGAGCGTCTGGTGGAGCTGGCGGTTACAGAAGTTCCAAGGATGGAAAAATGGGGCGCCCGGTTCCTCAAGGAGGGCGAAAAATATTTCCAGCTTCAGGTCCCAGGCTCTTCCTATCCCCGGTCGCTGCATACCTCCGGCCATAGGGGCGGCCCGCACTGGAGAAAGGCCCTTGGGAGCGAGCTGGAAAGACTCAAAATCAGGCGAAGGGAAGACGTTTTCATTGCCTCTCTTTTGCTCGACGGGGACCAGGTTGCAGGTGCCCTTGGCATATCCCTTCGCGAAGGCCGCCTTCTCCTCTTCAGGTCGAAGGTCACGGTCCTCGCTTCCGGAGGATGCGCCCAGATATTCCGGAAGACAGACGCCTCCTTGGACGCCACCGGGGACGGGATAATGCTGGCCTACCGGGCTGGCGCCGAGGTGATGGATATGGAATTCCATCAGTTTTCCCCCTTGTGCGCCTATACGCCTTCTCTTGAAATGGCCCTGGAGCCGGGCGTTTTGCGGTACGAGCTCCACGCGAAGATATATAACGCCCGGGGCGAAGAATTCCTGGAGCGGCATCTTCCCCTGCACAAAGACTGGGGGTTGAGGGACGCGACGGCAAGGGCGATCTATCTGGAGAACAAGTATGGCAGGGGCGGGCCCAACGGCGGCGCCTACATCGCGGTGAACCACCTGCCGGAAAACATCATCGACGAATGGATCAGGGAATATTCGCCCGCCTTTCTCTCAAGATGGAAAAAAATCGGAATAGACATCCGCCGCCACGCCGTCGAAGCCGGACCCGGCTCTCACTACACTATGGGAGGGGTTAGGGTTAACGAGAATTGTGAAACCACCGTGCCCCGCCTGTTCGCGGCGGGCGAAGTCGCTGCGGGGATGGACGGCGCCGAAAGAATCGACGGAGGGCCGGCTATCACGTGGTGCCTGACTATGGGCTGCATCGCCGGCGGGGAAGCGTCCCGAGCGGCAAGAGACCTTGCGTGGCCGGAAATCGATTATGATCAGGTCGAAAAGGAGAAGACAAGAATCGATGCCTTATTCGACCGGAAGACGGGCATAAGGGGTTGCGAGGTCAAAAACAAAATCAAGGACATAATGTGGGAATATTGCGCCCTCGTGAGAGAGGGCGAAGGGATGAAAGAGGCTCTGAGGTTTATCGGAGAAATAAAGGAGGACGACCTTCCCAGGCTGTGCGTCTCCTATCCGTCGCCAGTCCACAACAAAGATTTCGTGGAGGCCCTGGAGGCGGCCGGTATGGCCGAGCTGGCCGAAATGTCCCTCAGGGCGGCCCTCATGCGCCGGGAGTCTCGAAGGTCGCATTACAGGACGGATTTTCCCGAGAGAGATGATAAAGAGTGGCTGAGGAACATCGTCATTTCAAGAGACAAAACCGGCCTAATGGTCCTCGAGGCGCGTCCGGTCGTCATAACGAGGATGACGCCGTCGGGAGCGGAGGGAGTGGAAGAATAGCGTGGAAGACAAGGCAACCGTAAAGATATTCAGGTTCGACCCGGGCATTGACAAAGAGCCGAGATATGAGACGTATGAGGTCCCGCCGAAAGGCTGGAGGGGCCGGAAGGCCATCGATACGATGCGGTACATCTTTGAGAATTTCGCCCCGGGCCTTTCTTTCCGGGAATCGTGCCGCCAGCAGGTTTGCGGGGGGTGCGCCGTGCTGATTAATAAGAAGCGCGTTCTTGCCTGCGACGCCCTTTCCGAGCAGGAAATGGTAATCGAGCCTATTCCTAGACATCGAGTGCTGAAGGACCTTATTGTTGATTTCAGCGCGGAAGAAAACCGCGGCTGAAGCATTCCTTGGCGGGTAAGCCTTACGGCCGCGCGGCGGCGGTCGTTGAAAGAATTTATTGACAGTGCCGGGACTGTTGTAATAGAAAGTCGGATTAGACGATTGTAAAGCAAACAAAGGAGGAGGGTTATGAGGAAAAGAAAAGTCTTTATGTTGCTCGCCGTGTGCTCTTTTGCAGCCCTGCTTGCTTTCCCGGCCTTTGCCGAGGACGCGGCCAAGTCAGGCCAGCCAATGAAGAGCGTGAAGATCGGCGTCATCAGTCCCTTAAGCGGCCCTCTCACCTTTAACGGCCTGAGCGTGCTCCGGGGCGTCCAGATGGCGGTCGGGAATATCAACGAAAAGGGAACCACAGGAAACGGACCGGGAATCCTTGTCGGCAACCAGCGCTACAAGCTGGAGATTGTCAATTACGATGATTCCGGCGACCCGTCGAAGAGTGTGGCCGGAATGAGGAAGCTGGCTGAAATGTATAGCGTGCCCGTTATTCTTGGCCCCTTTGGCACGCCCCAGGTTTGGGCCTGTCAGGAGGTCAACGTGGGCCTCAAGGTGCTTTTCAACGGTCTTTCGACTTCCGATGAATCGCGCAAGAAGGGCAACCCTCTCTATATTCAGGAGCGCGTGCCCGGGCTCTATTACGGGGATCCCATGGCCCAGATGTGTATCGACAAAGGATTCAAGAGGGCCGCCGTGCTCACCGACATCAACGAGGCCTTCAAGTCGTGGGGCAAGAGGTTCGGTCAGAAGTTTGAAAGCCTTGGTGGGCAGGTTGTCGGGTTCGAAAGCGCCGATATCAAGAGCACGACCGATTACCACTCGGTCATGACAAGCTTTAAGGCGAAGAATCCGGACATCATATTTATATCGATGTATGAAGAGCCGGGCGCATTAGCCACGAACCACGCGCTCGATATCGGTTACAAAGGCAAGTTCCTCTACACCTCGGAATGGGGGGTCAAGGCAGAGAAGATTGTCGGTCTCGAGAGGCTTGAAGGGTCGATGGTTCAGGCGATGGTACACACGTTTTACAGAAAGTATCCAAACCAGGACAAGACAGGGTACGCGACCGCCTTCGTCAGAAAGTACCACGAACTGTACAAAGAAGATTTCGCGCAGCCGGGCATCACCGAATATGATCCCACCTACGTGTTCGCGCGAGCAATGGAAATCAGCAACAGCGTCAGCGACGCCAATGCCATCCGCGCCGCTTGCCCCAAGGCTCTTCAGGAAGGCAAGCTGCCACTCATCTTCCCCAATAACGACGTGCTGAAGAACGGATTGATCATTGGCGCGCCCGAGTTGCTCCTGGAGATCAATGGAGGCCAGTATAAGCTCCTGAAGGAATTGCGGGTGGCGAGGGAACTGCTGGAATAGTTCGCACAACACTCGGAGAGTATCTGGGGGGGGTTCATTACAGTCAAGCCGGCTTAATCTGTTGAGGGGGATCTCCCAAGGGGACGAATCGCCGCCGTCGGCTATGTGCTCGAAACCGGGAGGGCCACATTGGCTTAAGCTGTACATAAGATTCTGCGACACGCACAATGATCGATAGAATCTTTACCCACTTCTTAAGAAGAGTCAGACTATATCGATCTTGCTACCTCGTAAGCGTCCCAGATGGCGCCTTTGATATTTCTGACCTGTCTTGAGTCTCCAAGGTCAAAAACTCCCGTCGGCTGTTGCCAATGCTTTCTTTCACTCCGAAATCTGCACTTTTCAACATATGAGGAAATGCTCTGATTGGTAAGTGCCTTTGTACCTGACGCTTCCTGAAGTCGTCATGCCTCAAGCCTTTTTGCTGATACTGGATTCGGATGGTAACCGGCACAGATAGTCAGCAGGTTCTCCATAGTAGGACAGAGAGCGTCACCTTCTGACGGGTGCCCCTTCCAGACCGGTGAGCAGAAGTTCGTTGTCACCGGGGATTACCAACTCAAATACAGAATCCACCGACGTATAGTCATAGTAGCCGAGCCGGGCCAAAGGCCTCATCTTCGGGATATCGAGCCTGCCGTCCGGAGTAATGACCTCTTCCTTGATGTGGATCTGCACTACCCGGCCGATCACTATATCTACCGATCCCATGGGCCCCTTGCCGGGTAGGCGAATCGTTTGGTGGTAGAGACACTCGAACTGAACAGGCGATTCCGCGACCCGGGCAGCCCTTATCTTGGTCGACGGCGCCTTGGTCACACCGGCAAGATCGAACTCATCCACCTCGGGCGGCACCTCCGCTGCCGACCGGTTGACAGCGTCCCTGAGATCATAGGTGGCCATGTTGTAAACAAACTCCCCGGTCTGCTCCGCATTCACCACCGTGTCCTTGCGTCTCCCCACGGTGTTCTCGTTCGCTGCGAACATCACGTAGGGCGGATCGAAGGTGAGGTTCTGAAACTGGCTGAACGGGGCAAGGTTATGAACACCGTCTGCGCTCAAAGTCGAGATCCATCCTATCGGCCTCGGCACCACGCAGGACTTGAACGGATTGTGCGGCAAACCGTGATCGTTCTTGTCGGGATCGTATTGCATAGGTTCCTCTTCCTCCGATAATGCGGTAGTTATATGCCCAGATATCGTCTCCTGATCTCATCGTTCGACGCGAGCGTTTCCACGTCTCCCTCGCTTACAATTTTTCCCGTTTCTATCACGTACGCTCTGTTGGCTACTTTGAGAGCAGCCGCCGCATTCTGCTCCACGAGCAGGATGGGGATGCCCTTTGCAGTCAAGGCCCGTACTATGTCCAGTATCTGATTGACAACGAGGGGCGCCAGCCCGAGGGAAGGCTCGTCGAGGAGGAGAAGCTTGGGCTCTGACATGAGGGCCCGGCCAATGGCAAGCATCTGCTGCTCACCACCGCTTAACGAACCGGCCCGTACGGAAAACCGCTCCTTCAGGATGGGGAAGAGTTCGAACACCTCTGCGTAGAGCCGTTCCACGAGAGATTTCTTACACCCGTGGACATAGGCGCCGAGGAGCAGGTTCTGTTGAACCGTCAAACCGGCGAATATCTGCCTGCCCTCAGGCACGTGGCTCACTCCTGCTTTAACGATCGCTTCCGGCTTCTGTTGCGTCAGCTCCTGGCCGGCAAATAGCACGTTTCCTTTCCGGGCGCCGATAATCCCTGAAACGACCTTCAACAGGGTCGACTTGCCGGCCCCGTTCGCGCCGAGGAGACAGACGACCTCCTTTTCCCTCACCTCGATGGTGAGACCTTTCAGTACCTCCACCCGTCCGTAACCAGCGTGAATGTTGGACACCTCAAGCATCATGGCCGCACCCATGAGGCGATCCGGTCCGCGCCGAGGTAAGCCTGGATCACCTGCGGGTCGTTTGACACCTGCGACGGAGTGCCCTCGGCGAGGCGCCGGCCGAAATTAATGACAACCACGTCGTCCGAGACCGACATGACGAGCTTCATGTTGTGTTCCACGAGAAGGATGGTGATGCCGCGCTTCTGGATCGCAGCGAGAAGCCCCATCAAGCCCTCGACCTCGCTGTCATTCAATCCTGAGGCGGGCTCGTCCAGAAGGAGGAGTTCCGGTTCAGCCATGAGGGACCGGGCGAGCTCTACCAGCCGCTGATTGCCAAAGGAAAGGGCCCCGGGCTGGTTTGATGCGGCATCTTCCAGGCCCACAAGACGGAGTGCCTCGTAAGCCTTGTCGCGGACGGTCTTTTCTATCCTTTTCATCCTTCCCCGGAACAACAGGCTTCCTGTGATTGTCGGCTGAAGCTTTTTGTGGGCTCCTATCATGACGTTGTCGAGTATGGTGGCATTGTTGACCGAAAAAAGCCTGATGAGCTGAAATGTACGGGAGAGACCGAGGAGGCCGATCTTGTCGGCCCTCATGGTCACGAGGTCGTGATCCTTGAAAAGAACGCGACCCTTATCCGGCTTGAGCAGCCCATTGATCACGTTGAGGAGCGTTGTCTTCCCGGCGCCGTTCGGCCCTATGAGCGCCTTTATTTGGCCCTTTCGGACGGTGAGCCCAACCCCGTCGAGGGCCCGTACTCCTTCAAAATCCTTGGTGACGTCGGCGACCTGAAGAACGGGGGCATCTGAAGGGGACGCCTCTCCTTCAATGCCGGGGGCTTCCAGAATGTTTCCCTTTTCGCCCGTCATGGCGACCTCCGGGCGGATAGCCTGCGGCCTATGGCGGATACTACGCCATAGAGGCCTTTCGGCATGAAGAGCAGGACGAGGATGAGGACAGCCCCGTTGATGAACATCTCATAATCCTGGAATCCGTAGGTAACCTCATGGAGGATCTTCATAAAGAGGGCCCCCAGGACCGGGCCGAAAACAGTCCCGATCCCTCCCAGGAAGAGCATCACGAGGATATTGATGGACGTGTCCACGCCGAAATCGTCGGGAGCAAGGAAGTTCATGTAGTGAGCGAAGAGGGAGCCCGCCAGGGAAGCAAAGACGGCGGACAAAACATAGACCCGCACCTTATACCGGGCACAGTCGATGCCAAAGGTCCGTGCAGCCGTCTCATCGCTGTGGATAGCGAGAAGGGTCCTCCCGAAGGGCGATCGGACCACCGTCAGGCTGATGAGGACGACCAAGGCGACTGCAGACCACACCACATAGTAGTATCGGACCTGGTTATCGAAGCCGATCCCGAGGAGACTGAAGGACGGTATGTCCTTGAGGCCGGAAGCGCCGCCTGTCAGCCGTTGAAGGCCGACGATAAGGGTAACTACCACCACGTTGAGCGCAAGGGTCGCCATGGCGAGATAATACTCCTTGAGCTTGAGGAGCGGCCGGCCGACGATCCAGGCCACTGCAGCGGCCAGCACCATCCCGGCGATCATCGCGGGCAGGGGCGCCGCCCCGTGGCTCGTTGTGAGAATGCCGGAGACATAGGCCCCGATGGCAAAGAAGGCTGCATGGCCTACCGATATTTGACCCGTGTAGCCCATGAGCAAATCGAGGCTCACGGCAAGGATCACATAGATGCCGGCCAATACGAGGATACCGCAGCGGTATGGCGACATGCCGCCAAGGGTCATTGGAAAAAGGGCCACGCAGGCAATGATGAGGACCCACCAGAGAGGCTTTATCCGGCTCATACATCCCTTCTTTTTGCGCCGCCGAAGAGGCCGTTAGGCCGGAGCAGCAAAACCAGTATGAGAATGGTGAAGACTAGGGAATCGGAGAACTGGGAGGAGACGAGACCGATAGCGTACGCCTCGGCGATGCCGAGAAGATATCCGGCGACAACCGCACCCGCGATGCTCGCCAGGCCGCCGATCGACATGGCAATGAAGCCCTTCACCATGGGCATCACGCCTGACGTATACTGCATGAATAGGAGGGGCGAGACCGCGCACCCAGCGAGTGCCCCGATCGCGGAACCCCAGGCCCAGGAAAAGAGGGTTGCCTTGCCCGTACTGATGCCCATGAGGCTCGCCCCCAAGGGGTTCTCGGCGCAGGCCCGTACTGCTATGCCCAGCGCCGTCTTCTCGAAGAAGAGCCAGATCGCAGCGAGCACGACGCAGGTGATCCCCACGATCCAGAGCACCTGCGCCTGCAGCGTGGCACCGAGGATTCCGATAGGGTGGCTGCTGCTGAAGGGAGGGAGCACGTGGGACTCTTTCCCCCAGATGAGCATTGCCGAACCTCGCAAGGTGAGGGAAATGGCCACGGTCATGACGATGAGCGTTCCTACCCCGGAATTCCTCAAGGGGCGGATGAGGACCCTTTCCGCCACGGCACCCAGCGCTGCGGTGACCACCACGGCAATGGGAAAGGCGAGGGGCATGGGAACACCCTTCGAGACGAGGGTTACCATGGTGAGGGCACCGATGACGAAGAACTCGCCCTGAGCGAAGCATATGAGGAGGGACACCTTGTAGACGATCACCAGACTGACGGCGATGAGGGCATAGATACTGCCCGCCGTCAGCCCGCTGAAGAGAAACTGGAGAAACTGTGAGGTGTCTGCGCCCGCCAAATGATCCCTACCGAGCTTACGTTGGGCGGCGCTACTTGAGCAACAATGCCCACTTCCCGTCCTTGGGGGTGATTACCATCATGTCGGAAAGCACCGTGCCGTGGTGATCGGTGGGCGAGAAATTGAAGATTCCCTGCATGCCCACAAATCCCTTCACCTTTTCTATGGCGTCCCTCAGCTTTACCGGGTCGCCTGAACCCGTTGCCTTGAGGCCCGCTGCGATCAGGTCAACAGCATCGACCATCTCGGCAGAGTAGTAATTGGCCGGCTCGCCGTACTTCTGCTGGTGGGCACGGCTGAAATCGACGATGACCTTCTTGCACGGGTCGCTGTCAGGAATCGCGTCCGGCAGGGCAGACCTTCCTGCCGCAACAAGGATGGGAAGGCTTAAACCCGCAGTAAACTTAAGGAATCCCGGGTTGGCATTGCCGTGGGAGACCAGAACGGGTATCTTCATCCCCATCTGGTCCATGTTTCGGGCGACCAGCGCCGCAGGCTCACCCGTGCAAAAGGAGAAGACAGCCTGTGGGTTGAGGGCGCGGAGCTTCGCGAGCTGAGCCGTGACATCGGGTGCCTTGATGTCGAACTTCTCCTCACCGACGATGGTGATGCCGTAGGTGGGGGCATACTTCCGCCCAAGGCTGCTGCCCAGTTCCCCGAGGGACCCGATAGGCATGAGGAGAGCGACCTTCGTGATGCCCTTGCTCTGCCAGTACTGGTAAGGACGGGCCACGGCAAAATCGGTCCTGTGGGCGGAGTTGAAAAGAAAAGGCTCTTTCCCCGCGTCGACTTCGTACCCCGACCCTACGATGACGGGTATCTTGTTCTTGGCCCCTATCGCTGCGACAGCCGCCGATACAGGAACGCTGGCTGTGCCGATCATTGCCACTACCTGATCCTTCGATACCAACCTCTGGGCTGCTCCGGATGCAGTCTCTGGTGAAGACTGGTCATCATAGCTTATGAGCTCCAGGTTGTGACCGTTAACCCCGCCCGCCTTGTTGATGAGCTCGACCTTCAACTCAGCGCCTTTCTTCTTGTATTCACCGAGCCACGACAGGGAACCGGTGAGGGGGAAGATACCACCTATCTTGTAGGTATCTGCCGCCTTTGCGGGCCCTCCCCCCATGAGAAGCGTACCCACCCATACCACCAGAGCCGCAGTCAAAGTCCTCTTCATATGCCCTCCTTTTGGGCTTGCTTACTCCCGGTCCTAAGGCCCGGAGTGTGCCGGTCTTTCTTGCTTTTTCGCGCCTCAGCGCCGATACGCGCACGCCGGTCCGATAGGACGGGCTTCTCCACCCTAAGGATTTCATTAAACACCTTTGCCCAAGGCGAGTCTTGCAGAATACTGCCTTTCTTTGGGAGAAAAATGCTGTGGGAAATAGAGCGTTCAATTCGGTGGGATCGTGTCCAGTCGGCCGCCTAGGGCGCAGCCAAGATCCTTCTGCGGTAGGTCCGCGGCGTCTCCTTCAGGTTCTTTCTGAAGACGCGCGTAAAATAGCCCTGATCTTTGTAACCGACCTCTAATGCTATAGCACTGACAGGCATGTCCGTGCTCCTCAAAAGACGCATGGCCGCTTCGATTCGTGTCCGTGTCACGCAGGCACCGAGAGAGGTATTGCACTCGCTCCTCATGACGTGCATGAGCCGTGAGGGGCTGAATCCGAGTTCGCGGGCTATTTGCTGCACAGTCAGCTCCTCCGACAGATGGGCCCTCACGAAGCGGGTCACCCTCTCCTTCAGATGAGCTGCCCTCTCTTTCATTACCGCGCATATGCACTCGCCCACGTTATCGACGGCCCTTATGATCCACAGGCAAAGGGCTTCAGGGTCTTTCGCGTTTTGCCACTCCTGGATCAGTCTGTGACGGACACGAATGATGTTCTCGACCTGAGCGCCTTCGTCGAGGGCTGCGTCGAAAAGGGCCAGAAAAAGCTCGAGCACGGCGAGCCCCATGGTCTCTGGTGTTTCAAAGTGTTGAAGCACGGTGAGCGTGAGCAACCGCGAAAGGGCTATTTTGGCGTGATGAAAGTCCCTCGACCGGATATGCCTCACCATGTCCAGTTTCTGCTGGCAAAAAAGCTTCGCCGAGGAATAGAGATCGGGGCCGAGGTCTGTGCACTTGAGTCCGGTCCGTACGGCGAGCAACGTCTTGGATTCCCCTGCCTCTTCGGGACGAACCGACCCTTCTAGCCCCGGCAAAGCTATTGGCAGCAACTCAGTGACCTTCCTGATAAGCCGCCCTTTCTTGTTGCCGTGAAAATCCTCGAACAGATCGACGGAGGAAAAGGCCTTCTCGAAATGGCACGATCCATTATGCACGGTGAGGAGAACTATCTGTTCGATGCCCGTACCGTAGTGGTCGATGGGGGACAGGTTATAACTTCCCTGCATGCCCCGAAAGCCCCGAACGTTCTCGACTGCTTCCCGCAGTCTTTCACTGTCGCCGTCCCGTGACTGACGGAGGCCTTCGACGATCAGATCGACGGCGTCGGCGAGCTCTGCGGAGTAGTAGTTCGCCGGCTCGCCGAATCTCCGCATGTGGCGTTCGTTGAAATCAAGTACCACGTCCCGGCAGGGATCGTCTTCTGCGATCGTGTCCGGCGCCATTGTCTTTCCGGAGGGCACGATGATGGGCACGGGACTATGGGAGACGAGCTTCAGAAACCGAGGATTGGCATTGCCGTGGGAGACGAGAAGGGGTTGGTTGAGCCCCATGGCGGCCATTGTTTCAGCCACCGATGCCGCCGGTTGTCCGGTGACGAAGGAGAAGAAAGCCAGCGGTCTAAGCGACCGGAGCCTTTGGAGCTGTGTCGCTACCCGCGCATCGGAAACATCGAATCTCTCCTCACCGACAATCCCGATACCCATCCGCTCGGCAAGCCGCCTTCCAAGCCAGCTCCCGAGATCGCCCAGCGGTCCCTGCGGCATGAGCAGAGCGATCCTGTTGATGCCCCGCTCGGCAAAATATTGGAAGGAGCAGGCGACGGCGAATTCCGTCTTGTGGGTCGTATTGAAAACGAAAAGGTCATTCACGGGATCGATGGCATAACCGGAATTGACGAATGCAGGTATCCGATATTTGTTGGCGATCCTGGCAACGGCGCGGGAGATGGGGAGCGTCCCCGTACCGACAAGCACCACGACGCGATGCGTGAAAACAAGGTCCTCCGCAATCCGGGAAGCCTGGGCGGGAAGGGATTGGTCGTCGAAGGAGATCAGTTTCAAGGGTCTGCCTTCAATCCCGCCGGCCTCGTTGATCATTTCCACCTTCAGTTCTGCTGCCTTTCGTTTGTGCCTGCCCGACCACGACAGGTACCCAGTGAGAGAAAAGATACCGCCGATCCGCAGTTCCTCGTGGGGTGAGCGAATTCTCGGTCTGCCCATAAACCAAAACCCTCTTTAGGCTTTGTGAGTTCGTCTAATTGTACAATCTCCCGAGCCCAAGTCAACAAATATCGCTCGGGGCAGGCAGAATGATCCACAATAACTGCGCTGGTACCGAACCCTTTCATGTGGTTTGTCAAGATCAGAGTGCCGCCCATACAAGTATTCTTGTATCCTGAGCCCACATCTGGCCTGCAGCTCCATAACGAGCCGGTCCCGCTGTTTCCTGCAGCGATAGATGACCTCGTCGATGATCTCCCGGGGCACGATGTCACGGTCCTTTCTCTTCTGTCCCCTGAAGGTCTTCCTGAGAACAGGATCATCACAAGGATTCGATCTGAGGACCTGTTTCTCCACGAGATAGTTGAAGCACGCTTTGGTTTGGGCGTACCGGAGAC
>Ga0187770_10001289_pt1 | contig 13205 bp, 10 predicted proteins | sample 0116_SJ02_MP02_2_FD_133154 | JGI IMG/M metagenome (GOLD analysis project Ga0187770, IMG submission 133154) | Tropical peat soil microbial communities from peatlands in Department of Meta, Colombia - 0116_SJ02_MP02_20_MG | ecosystem: Environmental > Terrestrial > Soil > Wetlands > Peat | place...
GGCATACCCAAGCCACCCGGTTCCGTTCGGAAAGGCTCCCGCAGCGGCCTGCAGGACGCTCCCGTCGCTGGTCATCACAGACAGAACCGCATAGATGATCTGGTCTGGGGAAACTATGTCGGGAAGGGCAAGGAAGGCAGTGACGTTCGCGACGGCCTCCCAGCGAACGCTCTCTCCGCCTATTTGCGCCCCTTCTGGTACCACGACTCCAATTGCCCACGACGAGTTGGGGTAGGGAGTGACCAGCTTCGACTGCGCCGTTCCGGTGGCCAGAGCTACTCCAAATCCGGGGAGTAACAGGAAGATCGATACAAGAACAGCCAGTCGTGGGTCTGGGGAACCTCTCAAGGGGCTGGCCACCTAGCGCGAACCATCGAGAGGACCGCTAGGGCGGCACCTGCGACAGCGATCAGCGTCAGAGTGATGATTGGGTTTACGTACGGCAAGAGCATGTCATGTATCGATTGGGCAGATGAGGTCCCATAGGTGGAAGCGTACCCTCCGACTGCACCCGCCACGGCGAGCAGCAGGCAGCTCCCAACCACGCCTATCGAAAGGAGGATCAGGGCTGGCCACATTGTGCGGGGATCAATGGTGCGGTTTTCATGAAGCTCAACGGTCGTTAGAAAGGCGGAGAGACAGCCGAACCCCCCGATGCCAACCACGATGAACAGCATGTACCCCAGGACAAGCCAGATTCCCGGTCCTCCACCGACGATTATCGGTGGCAGGTACGAGAAAGGAACGAAAGGGAGGACCATCACTACGGTCCAGACTAGTGCGGCAAGAGTGCTGAGATACGCTGCTCCCCGGTACCTTCTGTACCAGAGCGGTCTATTCGGGTCTATTCGTCCCGTAGCCATTCATCAGTCACCATTTGGACGACCCTGTCTGCTACCGTTCTCGCTTTTTTGGTAGAACCCATACAGGTTAGGTTTCCCTGGAAATTTCAAACGCTGTGACTTCGTGGCGACGCCTACCGGTCAGGATGCCAGGGCCTGATACTGCCATACAACAGGCTGTCTAGGTCGCGTGTCCCTCGCCATCTGTGCAAATGCATGCACTTGTTCGGATTGCCTTAACCACTCGCGCCACCTCATGGTCGTGGTCAGGCACTAGAATGAAACAGGCTGCGGCCTTCCATGAAGGGAACTTGGAGGCTCAAGGCAAGGAGGTTTTCAGAGAAGCCCTGAGCGACGTGAAGAAACTCGCTGCCGAGTTGCACCTCAGCTCAGGAGTCGCCCGTCGCGCCTCTATGATCTGTGGCGATGCCTTCTCGTTGCATCTTGGCCAGGACTTGCCCCCTCAGATTCTCTCCGCCGCAGCGGTGTACGTCGGGTGCAGAGAAGCGCAGAAACCAGTCACGCTGAAGGACCTAGCCTACGCCAGCCACTCGGACCCGAGGGCGGTGGGGAGGTGTTACGTGAAGCTAATCGAGCGGATGCACATCTCACGCCCCCAGCTGAACGAAAACGGGTACGTCCACCACCTCACGCTGAAGCGGCCCGTATCGGAGCAGGCGCTGAAACAGTCGCAGGAGATTATTCACAGCATCAATTCTAAAGGGCTCGGGGGGAGGAATCCAATGACTCTCGCGGCGGCCGCCCTCTACATTTCATGCTGCAACCTAGGCGAGGTCATCACCCAAGCTGAGGTGGCCGAGGCTGCAGGGGTGGGGGAGCAGAGCGTCCGGGACTGCTGCAAGGAGATTCGACTGCTCGTTAAGGCGGCATAGGGAATCTCCAAGCGCGGCGCCTAACCAGTGCGTATCAACGATTAAATCTCGTCCTCCGACGAGACAAGCCATGGTTCGCACCAACCTCTCGATAGACAAGGCCGTCTTCGAGGAGTTCGCAGCCGAAGCAGACAGAAGGAAGATGACATTGTTCGCATTTGCGAACGAGTCCCTTTCGGCGATCACCAAAATATCTAGGGAAGGTGGTGACCCGGACGAGTTCTACAAGATCTGGAGAGTCCTCTCGATATTGAGGCAGGTGGACGTAATCACGCTACCCAGCGACTTCGTCGACGACCTCATCGAGCGCCTTTACAGGGTGGACAGCTCCGGTACCAAGGCCAAATTCAGAGAGTTGGGGTCCTCTCTAGTCGGCCTGCTCAAGATGGCCGCCGAGAACATCGAGGACCTGGGACCCCTCGCCAAGGACTTCGGATTCATCATCCCCATCAAGCACTTCGCCCTCACTGTCCCGAAGCCCGGCCTGGTCCAAGTCGATGTCGTGGGAGCAGGGAAGGCCATTGAGACTACCCAGTGCTCAGCCGAGTTCCTGAAGGCGATAATCGAAGGGTATGGTTACGCAATCATCAAGGATGAGCTCCATCCCGGCACCATAAGGCTGGTCGCAGAGAAGACGGGCAGAAGCTGAGAAAAAGTGCTCTCCCTCCCCACACATAGCAGCCTTGTATGGCAGACACGTCCTGGTTCTAAGAACCGAGAATTACCATATCCGCCTAAATACTCGATTTCAAAGTCGGCGTGGCTATAGGGGTTTAGCGTGATAGACTCTGGCGCCGTGGCCTGGGTGCTCGCCGCCACCGCCTTGGTCATGCTGATGACTCCGGCCCTCGGGTTCTTCTACGGAGGTCTCGTGCGCCGGAAGAACCTCATCTCGACCATTGTCCAGACTCTCACCATCTTTGCCGTTGTCAGCCTCGTCTGGGCACTATGGGGGTACAGCGAGGCCTTCGCGCCTTCGGTGAACGGGATCGTGGGGAACCTTTCCAAGGTCGGGCTCAACGGTGTCGGATACAATCCTCTCCCCGGCCAGGTGATTCCCGAGCTCGAGTACTTCGCTTTCCAGCTGAAGTTCGCCGCGATAACACCGGCTCTTATCATCGGCGCCTTCGCCGAGAGAATCCGGTTCAAGGCCCTTCTAATCTTCACAGTCGCCTGGGCGACGTTCATCTACGCGCCGATTGCCCACTGGGTCTGGGGGGGTGGCTGGTTGCAGTCTCTGGGTGTCGAGGATTTTGCGGGTGGACTAGTCGTTCACATCTCAGCAGGCGTGTCAGCTCTTGCCGCCGCAATCGTCCTAGGGAAGCGCACGGGGATCGCAAAGTCCGAGGAGGTAAGGCCCAACAACGTCCCATTCGTCATCCTGGGCGCTGCGATGCTCTGGTTCGGTTGGTTCGGGTTCAACGGCGGGAGCGCCCTAGCGGCCAATGACATCGCTGTCCAGGCTCTTGTCAATACAAACTTGGCAGCTGCCGCCGCGGCCGTGACTTGGATGCTCGTTGACTGGTCTAGGAAAGGCAAGCCGTCTGCCGTCGGAATATCGATTGGCGCGGTGGCAGGGCTGGTGGCAATCACCCCCGCGGCCGGCTACGTGACTGCCAGCTCTTCCATGATCATAGGCCTCGGTGCAGGCATCGCTTCAAACTTCGTCTCTAATTGGAGAGCAAGCCGCAACATCTTCGACGATTCGCTCGACGTATTCGCCTGCCATGGCGCGGGGAGCATGTGGGGTGTCTTCGCAACCGGAGTGTTCGCCACTGCAGCCGTAAGCGGAGTCAACGGGGCGCTCGCAGGGAACCCGGCGTTCCTGGGCACGGAAGTCTTCGCCATAGCCGTCGTCAGCGGCTTTTCGTTCTTCGGGACCTACTTCATCCTGAAGATAATCAATTTCATCACTCCTCTGAGGGTCACGAAAGAGGAGGAGGAGCTGGGACTCGACGAAAGCCAGCACGGCGAAGAAGCCTACGCCTCATAGTATTCCGTAGGGTTACAACTTGCCGAGCTGTCGAAAAGCTTCTTAACCCAAAGGTGAAGGGCGCACCAAGAAGGATGCCGTAATGCCGAGATTCAAGACGACCGCGGAGGCTCTGAAGATAGTCCACAACAAGGATCAGATCCGCAACCTCGGGATCATCGCGCACGTGGACCACGGGAAGACGACCACCTCAGATAGTCTCCTGGCCGCATGCGGAATGCTTTCTCCTTCTGTGGCCGGTCAAGCGCTGGCTCTGGACTACATGGAGCTCGAGCAGCAGCGCCAGATGACAATCAAAGCCGCCAACGTGACGCTGTACTACGAGGAGGCTGGGAAGCCGTACGTAATCAATCTCATCGACACCCCTGGACACATCGACTTCACTGGAAAGGTCACCAGGTCCCTCAGGGCCGTGGATGGTGCCATTGTCGTCGTGGACGCAGTCGAGGGAATAATGACCCAGACCGAGACAGTAACACGGCAGGCCCTCGAGGAGAGGGTGCGCCCCGTCGTCTATATCAACAAGATTGATCGGCTGATCAAGGAGCTCCGCCTCACCCCTGAGAAGATGCAGGAATGGCTCTTCAACATAGTCAAGGACTTCAACGGGCTCGTCGACACCTACGCCGAGCCCGAGTACAAGCAGAAGTGGAAGGTCTCTATCCAGGATGCCCAGGTCGCCTTCGGCTCATCGAAGGACAAGTGGGGCTTCAACTTCGACATGGCGAAGGGAGCTGGGATGTCCTTCAAGGACATCATCAACGCCTACAACGCCTCTACTCCTGAGGAGCTGGGGAAGAAACTCCCACTGCACGAAGCTCTCCTCGGCATGGTCGTGAGGCACCACCCGCCCCCCCACGTGGCTCAGGCGTACCGCATCCCGAAGATTTGGTCCCAGGGGGACCTGAACAGCGAAGTCGGCAAATCCCTCCTAGCGTGCGACGAGAACGGACCCATGGTCATGATGGTGACCAACGTAGTGGTCGACCCGGCCGCTGGCCTAGTGGCAACCGGGAGGCTCTTCTCTGGGAGTGTCACGAACGGCGACCCGGTCTACCTCCTCAACTCGAAGCGCGAAGGGAAGATCCAATCAGTCCAGCTCTTCATGGGTTTTCAGAGAGAGATAGTGGACTCCCTCCCCGCGGGCAACATCCCTGCACTCCTCGGCCTCGACATCAGGTCCGGGGAAACAATCTCAAGCAGGAAAGACGTGGCAACCTTCGAGTCGATCCACTACGTCAGTGAACCTGTCGTCACGGTGGCAGTGGAGGCGAAGCACCCAAGGGACCTCCCGAAGCTCGTAGAGGTCATGAGGAGACTCAACATCGAAGACCCCAACCTGGTCGTCACCATCAACCAAGAGTCTGGAGAGACACTGATGTCCGGCATGGGGGTCCTACACCTCGAAATCGCCACCACGCAGATTCAGCAGGCTGGGCTTGAGATCATCACATCCCCGCCCATAATCAACTACAGGGAGACGATCCGCTCAAGGGCAGGGCCGATAATGGCACGATCCCCCAACAGGCACAACAAGATATTCATCGAAGTTGAACCGCTCGAGCCGGATGTCATTGAGCTCATCCGTAACGGCACCATAGGCGAGAACGTCGAGAAGAAGGCGGTCATCAAGACGCTTCGCGACCATGGATGGGACCCCGACCAGGCCAGGAACTTCCAGGCCATCGATGACAAGGGGGACATAATGACCGAGGTCACAAAGGGTGTCCAGTTCCTCCAGGAGTCTATGGACTCCATCCGGGCTGGTTTTGACGACATAATGAAGAACGGTCCCCTCGCGTACGAGTTCACCAGAGGCGTGAAGGTGGCACTAACCAACTTCGTCCCACACGAGGATCCCGCCCACAGGACGTACGCTCAGCTTATGCCCGCCTCGCGCAGGGCAATTCTTGGGGCCATGCTTTCGGCGAACCCCACCCTCCTGGAGCCTATCCTCGGGATCGAGGTCAAGGGCCCATCTGAGCTCATCGGCGCCGTGACAGGCGTGATAAGCGCAAAGCGCGGGAAGCTAGTGAAGATAGACCAGAAAGAAGTGATGACCGTGGTCGAGGGGGAGATACCCGCGTCTGAAACATTCGACTTGAGCGAGAAAATGAGAGGCGCGACTGCGGGCAAGGCCGTCTGGAATACCCACTTCAAGACGTGGCAGGCCGTGCCTCAGAACATGCTCTGGGGATTGGTTACTGAAATCAGGAAGAGAAAGGGCTTGCCCCCCGAGCCTCCGAAGGCCGAAGAGTTCATCGACAAAGAGTAGGCAGAGTACAACTTTCAGAAGAGGGGCGTGTACGGATTTGGACCGTCGCTCTTGGTGGGGTTGGACGATTATCAGGTGCCCGCGCAGCCATACGATGAGCCGTTCACGACCAAACCGAGCACAACCACGTCCGTGACGTAGTTCCCACTGAACGGGTCGATGTAGTCTGCGTGCAGGGCGAAATTGGCCGTTGCTCCGTTCTGGACAGTCGAATCGAGTGTCACCTGAAGGTTAGACGTCGAGTTTTGTCCCCCCACTAGTGCGACGCGAGGCGGCTGGATCGACAGGTGGAGCCAAGCAGGGACGGTGCCCTTCAGAGGGAATGGCGCGAAGGTGTAATCCACCCCCACTGGCGGTGGGTAATTGTTCGTGCTCGTCTTCCATGGGAAGTCAGCTGTGACATTCCAAACCTGCGAACGATTGGGAACGTCGAAGCATAAAGCACCGATTGCCTGCTGACCGCTGACGTAGATATCGGGGGAAACGGGCGTCGCGAAGTACTGGCTAGTTGTGGATGTGGTTGTGGCCGTCGCTTGTTCTGACGCAGCTATCATGAACAGAGAGCTCGAATCTTCAGACGGCCCGTCCCATGCGTTCAATACGAAGGTGTAGGTCCTCCCAGGGGTGACCTGAATCTGGTCCGGGCTCAGGAAGAATCCAACGGCTGTCTGGTTGCCTGGCCTCATGCGCGTGTCAGCGGAACCTAGAACGGTCTCGCTTGTGTTGTTGAGGGAAACCTGAAGGGATGTTATCAGGTTGCCATAACCAGTGTTCTGAACTGTCAGCGTCAGCATGCTGGAACCGTCTTCATTGATGACCAGCGAGTCGTTGATGATTTTGGAACCCCCACATATGACCCCGGGGCTCCCGCAAGGTTCGGTTGTTGTATCTCCAGGGACGGGGGAACCCACAGAACTCGTACGAAACGCGTAGAACCCGACAGACACGACAATGATTACAAGAACAGCAACTACCGCAGCGATCTTCCATCCGAGGCCGGTTCCCCGAGGGGAATTGGGGGGTGAAGGGACCTCGGCGGTCGACTCGCCCGCGCTCATGCCTCAGAGGGTGGCCCTACGGGGTGTAAAGTTCTACTCTTGAGAACGCCTAGCTGTCCTATCGGCAGACAGCTGGTCGCCTCGGGCCTACCTCCTAGACCGGAAGTTCACAATACCTAAGAGACCGGCGGAGGCTTCCGTTTCCGACTTGAGGAAGGGATTCCTACTACTCGTTGTTTTCTCTGCCTCCCTCCTGCTCGTGTCTGCACAGGTCCGTGCCGTCCCCCCTTCGATGGAAAGGACCCCGCCCCACCCGGCAGGCGCCCAGCCTGCAAACGGGTCTGCGGAACAGCCCTCCTCCACCCAGCCAAAGTACGACGAACAGCTGGGGATGACCTTCGCAGAGGACTTCTCGAAGCTTTCCTACAACGTGACAGCCGTGGCCCAGTCCGACGCCCAGGGATTCGGCCCCGGCTACCTTCTCAACGGTCTGACAAACGCCGGCTACTGGTACCAGGCTGGGGTGGCGTTCGATTGGCCATATCAGGGTGGAGGTTACGACGCAGGGTTCAACTTCCTGTACGAGGTGTTCAACAGCACGGGGGCGAGCGTCTACCCTTCGGGGGGAGGCGGTGGCCTGGGCAACTTCTCGGACATGGTGAACAACGGCGACCTGGTCCTCCTCGAACTGTCATTTTCCAACGGACAGGTGTTCTTCCACGCTCACGATTGGAACACAGGGGCCGAAGCAGACCAATCCTTCCCGGCCTTCGGGTCCAAGTTCGTCGGCCTGAGGTTCTCGTCCGGGGCCAACGGGTTCTTCAGCGGGCTGATGACCGAGTGGTACCACGAGGACCCCTACTACGGGTCAGAGGTGGGGGTGACATACTCCAACTCAACCACCCCCCTGAACTCTGCGACGCTCTGGGTCGACGAGTTCAACGCCAACACCTCCACAACGCTCTTCGGCTCCTCTCATACCTATGCCTTCTCGAGCCCTGACCAGCTCAGGCCTTTCTCTCTCGAAGGCGCCACAGAAAATGCGGACGCGTACATCTTCGTCACTGGTTCATTAGGCGAGACGCAGATTACCTTCAACTACTCGGTGGCGGGAGGAGGCACCGATTTCGGCGCCCCGCTGCTGAAATACATCGAGAACGGGACGCTGCGAACCGCTGTGCTCACCGGAACCCCCACGACATACCTCGCAGACAGTGGGAGCCTCTGGCAGGTCTCCGTCAGTCTACCCGGGAGCTCGGCTACAGAGAGGTGGGAAGCGTCTCAAACCACGAACGGGTCCGCAACCGTGCCCGTCAACAAGAGCATCATCTACTTCCACCAGTATCTGATCACCTTTGCATACATGCTGTCGGGGGGCGGGTCTGCCCCTTCGCCTCCGCGGTGGAGCGGAACATCATTCGGGGCACCCCTGTCCTCGAACGGTAACGCCTCTGCTTGGGTGGACGCCGACTCTTTGCTGCAGTACTCACAGGTTCTGGCAGGCTCCTCTGCTTCAGAGAGGTGGGCAGCCCAGAACTCCAATCTTACCGTAACGGGGCCGCAGAGCGTGCACGTCGTGTATTACCACCAGGTCGCCCTGAATGTCGTCTACCTCGTGAAGGGGGGAGGGGCGACCAGGGGTCCCGAGCTCAACGCTACCCGGTTCGGGACCCAGTTTTCAGAGCCCGTCTCGAACTCGAGCACCAGCTTCCTTGACGATGGAACGATCTGGTCTCTCTCCTCCCTCCTGCCTGGGAGCGGGGATCAGGAACGATGGTTTGCTTCAGAGGGGACGTCGGGAAACGTGATCCAACCGCTGTCGGTTACGGTCGTATACGTGCATCAGTATGCGCTGACGGCCGGGGTCGACCCAACCGCGGGTGGATCTGTGTCCCTGCCATCACCCTGGGGAGCGGCTGGGTCCTCGGTCCAGCTGTCAGAGCAGCCAGACGAAGGGTGGGAGTTCGAAGGGTGGACGGGGTCCGGGACGGGATCCTACTCCGGTCCTCTCGCGATTGCCCCGGTGGTCGTGTCCGGTCCCGTCTCCGAGAACGCTACCTTCTATCCTGGACTTGCCATTAGCGCATCCAACGATGGCGCGATCCTCTACTCGTCAGCGACTGCGAACGGAACCGTCTCTGGCGGAAGGAGCGCAACAGTCTACTTGCCACGGGGGTCCACTGTCACATTGCGCGCCCTTGCCTCCTCCCCCCTGTACACCTTCGCGGGGTGGGATCCCTATAGCATGGGCCCAACTCTTTCGTTGACCTTGAACTCCCCCGAGACTGTCTCGGCCGATTTCGAACTCAACCTTCGACCCTTCGTGGCGGTCATCTCGATTCTCTTGGTGGCGGCAGCAGTCTCGTTAATCGTCTGGCACAGGAAGCACCAGTTTCGGACTCCTCCAGACTTTAATCCCCCCTCAATAGCCCCATGAAGTAGGCGAACTTCCCTGGAGATAGCATCATACGACCTCCACCTGGACGTTGACTTTGCGAAGGCCCACGTCAATGGAAAGCTTGCTCTCACCGTCAAGGGAGCTCCCAAGTCCTTTGCCCTTGACGCCTCCCAGCTTTCCGTTACGTCCGTGTCCGTGAACGGGCACCCCGTCCGGTTCGTCTTTGACGAGAAGCGTGCGAAGCTGAAGATCCCCGGGGTCCCGGCGAGGGAGTCCATCGTTAAAATCGAGTACTCTAAGCAGGTTTCCGACGACGTCATCTTCGGCCTTTACAAGTCGAAGTACGGAAAGGACTACATACTCGCCACAGACCTGGAGCCCGCGGAGGCTAGGACCGTCTTTCCGTGCGTCGACGAGCCCGCCTACAAGGCCGTTTTCAGGCTACAGATCACCACCGAGGACGGGCTGGGCGTCATAGGGAACACGCCCCTAGTCCGCAAAGAGAGCGCAGGCGCGGGAAGGACGACCTTCACCTTCCAGGAAACACCCAGGATGTCAACGTACCTCTTTTTCTTCGCCATTGGGAGGTTCGAAGAGACGAAGCTCGCCACCGACGGAATCGACGTGATAACGGCGACACGCCCCGGCCAGGGAAGAAACTCCTTGGTCGCGCTCAAGGTTTCGGCGGAAGCTCTCTCCGAATATCAGCGCTACTACGGCGTCCCCTATCCGTTGAAGAAGCTGCACATCGTCGCGCTCCCCGAGTACCACACGGGGGCGATGGAGAACTGGGGAGCCATATCGTCCAGAGAGAGCTACGCGCTGATTACCGACGACACGAGTTTCACACAAAAGAACAGGGGGGCCATGTCCATGGTGCACGAAGTAGCGCACCAGTGGTTCGGCGACCTGGTGACCATGAAGTGGTGGGACGACCTCTGGCTTAACGAAAGCTTCGCCACCTTCATGTCCTACAAGATGACAGACAGGCTTCGACCAGATTGGGAGATGTGGGGGACCTTCCTTCGCGACGAAGGGTTCCTAGCGCTGAACCTCGACGCCCTCTCGACCACGCACCCAATACGCGGGCACGTAAGGGACGTGGCCGAGTCCATGCACACGTTCGATGCGATAAGCTACGGGAAGGGTGCCTGCGTTCTGAGGATGCTCGAGGCCTACGTGGGGGAGGAGGCCTTCAGGAGAGGGGTCTCCGACTACCTGAAGAAGTTCAGCTTCTCAAACGCCACGGGCAAGGATCTGTGGGATGCCCTCGGAAGGGCGTCCGGTCTCCCCGTGACCAGGGTCGCGAGGGAATGGCTCACGAAGCCGGGGTACCCAGTGTTGAAGGTCCACGCAAAGGCGGGAGAGGTCGAGCTGAGTCAGAGCCGGTTTACCCTCGCAGGAGGGGACGCCCCCGGTGTCTGGCCGATACCGATAAGCCTGCGCGCAGACGGGAAGGAAAGGTCCGCTTTCCTTGGCAGGAGAACCGGGAAGGTTGAAGCGCGAGCCGAGAAAGAGCTCCTCCTGAACCTGGACCGCACGGGGTTCTATGCGACCCTCTATGACGCCGAGGGCTACCAGCGCCTCGCCGACACCTTCCCCCGCGTAGCCCCGCACGACAGGGCGGGAATCCTGTACGACCTGTACCTCTTTCTGCAGGCGGGTCTCGCCAAGCCGGAACTCTACGCCCGTTTCGTCACCCTCTGTGGGGCGAACCCCGACGCGATTACCTCCCAGATAGTGACGGAGGAGCTCATGCACCTGACCGCAATCGCGGCCGAGTCCAGCGTCGTTCAGGACATCGAACCCGATTTCTACCCTCCTCTCCTCAGGGCCTTCGGCGAAGAGGCCAAGCCGGGGGAGCCCCCATACGTGGGAGCGGCAAGAGAGTTCCTCACCTCCCAGTATGCGTCCGTGAACAAATCCTACGCGCGGAAGATGGGGCTCCTTTTCGAGCACTTCGCGGATCTCGACCCCAACCTGAAGTCCGCAGCCGCCATAGGCTACGCCATGACAAACGGCGCCCGCGCCGAGAAGAGGCTCCAGGACATGGCCATGACCCTTCAGGGCGAGGTTGACAGGGCGAATGTCTACGAAGGGCTCTGCGCCTTCAAGGAGCCGAACCTGGTGAAGCACACGCTCGACCTCGGGATGAGCGGCCGGGTGAGCCGGTCGGACTCGGGGTATACCCTCTCCCTGAGCGCGTACAATCCCTATGCGCGGGATGCCCTCTGGGACTGGATCACGAAGCGCTATGATGAGATGCACGAGATGTACGTGGGCTCCCAACAGTTCTATCTCTTCATGGGTCGCGCCATTCCGACGTGCGGGGTTGAGCACGAGACCGAGGTAAGGCACTTTCTTTCCGGGAAGAGGGCCGAGGAAGGGGGTTCGAGCGTCACGAGGATACTGGAGATGCTGCACATCAACGTGGGGCTTCGGAAGCGTCTCCTCCGCTCCGGGAACTAGGATTAAGAGGACGCCCATTCTTCCCGAGCCAGATGGACCCCGACGACATCGCCTACAGGAAGAGCGTTAGGAACATGGTGCTCGTCCTTGCCGCCATCGTGATAACGATATTCGCAGCCATCTTCATACCGCCGTACCTCAATCCCCCCTCCGACATCTTCCCACAGTCTGTCTCCTACGACTCCGGGTTCGGGTTTACAATGCACCTGACCATCAACGTCTCCTCAGGGTCGCCGACTTGGAGCGCCCTACTAACGGGCTGGGTCAATAGCACCTCACCCTCGATTAACAACGTGACTGCCGCCGATTCCTGGGCCTTCCCTCTGGGCGGCCTCTTCACGAAGCCCTGCACGCCCGGTTGGCCCATAGGGATCGGGGTGATGGAAGGGCACTACACCCAGGACAACTACACCCTTGGGGTCCTGCTGCCGCTGAATCTCAGCCGTTCCCAATGCACCGGGACGTCCAACTCGCCCAACTCGTTCACCTTCGAACCGCAGACTTCAAGGGCCCTCGTTGTTCTCGGGGGGACACCTTCCTTCTGGACCATCCAGGCAGCTCTGAACTTCACTGGAACCACCCCCGGGTACCTGTTGCCACCGGGCGTCTACACCGCCGTGCTTGCGGACGAATGGGGAGACATCCTCGCCGCCAACTTCCGCGCTTCGTAACAACCTCCTTAACTAACCAGAGTTCCTCTGGCTATCCCGTTGAAGGTCGAACCCTCGCTGATCCACAGGCTCTTCTACCCGCAGGTCCCCGCCATCCTTTCCGCCATGGTGGGAAAGAGGGTCTCCGCCATGCCGGTCGTCTCATACACGTCAGTCTCCGACTCTCCTCCCATGGTCGCCGTTTCGAGCGTACCTTCGCACTACACCTGCAGGCTGGTGCTGGACGCAGGTTGCTTCTCGCTCTGCATCCTGGACAGGGACCACGCGGGTGCCATCGCGCGACTCGCGAGCGTGAGCGGCGCGAAGGTTGAGGACAAGCTCGCTGACGCCGGACTGGAGTACTCAAGGGGGGAGAAGCTGAAGGTCCCGGTGATCCGGGGCTCGGCCGCGGAACTCGAGTGCTCCCTGGCAGCGAAGCGGAGGTTCGGCGACCACCTGCTCCTTGTGGGGGAGGTCAGGGGAGCCAGGGCGACCGAAGCCTTCGACGGCTTCTGGGACTTTGCCAGATACAGGCCCCTGCTCTACACGGGGTGGCGCGAAGGACTGACGACCCTCCCGGGCGCCTAGGTGTAGGATTTCATAACTTCGGCAGAGAAGAGTTTCAGATCGGCGACGATATCCTCCGCTGAAGGGTGATTGATGGAGGCGCAGTAGTACTCGAGCCCC
>Ga0187770_10001290_pt1 | contig 13199 bp, 10 predicted proteins | sample 0116_SJ02_MP02_2_FD_133154 | JGI IMG/M metagenome (GOLD analysis project Ga0187770, IMG submission 133154) | Tropical peat soil microbial communities from peatlands in Department of Meta, Colombia - 0116_SJ02_MP02_20_MG | ecosystem: Environmental > Terrestrial > Soil > Wetlands > Peat | place...
GGCATAAGTGTCTTCAAGGACTACTTTATCCCTTATTATTGGAATGATCTGTATACCACCGTCCGGCTTTTTTACGGTCAGCCGTACTTCAGTCCCCTTGGGCCCTCTTATCAATTTAACAACTTCCTTTACAGGCATATTGACAATATCAACTGGTTCGCTTGAGCCCTGTCCGACTTTCAGTATCGAGTCTCCGCTTTTGAGGATATTCTGACGCCATGCCGCGCTGCCAGGAATGATATCCTGGACCTTGATAGTATCTCCTTCTTCCTTGAGCTGCGCACCGATTCCCTCGAAGGTTCCGCTGAGAGTTATATCAAAATCTTTTTTTTCATCAGGAGACATAAATGACGAATGAGGGTCAAACGTCTCTGCAATTACATTCAGATAATTATAGAACTGTTCTTCATCTTTTTCATCTTCCATTCTGTCAAGCATCTGGTTGAAAATTTTGGCTACTTTCTCCCTCGCGCTCTTTTCAATATCAGGATCGAAAGCAGTATTTTCATTGGATTTTTCAGATGTGGTTTCGAGGTACTGCTGCAGGACTTCGTATTTTAAATATTTTTTCAAAAAATCTTTTTGTTCTTCCGTCGTCGTGCAATAATCTCTTTTTTTAGGATTGAATTCAACTGTTTCTTCCTCATTAAAGTTAAACGGATTTTTCAGGATTTCATTCCCGTAAGTTCTCACTTCCTTTATTCTTTTAACCATAATGGTTCTGGACAGGTCGATTAGGCTTATGTTATTATCCAGGAAATCATCCCCCATAGTAGCCTCAAAACTGCTCAATTTTTCTATGTCTTCCTTAAGCAAAAATCTTTTATAGTAATCAAGATTTTTTAAATAAAGCTTAAAAGCATTAGTTGAAAATTCCGGGGTGAAATTCTCTCCGCAGTAATGATCCTTCAGTACCTCTGCCATCAATCTCATGGTAATCCTTTCCTTTTGTCCTGCTTCAGCTCCATACAGCAGTACAAAAGCCGAGAAAAATAACGCTGCTGCTGTTAAATATCTTTTCAACAAATTACTCATTAACTTCGCTCCTGTGATAAATTTTTTCACTCTTCTTACTGAAATTTATCGTTTTATCCACTATGTATTCCGGCCTCCCCTTAACCTCATCAAAAACGCTTCCTATATATTCCCCGAGGACGCCTATTGTTAAGAGCTGCACCCCGCCGAAAAAAACCAGGGTAATAATGGTCGATGCCCAGCCTGGGACCGTTCTGATTATATTTGAGAACTTTGCTACAAAAACATATCCTACGAGTGCGAGCCCGACTATAATACTGAAAAAACCGAGGGTTATTGCGATTTTAAGCGGTTTTTTTGTAAAATAAAGAAACCCTGTAGTTGCAAAAGCTACCATCTTTCCCAGTGGATATTTAGTCCTGCCGGCCGCCCTCGGGTTGCGTGTATAGCAAAACGGATATTGCCTGAAGCCGACCCAGCTTATCAGACCCCTTATATATTTATTCCTTTCTTTGAGGTTTTTAAATGCATCGATAACTTTCCTGTCAATCAGCCTGAAATCTCCAGCATCGAGAGGGATAGGTATCTCTGAAAGGGAATTCAGGGTTCTGTAAAATACTGCAGCGCTTATTTTTTTAAATAAAGAATCCCCCCTTCTTTTTTCCCGTATGCCATAAACCACATTATAACCTTTCTCGGTATGAATACGAACCATTTCGGGAATAAGCTCGGGTGGGTCCTGAAGATCGGCATCGATTATTACTGCAATATCTCCCTTTGCATTGATGATGCCGGCTGATACTGCAGCCTGGTGGCCAAAATTTCTTGAAAAACTTATCACTTTAACACTCTTATCTCCAGCCGATATTTCTTCAAGGAATTCAAGGGTCCTATCAGTGCTTCCATCATTGATAAAAATGAGTTCAAATCCTCTGAACCCTCCAGCAGAGAGGACAGCCTTGACCCTTCCGTAAGTCTCTTTTATCAGCACCTCTTCATTAAAACAAGGTATAACTACCGATACGAAAACGGAACTCATCTGTGCCCACTCCCCGGGCCGCCTATTGCGGTGATATGAATGATATCATTTTATAATAAATTCAGTAAAGAATAAAATCAAGTAATTCTCTATTCTGACAACTTATTCTCCTTTTTCCATTCCTTGATTAAGTCTAAAATGTCTTGATATTTTCGAGTTTAAAGATTATATTATTCCGGAGGTTCTTATGCCCGATCAAGCAAAAGAAAAAGTCAGGACTGAGGAATTCAAGGTCAGCGGTGACAGCCTTCTTTCCAGGATCAGGGAAATAATACACGAAGGCAATATCCGCCGAATTACCATTAAAAACGATGAAGGTCAGAGCCTTATTGAGATTCCCCTTACCCTTGGCGTCATCGGCGCGGTGCTACTCCCCGTCTGGGCCGCTATAGGAGCTATTGCCGCACTGGCTGTCAACTTCAGAATCGTCGTGGAAAAAGTCGAGGACAGATAATAAGGCATCCGGCAGCAGAACAGTAGTGCCCTGAATTCTCCCAAGTTTCACGCTTTTATTAAGCCCTCCTTAATTTGAAGATAAGGCTTTTTTATAGTATACTTTAATTCAAGATATGTTTTAATTGAATGAGGAGAATTCATGAAAATAAAATTCGCATTGTTTTTAATTGCCATAGTCTTTTTATTTGCCGGGTGCAGCGGTCTTAATGTCATTCCGGAAAAGGATCTTGTAACATTCCCGATAAAAAAGGTTATGGAATTGGGGGCCCAGAATTACAGCTATTATCACCTTGATGAAGCCTCATATTACTATACTGAAATCGGTAAAATTTTCACTAACGATACTCCTGAGAATATAGACGGTCGGGCATGGTCTAAATATGAACTCGGATTTATAAAGTATATCGAGGGAAGATACAGTGATGCGGACAAATATTTTGACGAGTGTCTTGCAATGAAGCTTACCCTCCAGGCGCCCCAGATACTCGCTCAGGAAATGAAAGACAAAATAAAAGCATTAAAAAATAAACCATGATCAGCATATCTCACATTACAAAATCCCTTCCAAGGTAGATGCGCCGGGCCTCTTTGTTGGTAATCAGCTCTTCGGAAGTGCCGCTGACGAGAATTTTCCCTTCATGGATTATATAAGCCCTGTCGGTGATTTTTAGAGTTTCACGCACATTGTGGTCTGTTATCAGTATCCCGAGCTTTCTATCTTTTTTTAACTGAAGAATGATGTTCTGAATATCAGCAATCGCTATCGGATCGATGCCTGTAAATGGCTCATCGAGCAGAAGAAAATCAGGGTTTATGGATAAGATTCTTGCAACCTCTGTTCTGCGTTTTTCTCCCCCGGAAAGGGTATAGGCCTTCTGGAACCTAATCTTCTCAAGTCCGAGTTCACTGATCAGTGAATCAACTATCTCTTCGATTTTATTTCTTTCCATCCCTTTAAGATCAAGAACGCTCCGAATATTATCCTCAACTGAAAGTTTCCGGAATATTGAATTTTCCTGCGGAAGGTAACCGATGCCCATCAGAGCCCTTTTGAACATTGGAAAACCGGCGATATTCTCGTTCTTCAGGAATACCTTACCGCCATCGGGCTTGATAAGACCGACAATTATGTAAAAAGTGGTGGTTTTTCCTGCTCCGTTTGGCCCGAGAAGTCCGACTATCTCTCCCTGTTTGATATGAAAAGAAATATCATCCACAACCCTTCTTTTTTTATAGATCTTAACAAGATTTTCAGCCAATATACCGCTGGAGAGGGATTTAATCGGTTCCTCTGAGAGCAGACTATTCATATCTTACTCCGTAGCATACCGGATAATATTCGAAATTATATTTTTTAAATCCTTTCTCTCCGCTACGATGTCAATAAAGCCATGGTCAAGAAGAAATTCAGCACGCTGGAATCCGGCAGGAAGTTTCTGTTTTATAGTTCCCTCGATTACTCTGGCTCCGGTAAAGCCTATGAGAGCGTTTTTCTCAGCTATATTAAAATCGCCCAGCATGGCGAAAGACGCCGTAACTCCTGCCATTGTCGGATCGGTCAGTACTGAAATGAAAAGACCCCCGCTCTGTGAATACCTTTTCAGGGCAGAGGAAGTTTTTACCATCTGCATGAGTGATAATATTCCCTCCTGCATACGGGCCCCGCCCGATGTTGCTACAATCACAAGAGGTCTTCTGTTAGCATGTGCCGATTCAATTGTCATAGTTACCTTTTCGCCGACTACAGACCCCATACTTGCCCCTAAAAAGGCAAAATCCATAACCCCAATATCGATCATCCTGCCATTAAGTTTTCCGTAGCCTGTGACAATTGCTTCCTGCAGGTTAGTTATTTCCATCTGTTTCCTGATTTTATCATCATAATCTGGAAAATCAAGAGGGTTGACTGTAATGAGGTTTGTGCAGGTTTCAACGAAGGTTCCGGCATCGATCAGGGTCTGGATTCTTTCCATAGCCGAGAGCTTGTCATGATAACCGCAATGGGTGCATACATGAAGATTTTCCTCCCATTCCTTGTTGTATATTATGGCGCTGCAGCTCGCGCATTTCTTCCATAACCCTGCGTTGATCTTAGCAAACTGATTCTTTTTAACAACATATTTCGGTTTTTCAAACCAAACCATAGAATTTAAACTCCCGGAAAAGTTTATTTTGCTTCCCAGTAAGTCTTAAAAGGCTTTGCATATTTGCTATAGTTCTGGATTACATTAAGAGCTTTAATAAGCTGATTATCATAAACAAGGTCATAAACAGGCGGTATGGAATTCTCGCTCTTCTGAAGCTCGATAAGGTAATTGAGAGACCTTTCGCTGATGTTAAAACCCTTTGAAATAAGTTCCTGTCTTAAATTCTTTAATTTTTCAGGGTTTATATTACCGTTTTTAGACGTAAAATCCCTTATGATGTTCGTGGTCTCTAATTTCACGATCGCTGTTTTTTCATCGTCACCTAATGCCTCATACCAGTATTTTTCTGTCACACTGGGTGTGAGTCCGATCTTGTCTATGCAGATGCCGGAAGGGGTATAATACCTTGCTACAGTGTACTTGATGGTTGAACCGTCATCAGGAAACGTGTATGTTTTCTGAACTGAACCCTTTCCGAAGCTTTTCATGCCGACAAGTATGCCCCTTCCCGTATCCTGCATGGCCCCTGCGAAAATCTCACTCGCACTCGCGCTTCCCTGGTTTATTAAGACTACAAGAGGCAATTCCCGTGGAACGAAAGTCAGATCTTTCTTCGCCATGAATTCCTGGTTATTATCAGGGATTCTTCCCCGAGTATATACGATTATCCCTTCGTTTAAAAAATAATTTACACAATCGGCCACTATATTAAGCAGTCCACCGGGATTATTTCTCAGGTCAACGATAAGACCCGCCGGCTTCTTCGCAAGAACATCCTTAAGCTGCTTTTTAAATTCGTCGGCGGTGGGTACGCTGAATTCAATCATCTTTATATAGCCGTATTTCTTGTTACTGAAATCTATGAAGTCCGACTTTACTGTCTTGAGCTTGATCTCCTCCCTGGTCATAGAAATCTTAAACGGTTCGGCGACACCTTCCCTCTGAATGGTTATGGTCAATCTTGAGCCTATGTTTCCGCGAAGCTTTTCAATGGCATCTTTGACTGATATTCCTTTCGATGATATCCCATCTATCTCTATTATTCTATCGCCGGGTTTAATACCGGCTCTCCAGGCCGGCGTATCTTCCATAGGGGAAATAACGGTCAGCTCACCGTCTTTGATATCGATCTGAAGCCCAACACCTCCGAAACTCCCGGTGACATCTATGCTGAATTCTCTTGCTTCGGCTGGATCCATGAACATAGTATATGGATCGTTAAGGCTATCCATCAAACCCTTCATTGTTCCATACCAGAGGTTGCTGGCGCTGACCATCTTCTCGTCATAAAATTCTTTTTTTATGACATTATAACTTTCCGCATACATCCTGTAGAATTTAAAGTAGCTGTTCTCATCGGGGTTAAGTGCATTCAGAAGAGTATTTGTTCCGTAAGTATCGGCATAAACGATATCCGATGCGAGGAAAAGTTTATTTAGAGTCAGCAACCCGATCCCGAAGATGAATCCCGCGATAAATATAATAAAGATATAGAACTTTTTAAACTGTTTCATAGTAATAACCTCTTTATGGTATATGCAAAATATATTTTATATTATATTTTATTATCATTTAATGCACAATAAAAGCTATTAATTATTTCAGAAAAGGGAAATTACCGTTTAGAGACCCAAAACTTTCAAAAAAGCTCATCATATGGTAATCTATATATAGATTGAAAATGGTTAAGGAGCCTTAACTGTATGGAACTTATAAAGAAATTGATAAATCTGATTTTCGGTACAAAACAGCAAAGAGATATAAAGAAAATGCTGCCGCTTGTACAGGCTATCTGCGACTTAGAAAAGGCAGTTTCAACACTCTCCGATGAAAAACTTTCAGCTAAAACCGCAGAATTCAAAGAAAGGTTACGAAACAATGAAGCTCTAGCAGATATTCTGCCGGAGGCTTATGCTGTTGTTCGTGAAACGGCCAAAAGAACCATCGATATGCGGCATTTCGACGTCCAGTTGATGGGCGGGATATCACTGAATAAAAATATGATAGCTGAAATGAAAACCGGGGAAGGTAAAACTCTCGTTGCTACGCTACCCCTGTATCTGAATGGACTTACAGGCAGAGGATGCCATCTGATAACCGTAAATGATTACCTTGCCAAAAGAGATGCGCTCTGGATGGGTCCGATCTATAAGTTTCTTGGGCTGACTGTAGGGGTTTTAAACCATGAGAAGTCCTACAGGGTGGAATGGTCCGATGCTTCATCCTATAAAGTGATGAGTGTTGAATGTTCAAGACAGGATGCTTACCGCTGTGATATAACTTACGGTACGAATAACGAATTCGGCTTTGATTACTTAAGGGACAACATGGTATTCGCGCTTTCTCAGAAAGTGCAGAGAACTCACTACTTCGCAATCGTTGATGAAGTTGATTCGATTTTGATCGACGAGGCGAGGACTCCTCTCATTATTTCAGGACCTTCGGAGGAAGCAACCGATCTTTATTACAAGATAGACAAGTTCATACCTCGTCTTACCGAAGCTCAAAAAAACGAAAAGAATGAGCCGATCGAGGGAACCGGCGATTACGCTATTGATGAAAAGGATAAAACCGCGGTCTTAACCGAAATGGGCATCGAAAAAATAGAAAGGCTTCTGGGTATGAAAGACCTCTACTCTCCGAGAAACAGCAGGATAGTGCATCATGTCATTGCTGGAATCAGGGCCCACAAGCTTTACCAGAAAGACGTTGCTTATGTTGTGGAAAATAACGAAGTAATAATAGTCGATGAATTTACAGGAAGGAAAATGCCTGGAAGACGATGGTCTGATGGACTTCACCAGGCAATTGAAGCAAAGGAAAGGGTCCAGATCAAGCAGGAATTCCAGACCCTGGCGACCATCACTTTCCAGAATTATTTCAGGATGTATGAGAAGCTGGCCGGCATGACCGGTACGGCGGAAACTGAAGCGCAGGAATTCTATGCAATTTATAAGCTTGATGTCGCCGTGATACCAACGAATATGCCCGTGATTCGGAAGGACCATGCCGATAAGATATTTCTCAATGAAAACGCAAAATACAGGGCTATTGTCCGTGATGTCGAAGAAAAGCATAAAAAAGGACAGCCAATACTTCTGGGCACTATTTCAGTGGAAAAATCTGAAAAAATTTCAAGGCTGCTTGAACAGAAGAGGATACGGCATAACGTGCTGAATGCAAAGTTCCATGAAAAAGAAGCCGAGATCATCGCCAATGCCGGCCTGAAAGGATCGGTGACTATCGCTACGAACATGGCCGGTCGAGGAACGGATATAAAGCTTGGTGAGGGCGTAGTCCAGCTCGGGGGGCTTCATGTTATCGGAAGTGAACGACACGAAGCAAGAAGAATAGATAACCAGCTGCGAGGACGTACAGGACGACAGGGTGATCCGGGCTCATCCCAGTTTTACGTGTCCCTGCAGGATGATCTGATGCGGATCTTCGGCATGGATAACCAGATGGGCCTGATGAAGAGTTTCGGCTTCAGCGAGGAAGACGAGATACAGAACCAGATGATAACAAGGGCAATAGAAGGTGCGCAGAAAAGGGTTGAAGGCAGGAACTTTGAGATCAGGAAAAACCTCCTCGAGTACGATAATGTGATGAACGAACAAAGATCGTACATCTATTCCATCAGGGATAAGATCCTCGATGTGGCGAAAAATTATTCCATTATAGACGAGCTTATTCATTCGATTGTAGAAGATTACGTTATCAATTTTGAGAAGCCCCAGAAACCGGAAACCTGGAATAAAGAGGAACTGGATAAATGGTTTAAACACCATTTCTTTACAGGACTTGATATCGACCTTTCTAAAAGCGATTATGAAAATACCGTATCAGAGATTTGCACAAAGATCAAAGGACAGGTATGGGAGAGACTTTCAAACGTTCCTGAAGAAATAAGGGCCGAAGGATTCAAATACGTAGTCCTTAACACTCTGGACACACAGTGGAAACAGCATCTAAGGAACATTGATTCCCTGCAGGAGGGTATCGGACTCCGAGGCTACGCTCAAAAAAACCCGATCGTCGAATACAAGCTGGAAGCCTATGATCTTTTCAGGGCTATGAGGGCCGGGTTTATGCTCGAAGCATTTGCCATTCTTTCAAGGCTTGAGATCCATACAAGCATAGATACCGGAACTGAAGCCGAGCTCCCCATGCCCACCCAAACGGTACACAGCGAATATGACCAGTTCGGTTCGGTTAAAAGCAGTCAGTCACCCCATGTTTCTGCAAAACCGCAGCCGATCAGGAAGAACGAAAAGCTCGGAAGAAACGATCCCTGCTGGTGTGGCAGCGGTAAAAAATATAAGATGTGCCATATGGACGAAGACATGAAAAGGGAAAGACAGGCGCTGTCAGCGAGGTAAAATTTTATGGATTATAAATCGTCCGGTGTTGATATCGAAAAGGCTAATTCATTAATCCATGATGTTGGCCGTTTAGCCTCTCTTACGTACCAGAACGGAGTACTTGAAGGTGTCGGCGGTTTCGGAGCCCTTTTCGAGATTAAAAAATATAAAAACCCTGTCATTGTTTCCTCGACTGACGGAGTGGGCACTAAAATACTCCTTGCACGCCGGATGAAAAAATATTCAGGTCTGGGATACGATTTGGTGGCCATGAGCGTAGACGATGTAATCTGCAGCGGGGCCAGACCCCTTTTTTTCCTGGATTATATAGCTGTCGGAAGGCTGGAAAAAGATATTTATCTTACGCTCATCAAAAGTATTTCGAAGGCCTGTTTATACTGCGGATGCTCACTTATCGGCGGTGAAACAGCTGAACTACCGGGAATGTATCCTGAAGACGGATTCGACCTTGCCGGATTCTGTGTTGGAGTTCTTGAGAAAAGGAATATGATCTGTCCAGAAAACATAAAAGGGGGTGATGCAGTTATAGGACTGGCGTCTTCCGGTTTCCATTCGAACGGATTTTCTCTGATAAGGGAAGTTATAGACACCATGAAACTTGACCTTAATAATAATTACGGATTCGGGCCCCTGGGCAGCGTTCTTCTTTCACCTACAGAGATTTATTCGCCTGTAATCTATAAGGCTAAATCCGTTTTTAAAAAAGCTATAAAAGGCATAGCTCATATTACCGGCGGAGGCATTGAAGGCAATCTCAGCCGGGTTCTTCCCGGGACACTTGATGCTGTTATCAACAGGCGAAACTGGAAAATACCTGAAGTCATACAATTTATCGTAAGAAGCGGCGGGATAGAAGAGAATGAGGCATATAAAACCTTCAATATGGGCATCGGAATGGCCCTAGTTGCTGATAGGTCAAAAAAAGACGAAGTACTGGATTTCTTTAATAAAAGCAGTTACAAATCATACATAATCGGAAGTATCGAAAAAGGTTCGGGTATTGTAAGGTACATCCCCTAGAGGAATTGATGACGGTTGCTTATATTTTCATGATGGCAGCGGCATGTCTTCTGGCGGCTATGGCCATAGAAAGTCTGCTGAGGAGTTTAAATGCTCTTAATTTTGCAGCATCACTAGTGCTTTTATCAGCATCCGTCTTTACACTCTGCCTAGGACTTACCGACTACTTCAATCTGCTGGGAAGCCGGACGCTGGCACTCCTTATATTGAAAATCCGCTTTGCGTCGCTTCCTCTTGCAGGTTACGCTTTCTTTTTATTCTCCACAAATTTCCCGAGAGGACTTAAATCGGAAACACCACTCAAATTACATTGGTTCGTACTCGTTTTATCGGCCGCATTCGCATCATCCTCAGTATTCGCCGAATCATACCTTCATTATGCGCTCCTCATTTATACTCTATTAATATACTCTTTTTCCCTCTTTCTTATCGTTTATAAATACGGGAAATCCCTTCTAATATATCAGAAGAAACAGATCCGTTATTTTTTAAGCGGCTTTATATTTTTCATTTTGGTACAGTTTTTCCTGTATTTTTTCGGCGGCACTTTACAGCAGGTAATTAAAAATTCGGTAAGTGCTTTCGCCTTCATAACTGCAGGAGGTGCCCTTCTGTATTCGATAATTGTATACCGTTTCATCAATTTAAGAAACAGGTTACTTATTCTTCTGCGGAACTTTCTAATTGGTATTATAGTATCTATGCCTATAATAATTCTCATTTATACATTCAGGATATGGCTCGATCAGGCTAAGTTTTCTTATTACTTTCTTATAATGATACCATCCCTGGTACTTTTTTTCTGGCTGTATGATCTGACAGGGAATCTCATCCGGAAAATATTAAAAATTAATTATATGACCCAGGATATGACGGAAATCTTTCTCGACAATATAGTAAAATCATTGAGTTTATTCGAACTTGCAAAGAATACAATCAATGCACTGACGGACAATATTAATTGCAGGTACGCCGATTTTCTGCTTTTTGACAGGGAAAAGGACCTTTTCAATGTGCTTTATTCTTCAAACGGTAATAATTACACCATCTCAGCAATAGAACCATTTTTCAGATACGTCAATGAAAAGACCGACATCTACGACAGGGAGCAGATAAACTTTGATCCCAGATTTAATCTTATTAAAGACAGTGCGGAAAGATACTTTAAAAAACATGAGGCATCCCTTCTCGTTCCTTTTTATTATGAGAATGCGCTTATTGCCATTATTCCGATAAGCGGAAAATTTAATAATACTTCCTATACCAGCCATGAACTCGCCCTTATCTCGAAACTGAAGAAAATCTCGCAGATCGTATTGAACAATATAATACTTTTAGATAAGGAGCAGGAAGCGAAAGTGACAAAAAGGGATCTCATTTTGGCTTCCAATATACAGGAAGCTATTTTTCAGAGTGTTATTCCTTCTTTTACAAGTATTGATGCTTTCGCTCTTCAGATTCCTGCAAGGGGTGTAAGCGGAGACTACTTCATGATAGAGAAAACCTCAAATAATTCTCTCGGAACACTGATTGCCGATGTTTCAGGAAAGGGTTTTTCAGCGGCACTCGTTTCAATGATAATTCATACGATTACCAGAAGCCAGGAATTTTCATCTACAAGCACAAACGCCATTGTTTCAAAGATCAATGACATGATGACATCCAGCCAGAATTACAGCAGTATTACCAAAACAATGAGTTTTGCAACGGTTTTTTGCGGATTTTTCGACAACGATATACAGACAATGTTTTACACCAACGCCGGGCACCATCCGATCATTGTCTATGATATGAAATCAAAAAATTTCGATTTTGTAAAAGCAAACGGTAAACCCGTCGGCATTTTCCCAGAGGAAACTTATCTTTCGAGGTCATATCATTACGAGAAAGGGAAAATATTCGTCCTTTATTCTGACGGCATAACGGAAGCGTTAAATTCCAGTGAGGAAGAATTCGGACAGGAGAGGCTTCTGGCCATAATAAAGCAGAGCGATAATAAAACCAGCCGCGAGACTGCCGATGAAATAATACAAGCTGTTGAAAATTTTGCTGATTCTTACGAGAACCTTGATGATATGACATTGATTGTCATTAAGTTATAGAATTTGATATCCGAAAATCATTGTGGCGGCTTTTATCTTTCTTTGATGAGGAGGATTTATGAGAAAATTATTAATTACAATTTTTTTTATTTTATTTAGTGCTCTATCTCTTTATCCAGCATCTATTTCCAATACCGGTACGATTACCGGCGCATCAATCCAGCCGGCAAACCCATATAGCCAGCTGATAGGCTTCAAGACTGGAGGGGAGTTCTATTTCAATACATTTTTGAGCGACTGGTCAACGGGAATATTTTTCGAAGACGTAATCAATCCATGGATCGGCTTTGAGATAGATATGTCAAGCACTGCCATACCAATAACAAATTATACCCAGGTTGTTGCTGTAAATCCTCAAACATTTTACGGATCCGGGAATCTGCAATATATTGAAATGAGCGGGGCACTGAAGTTTTATATCCAGAGCGTGTCATTTTCAATGGGTATATCATATAATAATTTCACGTCGGGATATATTATTCAAAATACAATAAACCAGTATGAATACATAGGAGACGCTTATAATTATTTCTCGTTTTTCGTGGGACCGGAATTGACAGCTCAGATATCATCCGATCTGTATACGAAAGTTGGCGTCCAGATTATTTACGGCCTTATTAACATAAATCCGAATTACAGTGTCGGGGCACGTTTTTATATTTCTTTCGCGTACGGAATTTAAGCAAGCAGATAGCTTCATCTCGTCCTGTATTTAAATTTTGAGAATGTCCTGTAAGGTATCATTAACGTGCGGAGGCTGAAAAACTCCGGCACCATGTCATCACCTCCCTTAAAAAACCAGCCGTTGCACCTTAAGAGCCTTGATATTCCGAGCATAAACCCTTTCAAAATCCCGAAGCGCAGGATCGATTGCCTGAAATATTCGGAGCATGTAGGTTTATACAGGCATGCCGCCGGTAAAAGCGGCGATAAAATTAATTTATAGAAAGTAAATGGCAGGGATGCTACTTTTCTGAAAAAGATTTTATATCTTTGAGACATTTGAATAACCTTTTCAAATCTGAAAGGTAAGTAGCCGCCTCTTTAGGTCTTTTTGACAGGACTACAACTATATCAA
>Ga0187770_10001291_pt1 | contig 13197 bp, 19 predicted proteins | sample 0116_SJ02_MP02_2_FD_133154 | JGI IMG/M metagenome (GOLD analysis project Ga0187770, IMG submission 133154) | Tropical peat soil microbial communities from peatlands in Department of Meta, Colombia - 0116_SJ02_MP02_20_MG | ecosystem: Environmental > Terrestrial > Soil > Wetlands > Peat | place...
GCGTGGTGGCTCCAGTCTGCCTCCCAGGTTGTCCCAATTTCCCAAATCTCCGTCGTTACCTGGGTGATGTTTGTCATCTCTAGCTTTTTCGATTCGAAGAAGGCGTTCAAGGCCGCTGAACAATGAGGCTGTATTCTTTCAAAAGTGCCGCTTCAATAAGCAAAAGGAGAGTGGCTCTGCGATGATCGACGGGATCAAGCGAAGGCTCGGCAAAACCGCTGCCGGGGAGGCCTGGGGCGCCGACGGGGGGCTGAAACCCCAGATTGATGAAAGCACCGAGCTACGGGGAGACGGCGAGGTTTCGGAGCTGGCTGTCGAAGTTTCAGGACAGTACGTCCCAGATGACCCCAGCACCGACTTCTACAAGAGCCTCGTGCGGACTGCAATAGAGAACGGTGGGAGACACAGCGGTCACAGCATATCCATCCCGTGGCTCCGCATGATACTTGCGGGGCTCGAATCGAAGCCGATAGAGCCCGAGATGATGTGGTACGGGATAGAGGCAGGCGAAGTTAGAAGGGAGCCGACGCCTGAAGTCCCGTCCTACGAGGATCTCTTCCTGTCTAGCCGGGATCGATAGCCTGGCAACCAGCTGTCGCCCGACGAGCTGGCAATATACTATTCGGGGGTGGGCAAGGGGGGTTGCAGGCCCCCCTGCCGTCGTAGCGTCAGAGAAGTGCATTCTTGGTATTCGGGCAGGATATTTCAGCGCTTTCGACTTAGAAGATAGTGTCCCCATTACTCCTTGTGGGCCCCAGCGCCATTCAATTTCGCAATCCCGGTTTCTCGGCCGGGTTACGAACGACCCCTCACATGCCCAGCGAGTCTCTAACGCTTTGATAAGTGCGACCGAGAGGAGTGGACGCGTCGATTTGGCAATCATAACCTTCGGAGCGAAGTCCGCAGAACAAGTAATTGCAAAGAGGAAGACGGTGACCCTCCGCAAGTGGCCCAAGGCCCGCGTGATGGTGGGGGAAGTTTACGACGCGGCAAGAATGGGCTACCCTCCCCAGAAGTTCGCCAGGATCAGGGTCACGGCCTTAAGAAGGATACAACTCAAGGAGGTTGACGACAAGCTAGCGAAGAGGGATGGCGCATCGTCCTCCACCGAGGTGAAGGCATACTGGTCAATGCAGGGGTTCCGGGCGAACGACGAGCTGTGGCTAGTTGAGTTCGAGGTGGTCGACCCGTTATCGTGAAGAAAGATTCATGTTACAGCGCGGTTCCCTCACATCGTTCATGATGCCTGAAGACCTTGAAACCTGGGGGAGGGCGCTTGCCAGGTTCCGGGCCGACAAGGACCTGTTCTTCCGGAGCAGCCATGACTCTCCCCTACACGGAGGTGTCGGGGGTTTCCGCGGCCTAAACTACTTCGACCCAGATCCCTCATTCCGTTTCGAAACAAAGTTCGAGCGTTACGATGCGTCCGAGGGGGTCATGGTCGCGACCAGCAAGGGGACCCGCCAGCTCTTCAACCGGGTCGGCTACTTCGATCTGAACATCGCCGGCGCAATGGTGCGGATCAACGCCTACCAGTCGGCAGAGCGCGACGACCAGAACCTGTTCCTTCCCTTCAGAGATGCCACCTCGGGCAAGGAGAGCTACGGGGCTGCCCGCTACCTCGACCTAGAGGTGGAACACAACGACGAGTATGTGGTAGATTTCAACTATGCCTACAACCCATACTGCGCCTACTCCGATGACTATGTCTGCCCCCTACCACCGCAAGAAAACTGGCTTAGCGTCCAGATTCGCGCCGGCGAAAAAAAGTACCATGACTAGCCCCCGAGAATTTCATGAAAAAGTGAAACGGGTACGGACGCACGGAAAGCAGATTCAACTCTAGGCCAGGGTGACTTCAGGAACTAGTAGATCATAGAATCGCTAACCGTCAGCCTGCCGGCCGCCGTGAGGAAGCTCGGCCCCGACAGTTTCAACTCCCCAGCTCTTCTCAGGACGGCAAGCTGGCTCGCGAAAACCGCATGGAAAAGTCTCTCCGTCTCGGATTTCCCTGCACATGGGACCAGGTGCGATTCATATCCCTTGGAAGCTAGAGCCTTGGCCAGCCTGCCAGAGGCCCCGAGGGGGTCGAAGGCCGAGAAGACGTTCACTGCATCCGATGGTCCAAGCGAGAAAAGCTCCAAGTGGCTGAACTCTTCGACCAATTGAGGATGGGCCCTGGCCCCAAGGAACTCGTAGGTCTTGGCGGCAGCGTACATGGTCACCGGATAGGCCAAGGAGTTGCCAAGGAAGTATGTTGTGCCTCCTCCCCAGCGAATGTTCCCTTCGTCGTTGCGAGCCGCACGGAAGGAGTCCTCGAAATCGCACTCCTCCTTGCTGCCGGCGATACCCAGGACTGCGAGAAGAGAGAGGGAGTACGACAGCAGCCCCGGCGTCCGAGGAAGATACCTCATTGGCAGCCTGACCACTTCGTCTACCCGGCCAGCGAGCCTGCTCCCCGCGTCTGACGTGATCGCAATGGTCCGCCTTGCCAGGGGGCGTATCTTTCTTGCAGCGGAAAGATTCGATGCTGTCCTCCCCGAGACAGAGATCAGGAAGACATCTCTTCCTCTCGCGATCTCAGGATTGCTCGCTAGGTGGTAGGGATCGATGGCGATACAAGACCCGTTGGAGGCGTAGAACCCAGCCATGGCGGCAGAATAGGAATCCCCTGCCCCAACGAAGATCGAACCCTTCTTTGCCTTTGGGAAGTTTGACTTCGAGAACTTCAGCAAAACGCCTGGCTGCCTCTCGACCTCCCCGGCGAAGGCCCTCATTCGATCCCCTAGCACAGCCAGAGCCTCACCAGGGGCCTAATAACAACAGTCTAAGAGTGGCGTCCATCGACCGCCGCCGCATGCCCTGCAAGGTAGGGGTCCTCGAGGGGAAGGAGTTGCTTCTCTACTCTTTTCCGCCACCTCACCCGTTCACCAGCGAAAGGGCGCAGAGGTTCTGGGACGAACTACGAAAGCGTAAACTGAACGTGGACCGGTTGCCCCCCCAGAAAGCAGGCAAGGAACTGCTCAGCCTCTTCCACACCGCCGAGCACATACGATACGTTGAGCTCGCTTCTCAGCTCGGCTACGGAGCCCTGGACCAGGGGGACACCCCGGCCTACAAAGGGGTCTTCGAGGCGACCCAGTACGCCGTGGGATCCACCGTATGCGCTGTGGAGAAGGTGATGGCTGGGGAGATCGATCACGCCTTCAACCCGGTCGGGGGGCTGCACCACGCCACCAGAGAATCCTCGGCCGGCTTCTGCGTTTTCAACGACATCGGCGTGGCAGTAGAGGTCCTGCGCAAACGCCACAACGTCCAGAGCATCCTCTACGTCGACATCGACGTCCACCATGGAGACGGGGTGTTCTACAGCTACGAAGCGGACCCCGAACTCTTCATCTTCGACGTCCACGAGGACGGTAAGTACCTATACCCGGGGACCGGCTCTTCGTGGGAGAACGGGTACGGGCCGGCGAAGGGGTCCAAGATTAACATCCCCCTGGAACCAGGCGCCAGCGACGATGACCTCGAGTCGCGGCTCCCCAGGCTGGTAGAGTTTGCGAAGTCGGCGAAGCCCGAGTTCATCATTTTACAGTGCGGCGCAGACGGACTCAGAGGGGACCCCATCGCAGGACTAAACTACACTCCAAGAGCCCACAGGCGGGTGGGGGAACTACTCCACCGGCTGTCCCACGAGCTCTGCGCTGGGAGGATGGTCGCACTAGGGGGCGGAGGATACGTGCCCCAGAACTGCGCTGACGCGTGGATAGAGGTAGTCGAGGCGATGACGGTGAGCGTCTCAGATTGAAAAATTCACTCTTATCTAAAGAAGCAGGTGAAGCTCTCGTCCCCGGAAGGAGGTTTGGAAAACGACCCTAGCTGTGAATGTGGTGAGGAAGTATATCTTCGACCACTTCTTCGAGTACACCACAGCTCCTCCCCTCGAAGAGGTCATGCAGAGGTTCAAGCTCACTCGCAGGGAGGCTTTCGAGTGCTTCAGGGAGCTCGAAGCAGACCACCACATACTTCTCGTGCCTGGAACCCAGCGGATACTGATGGCTAACCCCTACTCAGCCATCTCGACGCCTTTCCGCGTCTACGTGGGGAGCAAACGCTTCTACGCCAACTGTGCCTGGGACTCCGTTTCCCTGCATGTGATGCTCGACCTGGACGCCAATATCGAGTCCTTCTGCCATCATTGCGCCGAACCCATCGAGATCTCCCTTAGCAAGCGCGAGGTGAAATCGAGCAAACCCGCATCTCCGTTGATCTTCCTCAGTACCCCCGTTTCAAAGTGGTACGACAACCTGATCAACACCTGCTCCAACAACATGGTCTACTTCTCGTCGAAGGATCACCTGAACCACTGGCTGGCTGAGAATCCGAGTCTTCGGGGCGAAGCTCTCACAGTAGAAAAGATGATAGAAGTCTGCAGGCCTCTGTCCAGAGGCAGGATGAACCTCGAATACCAGCGGCCACCCAAAGAGGAACTAATGTCGTACTGGGACTCGATCGGGTTAAAGAGCAGCTTCTGGGACTTCTAAACCGACAAAGGGTTAAACCTCCGAAAATTCCATGAAGGTTCGAGCCCAGACGAGTAAGCGATCGTCCCGACCTGAGCCGATGTTCAGGTTCCCCCACCCGCTGAAGCAGGGGAGAATCGTCTCGAGGCCTAACCGCTTCATCATGATTGTCAGGGAAGGGAAAAGAACACTCAGGTGTCACTGCCCTACCACGGGTAGACTAGGAGACCTGAAGCTCTCCGGGTTGCCGTGCCTCTATTCTACCTCCCGTTCGAAGTCGAGGAAGACATCCCACACAGTTGAGGCTATCTCCCCCTTCCCGTTGGGTGGCCGATGGATTGGTATCAATCAGACGGCCTCAAACAGGTATTTCGAGTTCTTTCTGAGGCTAGGATTGCTCAAGCGTTTGGCTGATGGACCTGTTCAGCGCGAAGTCAGGCTGGGGAAGTCCCGGATAGACTTCCTCGTCGGAAACGCCTACGTCGAAGTGAAAACTCCCCTGACAACGCTGCCAGCACCGGCCGCAGCGGCGAGAGTAAGGATGGGCAGGTTCGACTCCTTTGACAGGCTGATCAGGCACATGGGGGAGCTCAAGGCCTCGCTAGCCACGGGCATGAGGGCCAAAATAGTCCTGTGCTACCTCTACGACGCGAAGCCGTTCACTCCGCCCCCGCCCAGTCGGATCAACTCCAGGATTCTCTCGGTGGCGCGAGGCGCGGAACGGGCAGGCGTCGAGAGGTGGCAGGTCAACCTGAGGATCACCAAGGTAGGAGTTTCTCTAACCAGATACTTCAAGAGCCAACCATACGCGGTCGGGCAGTAGGAGTTTCCTACGTCGCCGCCTTCTTCAGGCCGTTTACGTACTCGGTCACAATCCCGTGGGCCGGATTCGCTTTGAGCACCTCCAATTTGACGGACCTGTTCTCGCGCAGCACATCACGGAGTTTTTCCATGAGCTCGCTGGGCTTCTTGACCTCATCCCTCAGCGCCTCAGACACGACAGACTCGTGATCGCATACGATAGTGAACCTTCCAAGCTTGTCCCTCAGCTCGTCGATGGCGAAGAGGATGGCAAGGACCTCCGCGTCGTCGCTCTCCTTCGCATCGACCCGCTTAGCGTTGTGCCTGCTGCCCCCCTCCACGACATAGCCTACGTACGCTTCTCTCTCAAGCGAAAGGTCGTGGATGTTCAGTATCTTAGCGTCGACATAGACCCTGGGGGGCTTTGACCACCCTGGGAAGCGCAAACCGCTCTCGTCACCGCGGACCAGCCGCTTCCCCCACTTAAATAACGCGCAGGAGGATGTCCCTCAGACTCAAATGATCTGTCCAAACTGCGGCAAACAAGCTGCAGACGGCAGTGCGTTCTGTCCGAGCTGCGGCGCCGACCTCACGAAGGCCACTTCCAGTCAGGACCTTATGCTTCTGACCTCCAATTACGCACCCGGCTACAAGGTGGACAGGGTGCTAGGCATGGTCTACGGCATCACCGTCAGGTCCCGAGGGCTCGGGGGGAATCTGATGGCAGGTCTTAGATCGATAGGCGGGGGCGAAATCAACGAGTATACAGAGATGGCGCATCAGGCGAGACAGCAGGCTCTCGACAGGCTTGCTGACCACGCCAAAGGAATGGGGGCCAACGCGGTGATCAGCGTCATGTTCGACTCCACCGAGATTGGGAACACCATGGACGAAATCATCGCATTCGGCACGGCGGTCGTAATCTCCCGGGTCGATGCTTCCCAAGAACTCGTCAGGCTGAGTTAAGGGTCCGATCACCGTTGACCCAGTCAGGGAACAGATCTGATTGGGAGGAGCTCCTAGCCATGCTGGATCCAAAGGGCGGAGACAGGATTCTCGACGTCGGTGCAGGGAAAGGGGAGAAGGCGGCTAGAATTCTTCAGGCCTTCCCGGGGGCCGAGGTATTCGCCGTCGACCCAAACGAGAGACGAATCAGCGAAGCAAGGCGAGATCATTCGGGCGTGAGAAGTATGGTTGCAGGAGCCGAGAAGTTACCGTTTGACGACGCCTTCTTTGACAAGGCCTACTCTACCATGGCACTCCATCATTTCTCCGACCTGGACAGAGCCCTCGCCGAGGTCTCCAGGGTGCTCAGACCCGGAGGTTCCTACGTCATCCTGGAAGTGGAGCCCGGCTCACCCCTCGGGAGGCTCTTCCGATTCTTTGGAGGGCTCATGGGAGAAAAGATGCAGATCATGACTGAACAACGCCTTCTGGAAAGGCTGGTGAACGCGGAGGGATTTCATGTCGCTCGCTCGGTCAGCCTAGGCAGCAGGTACCTAGTTCAACTTACGAGGACCTGATACTTCCTCTGCGCTCGCACCCTACCTAATGTTCAATCCGGCGGCCGCGCTGTCCTTTACGGTTAACTACCTGGATGACCGCGACTCTGTGTTTGCCATACGTCGACTTGGGGTCGCGCCGAATCGAATATGCCGTGATAAGAGGAACCAGCCGGCGATTCACCTACTTCAGGTTCAGGAATGATCTGACGCTCGAAGTAGTGCTCCCCCGGGGGAAGCCAATCGACGTCGAGAGGGCCATCTCAGAGAGGGGCACGTGGCTCCGAGGCCAGTATGAGCGCCTCTCGAAAACGAGACAGATCCTGACCCGGGACTCGGTCATGTTCGGCGGCGAGTCTCTCAGAATCGTCTATGACGGCACAGGCGCCGCACTCGTCCCAGACCTGGCAAGGCGTGAACTCATCGTGCACACGAGTGACCCAAGACATCTGAGAGAATTGGTCCGGCGTTGGTTTCTTAAGGAGAGTTCGGTCTACGCTGTAAGGAAGGTAGCCGAGATGGCACCGATTGTCGGAGCGAGGCCGCGCAGGGTCGATGTAAGGGAAATTGCAAAGTGGGGCTACTGCACCAGGGATGGGAGGCTCTCGTTCAGCTGGCAGCTCATCGCCCTCCCGGAAAGACTCAGGGAGTACATCGTCGTGCACGAGCTCACTCACCTCCTCGAGTTCAACCACTCCGCCGCCTTCAAGAGAAAGCTCTCAGCCTCCTGCCCAGACTTCAGGGCGAGGGAGAAAGAACTCGACCTGGTCGTCCCCTATCGCCGACTCGAGCTAGGCTAGTCGGAGCACGCTCGAAACCCTGCCCCGCCCTACAATAGGCAACGTTTTTGTCGGGAATGCCCTGCTTCACGGCAGGGGGGCCGTCTCGCGCTGAAGTGCTACTGCGGTTTCGTCTGCCAGACGGAAAACGAGTTGAAAGAGCACGTTATCAAGACCCACGGCGCCAGGGACGGCGACTGGAAGGGCTGGATTAGCCGCTGAAGAACTACGCGCCGTCTTCTCCCGCCTTTCGGGCCCGTTGCCGGGCGAATTTTCTCCTGTTCAGCAAGTTCACGGCAAGCCAAGCGACGAATATGATCGCGATGATCACCGGGCTGGAGAAGAGTTGGAAGTATACGAGCACGATGACGAAAGCCGCTATGATGGGGAGCACCAGAATGAGTTTTGTCCGGGGAGTCAATTCAGCCGCCCAAGGTCTGCCCTATCATGGATAAATACCAAAGTCGAAGGGCCGCACATGTGAGCTACCAGCTTTCAGGAGCTCAGGAGAGGAGGAGGAACAACGAGGCCAAGGCCAGCGAGTATTACGAGAAAGTCAGGAAGCAGGAGCAGGAACTCAGGGACTTGCAGACCAAGCTCGGGAACACGGAGAAGCAGTACGCCGACATGCAGTCTCAAAAGTCCGAGATCGACAGCAAGCTAAGGCAGCTCGCCACCAGTATGGATTCCACGAACCGCGCCCTCGCCGACCTGAGAACCCAGATATCAGGGAAAAAACAGGCCATCGAGAGGGACCAGGTCGAGATGGCAAAGTACCAGGACGAGGTCGTCAGGCTCGACCGAGAGATTGGCGAGCTGATGAAACGGAGGGCCTAGTCTTTTCAAACGGCCTGACATCGTGGGCTATCGCCGTCCTTCACCAGCGAGCAACTCGAGCGTTTGACTCTCACTTCGAGATAAACGCTGTTCCCTGAAACCTCAGATGGCCAGCCCGAACCCCTGTACGAATGACTCGGCATGCCTCATTTCTATCAGGAAGCTTACCCCTTTCGGCGTGAGGCTGTACGTCCTGTTCTCCCCCTCCTGTTTCATCTCTATGAGGCCCTTGGCCGTCAGGTCGTCAAGGTACTTGACGAGCCTCTCGTGCGATAGGTTGGCCCTGTAGAGTATGTGGGTCGGCTTTGCCTCTCCTTCATCTCTGACCGCGTTGAGGATGTCCAGGTTTATTCTCAGGACACTCCTCTGTTTCTCACCCTGGGCCAACCACTTCGCTCCTTAAGACGAATACCAGTAGGGACAGGAAGCCTAGGAACTGTACTGCGGTCCCTACCAAGAAGAGCCCCGACCCAAGCACAAGCACCGACACCAGCAACACGCAGTGCGCCACGAATACCAGGACAAAGGCGAGCAAGACCGTCCCAGAGAACCTGCCTCCGTGTCCCGACCGAAGCAACAACCCCTGAAAGACGATGAAGGCGAGAAGGATGAGCATAACGAAGTAACTTAGGATTGAGAAGCTGTACAGGCTCACGAGGGCGGTGCTCACGGCTGCGGCGGGAGCCGCCGTGCTCAGCTGGCGGCCATACGTTGACCTCGCGTACCCTATCGCAATGACCAGGTACGCGACCATCTGGAGGGTCAGATATGTGAGTGAGGCGAACAGCGTAAGGACCCTGTCAGAGAACGATTCCCCGGCCGTCCTTCCCGTAATTTCCACGAGCGGCCTCCCCGATATGAGGGAGGTCCCGGCGTCGATCACCAGCCCGATTCCGAGGAGCATGAAGCCGATGCTTATGGCCCACAGGACAGAGCTGGACACAAACCTGTTTGCTTTGTACGCATAGTAGCTCGTAAGGAGTGCCACCAGAGCGCTCATGATGTTGAGAGAGAAGGTGATTAGAGCTCCTGAGGCCAACTTCCAACATTCGGGCCTCGGTATCGGCTTTAACCTTTCGGAACCATCGTCTGGACGGAAGGTCCAGACGCTCCTTTCCGCCCCGCTATATATCGAGGGCGTACAGTAAAGCTCGAACGAAAATGAACACGAAGAAAATAGCAATCGCGTCCATGGTAGGGGCGTTCGCCGTGATGGCCCTGATCATCGCGTATCCCGCGATGGCAGCCTCACCCTCCACCTCGCAGAACGCCAGTCCCTCCCAACTGCTGGCACAATCAGCAACAATGGCTTCCCAAAAAATCCAACTCACTGACGGTCAGACCATCGCCCTGACTAGCGTCGCCGGCGGATGGTGGGTCGTCGGGGACCGTGCAACCAACGGGACCGCCTCTGGAACGATGACGTTGCAGGTAACAGGAGTCCTGAAGGGCGGATACATCATCAGCGTCACAGGCGGCAGCTTCAACATCAACGGAGCCACCTACAGCATCTCAAGTGGATCCGCTGAGCTGGGTCCACACCGAGTATACATGGTCGGCAACGGCCAGGCTGGCACTGCCCAGTTCCTCTTCCAAGACAGGAGCCTCGGCAAGTTCGGTAGCACCGGCTACGGGGTTCTCAGAGTCGATCTGAGTGATGGGACATCGGAGTACGCGGCGCGACTGCTTGTAACCGTGACCGTGGCAAGTCCGACAGCATAAGGCGCGGGCATCCTGCGCCTTTCCCCTTTTTGATACGAACGCCGAAGGGCGACAACAATATACCTCACTGCAGAGGAGCGAGATCGACATGATGGTCCCAACCCTGGCGCTTGGTTCGCCGGCCCCGAACTTCGACCTCCCCGGGGTCGACAACAGGAGATACTCGTTGGCGTCCTTCGCGGACAAGCCTGTACTGGTCGTGATCTTCTCCTGCAATCACTGCCCCTACGTTAAGGACTACGAAATCCGGATGGTCTCGATTCAGCGGGACTACGCCGCCAGAGGCGTGCAGCTCGTTGCCATCAACTCCAATGACGACAGGGCCTACCCTGAAGACAACTTCGCAGAAATGGTTAAGCGCGCCAGGGAGAGGGGATTCAACTTCCCCTACCTCCGAGACGAGACCCAGGAGGTCGTCGAAGCGTACGGAGGCGTGTGTACCCCCCACGTGTTCGCCTTTGACAGCAACAGGCTCCTCCGGTATCGCGGCAGGATCGATGACTCGCGCGATGCGTCGAAGGTTGCCCATCCTGACCTCAGGAACGCGCTCGACGACCTGGTCGCCGGAAGCGGAGTCCGAAACCCAGACACAAAGCCCTTCGGGTGCAGCATCAAATGGTACCAGATGAAGCCCGGGTAGAGTGATGGACTTTGGCAGTTGGCCGGTTCCAGATCATGAGTCTGTTACAGGCCGCGCGGGCCTATGCGCTTGGGCTCCCCCTCGAGTCGGCCTACTCCTGGGGCCTGAACAGAGCCATTTTCATTGCCGCGGCTAAGAGAGGTTTCAGGGGAGGCTCCCCCTCCCGTGAGGGTGGGGCCGCGGCAGGGAAGACTTCGATGAGAGAGGACACCTTCCGGCTCGGGGACGACATGGCCTACAAGACCGAAAAGAGCGGCGTCCTCCTCTTCACGATTGGAGGCAGGGTCCAGACGAAGGAAGAGTTCGACAAGCGAGTCAAGGCCCGGTTCGGCAAGACTTTCCCAGCGGCTTGGAAGGAGGCCCTGAGCTATGTCAAAGGGTTCGACAGGAGCGTCCTCCTCTCCTCCGAGGAGTTCTTCAGAGACGCATACAGGCCGGTAAGGGATTCTTTCGCAGAAAAATGGTCTGAGGCTTCAGATCAGGCGTAGCGCTGCTGCCTGAGCCAGGAGTGGATCGCCAGCGAGGCGACAGCCTCCATCGTCGTGTTCCTCTCCTCGGCCGCCCTCCTCAACCCGTCAGCCACCCTCGGGTCCAGCAGGATCTCCAGCTTCACGGCGTGCAGGTATGAAACCTCCCTCCTGATGTCCTCCACGGGCCGCTGCGGTGCCATCACAAAGTGGCTCACGACATTCTCCGCCTCCGGAGATGGCAGCGGGGCTATGGTCTCCGCTAATTCCTTCAACTGGGTCGCCCTCTCCCTCTTGGGGAGCTCCTGGACGGTAGGCGCCTCCTCCGCCCTGTGAAGGAAGGTGGCGTGCTTGACGGGGAGCACTCCCTCCCTTCTCTCCTTGGGGAGCGGCGCCTGTTTGACGGCTATGTCCGCCCTCGTCTCTTTACGGATGTTCCTCACCGCCTCCACGGCGCTTATCCTGTCTTCCACGTACCTCCTCGACTTCCCAAGGGCCTTGGCGACCTGCTCCGAGGATCCGTAGGCCCTCGGATTCACCTTCCTCAGGGCGACGATGGCATCATACTCCTCTTCGGGCTCTATGTCCCTCCTCTGGATGTTCTCAACCAGGGAAACTATAATCGCCTCCTCGTCCGTCATAGGCCTGACGATGGCGGGCACCCTCTTCAGCCCCGCGATCTTCGCCGCCTCGAACCTCCTCGATCCGACTACAAGCTCATACCTTCCTCCGATCGGCCTCACGAGCAACGGCTCAAGGATTCCCTTCTCTCTGACAGAGTCCACGAGGTCTCCTACGTCACCCGGGCTCTTCCTGACGTTGGTCTTACCGACGAAGAGCTTGGAGATTTCGACCGACATTATCGTCCCTGTCTGCTCCTTCCATCCCTGCTGTGCGGACGCGAACCTTGGCAAATTTTGGTCGCATCAGCCGCAAGGCCGTTCTTAAAACTATCCGGCCCCTCCCGAACGGCTCTAGGAGAGTCAGCCGAGCCTTATCTTGGCCTTGTAGGCGTCCAAGTCGAGGAACCCGTGGCCGCTAATGTTGGCCAGTATGCACCTCTCTTCTCCCGCTGACTCGGCCTTCTTCGCTTCGTCCATGGCCGCCCTGACCGCGTGGGCGGACTCCCCTGCAATCAACCACCCCTCTGTTTCGAGGAACGTCTTAGCGGCCTCGAAGACGAGCTCCTCGTCGCTTGGGTATGCTACCGCACTGACGTACCCTTTGTTCCGGAGAGCACTGATTATGGGGGCGGCCGCATGGTATCTTAGGCCATCGGATTTGATTGGGGTCATCGCGGTCTCATGGCCCAACGTATACATCATCATCAGTGGCGTATGACCAGCTGTGTCCCCGAAATCGTACCTGTACTCCCCCCTGACGAGGTTGGGGGCGGCCTCCGACTGAGCCGCGAGAAATTCGCACTCTCTCTTCTTCTGCAGGACCTCTCCCATGAACGGGAGCGCGACCCCACCGAAGTTCGAGCCTCCCCCAAGGCAACCTACGACAAGGTCCGGGGAGTCGTCCACCTTCTCGAACTGTTTGATGCACTCCAACCCGATTATGGACTGGTGGATCAGGACGTGGTTCAGCACTGACCCCAGGCAGTAGACCCTGTCGCCTGCCATGTCCGTGTATTCGAGCCCCTCGGAGACAGCAATGCCGAGGGAACCGGGGTGCTTGGGATCGGCATCGAGAAGCTTCCTTCCGAACGCCGTCTGATTGCTGGGGGAAGCGTAGACCTTTGCCCCATACATCTGCATGAGGAACTTCCTTTCTGTCTTCCAGTCGTACACCGCCCTCACCCAGAAGACCACCGTCTTAAGACCTAGAAGGGACGAAGCATACGTCAGTGCTGTCCCCCACTGCCCGGCTCCTGTCTCGGTCACGAGAGTCTCCTTGCCCTCCTTCGCTGCGTAGTAAGCC
>Ga0187770_10001294_pt1 | contig 13185 bp, 10 predicted proteins | sample 0116_SJ02_MP02_2_FD_133154 | JGI IMG/M metagenome (GOLD analysis project Ga0187770, IMG submission 133154) | Tropical peat soil microbial communities from peatlands in Department of Meta, Colombia - 0116_SJ02_MP02_20_MG | ecosystem: Environmental > Terrestrial > Soil > Wetlands > Peat | place...
GATAAGACGCGCGGCGTGGCCATTCCCCATCCCAGCAGGTAAGCCACCGCCACGAACGTCATTACAGGACGTTCTTTGGCCAGACGCCATAGCGCGCCGCCCTGCGGGTGTTTTTGCGATGCTTGCGCCGCTGATTCCATTTACCCTATCTTGCCACGATCTTGCCTCGGCCTTGCGAACCGGGTATGCTCTGTCCTCGGGGCGTCGCTGGAGGTACCTATGCGCGAGCGTTCGTCTCTGCTGTTCCTTTCATCGCTGTTTCTTCTCGCTTTGGCCGCGTCGGTTCCGCTCGCATCGGCGCAGGATGGGCCGGACATCTTCGTCACGCCCGTCCCCAACGCGCCCTTCAGCGCTGTGGTCGTAGTCGAGCGATCGGTCGTTCGGCCTGACGGCCAAGTCGGCCAGTTCAAGACCATCCGCGAGATTGGCCGCGACAGCCAGGGACGTATCCACAACGAGCGGCGCGCGCTCGTGCCCGCGAACAGCACCAAGACGCCGGAACTGATTCGCATTCACCTGTATGACCCGGCGGCCCGCACCTCGGCGATGCTCTATCCGCGCAAGAAAATCTACTGGACGGCCACCGTCAACCACCCGCCCTCCACCGTCCCGCCGAACATGATTTATTCCGCGCCGCCGGGCAGCAGCGCCTCGCAAAATGAGTTCACCCGGGAGGAAGATCTGGGCGTTCGTGAATTCGACGGCGTCTCCGCCCACGGCGTGCGCGAGCTGCAGACCATCCCGACAGACAACGGCAAGGACGCGGTCATCACCGATGAATACTGGTACTCCGACGACCTCCGCATCAATCTGATGGTCAAGCACAGCGATCCGCGCAGCGGATCGGTGACGTTAACCGTCAGTCAGCTCACGCGTGCCGAGCCGGACCGCGCGTTCTTTGAGATTCCCGAGAATTACAAGACAGCCCGGAGCGGGGAGTAGGCACTTAGGCTCACAGCCGATTCACCTGGAGGTCGTCATCCCGAAGGTCCGCGTTTTCACCAGCGGGCCGAGGGATCTTGCGTGGAGTGACATCGCGGTGTATGCCCTGTATGCGTGATCTCTTCTAAGAGCGCTGATTACTGCGCGGACGCCTTTTCCTTGTTGCTGGCCACTTTTACGCCGCTCAACCCGTTCGCATACTTGGCAATTCCACGATAGAGCGACTCGGCGATGCGCTGGCGGTATTCGGCCGTCTCCAGGCGGTGCTCGTCGCCGGGATTGCTGACAAAAGAAATCTCCGCCAGAATCGACGGCATATTCGCGCCGATCAGCACAATAAAGGGCGCCTTCTTCACACCCCGATTGCGGATGCCAGGATTCTTCGATGCCAGGCCGCTGTGCAGCGACTGTTGCACGTCGCCGGCGAACTCGCGCGACTCTTCAATTTTCTCTTTCAGCGCGATCTTCTTGACCAGGTCCTGTAACTCGTAAACGGATTTCTCCGAAACGGCATTCTCGCGCGCCGCGACCTCCAGCGCTTCCGGGGAAGACGTGAAGTTCAGGTAGTAGGTCTCAACCCCGCGCGCCGCGGGATCGTGGCTCGAATTGGCGTGAATCGAAATGAACAGGTCGGCGCGTTGCTGGTTGGCAATGGCCGTGCGCGTTTCCAGCGGAATGAAGGTGTCGTCTTTGCGCGTGTAGACGACCTCGGCGCCCAGGCGCGTCTCGAGCAGTTTGCCCAGCTTCCGTCCAACGTCCAGCACCAGATCCTTTTCTTCCAGCCCGTTCGGGCCGATGGTTCCTGTGTCGTGGCCGCCATGCCCGGGATCGATGACGATCTTGCCGATCTTCAGTCCCAGCGCGCGAATCAGCGAGCGATCGCCGCCGGCGGTCGGCTTCGCTTCGTGGACGTCGAGATCAGCGGCCTTGTCAGAACTCTTCGAGGAGGAGACAAACCGCGGTGCGAAATTCCCCTTGGCACGGCCGCCTTTCGCATCGGAACTTATCGCGTTCTGAGAATCAGCCGCGAAAGTTGCTTCCTTCCCGCCGTCATCATTGTGAGGCGGCAGCATCGCCGGTGTCGGGTTCGAGTTGACCGGCTCGGCTTTCGCCACCTGAACCGGAGCGGAATCGTCGTCATCCTCCGCATCCACAATGACCTTCTTCACTCCGGTCTTCGGATCCACGACAGTCCGCACCGAGCCGTGGCGACGCGAATTCTTTTTCCTGACGGGCCGGGCAGAGTCCGAGGCCACGGCTTCAGCTGCCGAGGTCACTTTCGCCTGCGATGTTTTCGTCGCGGCAGATTCCGTCGCTGCTGAATCCGCGTTCGAGTCATCTCCGTTCTGCGCGATCTCTGCTCCCGGAGCATCCTTCGAGGTCCCCGCCGCATCGCTGCCTGACCCAGCCTTCGGCTCCGCCTCCACGTCTGCCGTCGCCGCATCTTTCGGAAGTTTCGCCCGCGCCGCTTTCGCGTCCTTGCCGTGAATATCGATAATCAGGCGGTAGGGATCGGGCAACAGAAACGCGTCGTAGTCGGAGAGATCATCTACTTCCAGCACGACTCGCGTCCGCCCTGGCTGAAACTGCGCCACGCGGACCTTCTTCAGGAAGCCGTCATCTACGTCAAAGCTCTTGCCCACCAGGGTCGATGCCAGCTTGGTGTCGCGCAGGTCGAAGAAGATCCGGTCGGGATTGTCAATCCGCTGCGAGAAGAACTTTACGTTGCTTTCTAGATCAATTGCCACCCGCGTGTAGTCGGGCGTCGACCAATGCCGGATTCCCGTCACCCGCGGCAGCCGGCTCGAGCGGCGCTCCCGGGCGTCCGAGGATGACGCCTGCACAGCGCTGTCTGCCTGCGAATCCGCGGGCTTTGTTTCTTCGGTCTTCGCAACAGCCGTCTTCGAATCTGAGTTCTTTGAATCCGTATTCTTTGCGGCTGACTCCGCCGTGACCTTCTTCGCGGAGGTCCCCGCCGCAGTCTCGGTCGCCGCCTTGCCTCCCTTCTTCTGCTGCGCTTCTGCTTTTTTGCCGGCGTCTTTCGTTTCCGCCGCGGCTTCCCGGTCCAGTTCGGCGATTGCCTGCTGTGCGTCTTCCACCAGCCGGTTGTGCGGATAGCGGTGTAGAAACTCCTGGAACACGGCCCGCGCCTGCTCGGGATCGTTCAGGTCGTCTTTGTAGATCTCGCCGATCGTGAACAGCGCGTCGCAGCGGTATTTGCTGCCGGGATATTCCTTGCGCAGAAAGCGATATTGTGCGATGGCGCCGTTCAGAATCTTGTTGTCATCGAAGCGGCGCCCCATTTCGACCATGGTTTCGGCGACGGCCACCACGCTGGGATCCGCCTTCGTCGAAGTGGGCGCCCCGAAGTAAACGTTGCGATAGGCGTTAATCACCCGCTGGAAGTCGCGCCGCGTGCGATCGGCCTGCGGACGTCCGTTGAGCGCCTCGCGCATGCGCTCGGCCGTGGCAAAGTGGTCGCGCGCCCACGACTCTCCGTGGTGTGCACTGTTATGCGTGCGGGCGTGACCGGCTGATGTCGAGAGAACAAGCAGTAGCAGAAGTACCGAGTACCGAGTACCGTGTACCGAGCGACCGTTGTGGATCCCTCGGAGTTCGGCACTGGCAGCTCGGTCCTCGGACCGACGCTCGTAACTGGCAACTCGAAACACTCGGCTACCTGGGAGACTTCTTTTACAGATGCCGGAAGTTCGCCTCATGTTGCAGAGCGGCTTCTCGGTACTCGGTACTCGCGACTCGGAACCTAGTCTGTGTTGCTGATGTAAAGCACGCCCCGCGCATCCCGCTGAACGTGCACGGGATCGTGCGACGCGCCCGAAGAAGCAAAATCAAAGCCGCCGTAGTACAGGTTCGTGATGCGCCGAACATAATTCTGGGTCTCGGGGAAGCGAGGAATGCCGGCGTTGCGTGCCACCGCGCCCGCGCCCGCGTTGTAGGCGGCCAGGGTCAACTTCACGTCGCCGCCATAGCTTTCGAGCAACTGCTTCAGGTGCCGCACACCGGCATCCACGTTCTGCTCCGCGTCAAACGGATTCTTCACGTTCAGCTGCCGCGCCGTAGCCGGCATTAGCTGCATCAGTCCCATCGCGCCCTTGCGCGAAACTGCGTTGGAATTAAAGTTCGACTCGACTCTCACCACCGCGCGCACCAGGTTGGGGTCGACGTTGTGCCGCGCCGCCGCCATCACGATCGCGGCGTCAATCTCATCCTGCGTTGCCTGATGCACGCGCGCACCGGCGGCCGAGTTAGCGGCCACAATGCGCGCATTCGCCGACTGTGCCGACTCATGCCCGAAATACTGAGTTACTTCCGCAGCCGCCGAACGCGCCGCCTTCATCGAGGCTGTACCGGCTGAGGGCACCGGCTTCCAGCGGTTTTCCTTCGAACTCCAGTACACGAACGTCGAAGCTTTCGGCTGCGTGGCCTGTTCGTGGCGGGGTGGCGCCGGAGCGGCGTCGTTCACATAAATTTTGCGGCCGTGTTCGTCGGTGGTGGTGATCAGTGTGGAGGGTCCATCGCCTTCCGCCGCCCACAGCAGTGACGTGGAGACGGAAAAGGAGGTCGCGATTGCCAGGCCGGCCGTCAGCATCAATGCGAGTTTGAGGCGCGTTCGCATGTCCCGGGCGTTTTCCCTTTCACCGAACCTTCGCTGGGAAGGGCCGCAGACACATAGCTCACCCTCCCTGCCTTCTACCCGGAACCTGACGGAGAATCGCTTACCAGAGTAGCTTGATTATAGGCGCGTGCACAGGGCCGGGCAATCTCTCAGAAGGGAGTAGAACCAGCGGAGTAATTTGCAATAACTGCTTGAGACGCAAGCAGATGAGAGGATTTTCATAATGCCAGTGGCGGTGTCGGAGGTAACCACTCCCGATGGTTACTCGCCATACTCGCCCTGCGGACGCGTGAGGTGAATTGATCAACGGCCCGGGGATGGGGGAAGCGAAAAGAAAGCCGCATGGTGATCACAATTTTTTATCTACGCGAAGTCGCCTCCTTGTGGTCTTTCGGCGGTCGACCGCTTCGGACGGCGGCTGATATTGAATTGCCTGCTCACGCGCCGAATGACTTTGTTGCTGATACCAAACTCGTCTTCGATCTGGGCGTGAGTTAGGTCTGTCCGGTTGAGTAAGGCATCCGCAAGTTGTCTGTCGAACGCAGCGCGAACACGCTCAAGTTCTGCCGGTAAATCGATCCTTTCAATGCTCATCCCAGCTTCCATCCTTCCGGTGTGCAACACGCTCCAGCATCGAGCCTCACCAGGTGTTGCACGGCTCGTTTTTCGTTTGGCGAGGCGCTTTGCCGCAGCGCGGGCGATCAGTCAGTCGGCCGCCACCGCGCCCGGTACAACTGGGAACCGAAATGCGTCACAATCCGGACACGGTTCGGGCGCTTCGACGATACCCGGGCTTTCCGTTTTTTCCGCATGGTTTTGCACGTAAATCGCTCCGATAAACCAGCCAATCCCGAACGTCCATGCCGCTATCGTGAAGCAGTCAAAGTAGGTCATTCGGCACCTCCGTAACTCGTCGGCAAACTGTCACATGGCGGCAACGCAAATCAATGGGTTCGGGGTGAAACCAGGGTGAATTCTCGGTGAGCAGATAACCGATTGACAAACAATGAGGTTAGAGCCGTGAAGGGGCGGAATGTTCGCCGGTTAGAAACAGATTCGATCGGACGCACCTGTATTACTCATTGAGCCACTCAGGGAGAAGTCTTACAATAACCGGCATTGAGGGGCCTGTGGGGGTGTGTGATGTTGCGTAGGGCTGACTCAGTGTTTCGCTTTGGGCCCTATGAAGTGCGGACGAGCTCCCAGGAATTCCGGAAGGACGGCACGCGAATCAAGCTGCGTGGCCAGCCGCTTCTCGTCTTGGTAGCGCTTCTGGAGCACGCGGGTGAAGTTGTAACTCGCGAAGAGATACGGCAGAGGCTTTGGGCATCCGATACTTTTGTGGATTTCGAGCACGGGCTCAACACTTCTATCAAGAAGGTGCGCCACGCCCTATGCGATTCGGCCGCCCAGCCGCGCTATATTGAGACGCTACCCAGGCTTGGCTACCGCTTCATCGCGCCAGTAGAAATCTCTCCTGCGAACAACGGCGCCAAAACGCAAAGGGCCGATTCTCAGCAGGTTGAGAATCTCGAACCGAAACTTGCCACCGTTCCAGAGAGCAGCGCGGTGACACCTCCGCCTACGGCCAGCGGGATCGAGGAGTCAGAACCCGCGCGTCTTGTCCCTTGGCCCTTCTCGTTGGCTTTTGCCGTAATAGCCGGAGCGGTGCTCTTGGCTTCCGCCGGGTCCATCCAAAGTATTCGGTCGTTCTCTCAGGTCCTGAGCAGCCGCGGGGGGGCGGCACCAAAAACCTACAATTCTCTTGCCGTGCTGCCTTTGCAAAACCTCGCGGGCGACCCGAACCAGGAATACTTCGCCGACGGGATCACGGACGAAATCATCACTGATTTCGCTCAAGTCGGAAGTCTGCGCGTGATTTCCCGCACTTCGGCGATGCGATACAAGAACACGAACAGACCGGCGCAGCAAATCGGGAAGGAGCTCGGCGTAGATGCCCTCGTCGAGGGGACAGTGGAGCGCGTCGGGAGTCGGGTGCGCGTTCGCATACAGCTCGTTGATGCAGCGACTGATCGTTATCTCTGGGCCAAAGTCTACGACCGTGAACTGAGCGACGTTTTGGTCTTGGAAAGCTCTGTAGCTTACGACATCGTGGAACAGGCCTGTGGACAAATGGCCGCACAAACGGCCTTCGGCAACTCGGGTGGACCGCGTGCGGTCAATCCCCAGGCTTATGAAGCCTACTTGCAAGGCCGTTACTACTGGAATAAGAGATCGTCGGAGACGTTGACCCGGAGTATTGAGTTGTTCCAGCGGGCAGTTTCACTGGAACCCAAGCTGGCGGTCGCATATGCGGGCTTGGCGGACGCGTACTCCATCCTCGGGTCAGACGTGTTGCCCGTGGATGTGGCGCAGCAGAGGGCGCGCCAAGCCGCGAACACAGCCATTGCCCTTGATCCCTCTGTTGCGGAGGCGCATGCTGCCAGGGCACTGGTGGCGTTTTATTACGAATGGGACTGGAAAACTGCAGAGACTGAGTTTGAGACGGCCCTGCGATTAAATCCGAACTACGCCACTGCCCATCAATGGTACAGCTACTACTTGGACGCCATGCAGCGATTCCCGGAAGCTCTGCATGAGGCTCAGCAAGCGCAGCAATTGGACCCGTTGTCGCTTTCGATCGATACCACGGTGGCAGGGAAATACCTTGCCAACCAGCAATACGATCAGGCCGTGGCGATCGACAAGAGAGTGCTGGAAATGGATCCGGGTTTCGTGCCCGCGCATCGTTGCCTGGCGAAGGTTTACGAAGCCAGAAAGATGTGGCCGGAGGCCCTCGAAGAACTGAAGAAAGAAGTTGATCTGTCGCCGGATAGCAGCCGGGCCCTGGCAGATCTGGCTTACGGACTTGGCCTCACGGGGGATCGGACAGAAGCTCTCAGGATTGTGAAAAACATCGAGGGGTTATCGACAAAGAAATACGTATCTCCCTTTGAAGTGGCGAAGGTGTATGTTGCCATCAATGATCACGACAATGCGCTCCGCTATCTGGAAAAGTCATATCGCGAGCACGAGAGTCAGATACCTTTCCTGGACGTGACCATGGCTCTTTACCCGTTGCATTCTGACCCGCGATTCATTGCGTTAGTGCGGCGAGTGGGACTTCCGCCAACCTGATGCCACCATCCGATTAAGAGGGACGTAGAAGGGGTTTATAAGTTCTAAGACGGACTCCGGCCCTACTCCTCCATTCCAGCCGCGAATGCGTCCAATGACAGCGACCGCAACAGATTCCTCCGCATCCCGCGTTCCACCTCGGCCAGCCCATCGGACGCGGCCGTAAGCCACGCGAAGTCCACCGACTCCGCCATCCGCTTTAGCTCAGCCGCAATATCCGTATTCCGAATCATCTCCGGCGCGCCGGACTCGCGCTCGCACGAAATAACGACCACCAGGTCGCGCAACAGCGAATACAACGTTCGAATCAAGCGATCCGTCTTCTCCCGTCCCTCAGCCCCGGGACGATACGACTCCGTCACCTTGAACAGTTCGCTGTGCTCGCCGCCACGCAGCGCTGACTTCAGAATCGTCAGCGCATCCTGGCGCGAAGCCGCGTAAGCCTCCAGATCGAAACCGCGCGCCCGCCCAACAGCTCCTTCCGCCAGCCGCGCCACCAGAGCCCGCTGCGCCGCTTTCCACTCCGGATGCTGTTGTGCCAGATCGCGCTCAATCTCTTCCGCTGGGAGCGCTCCCAGCGTGAACACCGTGGCCCGCGACCGGATTGTCGGCAGCAATTCGCCGGCATTTTCGGTGAGCAGAAAAATCGTCGCAAACTCCGGAGGCTCTTCCAGCACCTTCAGCAGCGAGTTCGCCGCTTCCTTCATGAACGCCGAATCCGTGAAGATGTAAACCTTCTCGCGTCCCTCCGCCGGGCGGTAATAAATTGCCTCAATCACGCGCCGCACCTGATCGACCTTGATCATCATCTGCGGCGGATCGGGCGGAATCACCAGCACATCGGGATGCGTCTGCACGAAAATGCGAGTTTCTTTCTTGTCGGTCTCGCGCAGATTCTCCCGCGCCTCGACTGCCTCCGCAAAACGAGCATTGAGGTCTGCGGCCTGCGCGATCCGCGTGCAGTTGGCGCACTGGCCGCAGAAATCAGGCAGCTCGTCGGACTTTGGCGGATTCAGACAATTCAGCGCCTGCGCCAGCATCAGGGCGAGCGTGTACTTGCCCGATCCCTGCGCGCCCGCCAGCACCACGGCGTGCGGAAAGCGCTCCCGCGACAGCATCTCGCGCAGCCGATGAACAATATCAGCGTTGCCGTGAAAATCAGAAAAAGGCATAAGAAAACCAGGCCTGAATTCACCACGGAGACACCGAGTCAAGAAGAGGAAATACTTTTGTTTTCTCCGTGTCTCAGTGCCTCCGTGGTGAAGCGCTTTTGAACTACAACTTCATCTTCCTTCTCACCACTTCCACAATCCTCTCGTGCGTCTGCCCTGGTGTGCCCCGCGCATCCACGACGACCACGCGTCCCGGCTCGCGCCTGGCAATCGCCATGTAACTCTCGCGCACTCGCATGAAAAAAGCCCGCGTCTCCTGCTCGAACCGGTTCTCATCATGGCTACGCGATCCAGCCCTCGACGCCCGCCGGTTGCGCTTCCGCGCCCGGCTCACGCTGGCGTGGGGATTTGCCTCCAGCAGAATCGTCAAATCGGGCTGCAGATCTCCGCACAACACGCGGTGCAACTCCCGCACCGGCGCGCTGCCCAACTTTCGCCCTCCTCCTTGATACGCCTCGGTGGAATCGGTGAATCGGTCGCACAGCACAATGCTGCCCGCCGCCAGCGCCGGCTCGATCACTTCCGCAATGTGCTGCGCCCGGGACGCGAACATCAGCGCCATCTCGGCCAGCGGCGCCAGTGAACTTGTGCCCGAGTCAAGCAGGACTTTGCGGATCTTTTCTCCCGTGGCCGTTCCGCCCGGCTCGCGCGTTTCCACCACTTCATGCCCGCTTTCGCGCAGCGCTGCCGCGAGCCGCCTCATCTGCGTGCTCTTGCCCGCTCCGTCGAGCCCTTCCAATGTGATGAATTTTCCGCGCCGGGGCATCTGCCGCATCATACCAGCAGGCCCGCCGGCTCACGGCAGGCCGTTCACCTCGAGTTCCGGCGGCCCTAAATGAAACCCGCGTTGTGCCGCACTTGCCGCGGCTGCTATAGTCATAACTTCTGCCGCAACACTGTGGTTGCATTCATCACAACAACGTGAGGGCCTGAATAGTGAAACTCGCAAGAGTCCTGGGAGTGGCTTGTCTTGCAGTCGTTTACCCCGCAATCACGGCAGTTTCCGGTTGGTGTGCCACTGGGCCGACCATCACACTTTCTGTCGATGCCACGAACGCGCCGCGGAAAATTTTTCACGCGTCGCTGAAAATTCCTGCCAGCCCCGGCGATCTCACGCTCTACTATCCCAAGTGGATTCCCGGCGAGCACGCCCCCGACGGCCCGGTCGTCGATCTTGCCGGCCTAAAGTTTTCGGCCGGCGGTCAGATCCTGAAATGGCGGCGCGATCTGCTCGACGGCTTCACCCTCCACGTCGAGGTCCCGGCCGGAGTCACCGAAATCTCTGCCGAACTCGACTTCCTTTCTCCCGCAACTTTTGAAAGCGGTTTCACCGGCGGATCTTCAGCCACCGACAAGCTCGCCATTATCAGCTGGAATCAGGTTCTGCTTTATCCCAAAGGTTGGAAGTCGGACGATCTGACGTATGTTGCAAGCCTGAAGCTTCCCGCCAACTGGAAGTTTGGGACGTCTCTACCCATCGCCTCAACCACCGGTAATCAACCCAACAGCGAAACGCAAATTACATTTCAACCTATTTCTCTCACCCTGCTCGTCGACTCTCCTGTCATCGCCGGCGAATATTTGAAGATCGTTCCTCTCGCGCAGGATCCTCCCACGGAAATGGACATCGCCGCCGACAGCGCCGCCGCCCTTGAACCCCCGCAGGATGTCTGGGACCACTACAAAAATCTGGTCGAGCAGGCGCAGAAGCTTTTCGGCGCGCATCACTATCGCGACTACCACTTCCTCTACACGCTCAGCGATCACGTCGCGCACTTCGGCCTGGAGCACCACGAATCCGACGACAGCCGCGTGGAAGAGCGCGGCCTGGTCGACGAAGCCGAGCGCAAATTATCGGCCAGCCTGCTGCCCCACGAATACGTGCATTCGTGGAACGGAAAATTTCGCCGCCCCGCCGATCTCGCCACACCTGACTATCAGCAGCCCATGCAGGACGATCTGCTCTGGGTCTATGAAGGCCTTACCAACTATCTCGGCTTCGTCCTGACCGCGCGCAGCGGCCTGCTTTCAGCCGAACTGGACCGCGACGACCTCGCCCGCACCGCGGCCGCGCTCGATCACACTCCCGGCCGCGAGTGGCGCAACCTGCAGGATACCGCCGACGCCGCTCCGCAACTTTATTTCTCGCCCGAGGCTTGGCGCACGTACCGCCGCTCCGTCGACTTCTATGACGAAGACACTCTCAACTGGCTTTGGGCCGACGTCATCCTCCGCCAGCAGAGCAAAGGCAAGAAATCGCTCGACGATTTTTGCAAGCTCTTCCACGGCGCACCCAGCACCGGCGCCATGGTTAAGCCCTACACATTCGACGACGTCGTTAACACTCTGAATCAGGTCGTAACTTACGATTGGCGCGGTTTCTGGACCGAGCGCCTCACCAATCACGGCCCCGGTGCGCCCCTGGGCGGCATCGAAGGCAGCGGATGGAAAGTGGTTTACGATGACACGCCTTCGGAAATGCAGAGCAGTTCGATGAGCGCGTATCATTCCGCTTCTGCGGCTTATTCGCTCGGCCTGGAACTGCGCGACGATGGCATGATCACCGACACGGTGGAAGGTATGCCCGCCGCCCGGGCCGGCATCGGGCCAGGGATGAAGCTGATCGCGGTTAATGGCCGCCGCTTTTCGAGCGACGGGCTGCGCGATGGCCAGGTGTTGCGGGATGCGCTGAAGGCGGGCACAACCAGTTCGGCCCCGCTGGAGTTGCTGATCGAAAATTCCGACTACTATCAGGCCTACAAGATTGATTACCACGGCGGCGAGAAATTTCCCCACCTGGTGCGCGACGAATCAAAGCCCGATTTGCTGAGCGAGATTCTGAAAGCGAAGTAGAGACCAGTGAGCAGAGGTTGCCCCACCCTTGTCGCGCCGGTGCCCCATTTCTCGCGCGTTCTTTGCGCGAGAAGTGGGAATTCACTTCCCCGCCTTGAGTTCCCGCTCCATCACCTTACGCAGCGCGGCGTTGATCCGCGTCTGATAGCGCCGTCCGTCTTTCTTGAACCATGCGATCACGTCCGCATCCAGCCGCAACGTGACTGGTTTTTTCAGCGGGCGGTAGAAATCGGAAATCTTCATCGTATGCAGCGAGGCCGCTAGTTTCCTGGGCTTGCTCGCTGCCAATGCAGACAGGTTCGCTGGTTTGCGCCGCGGACCACGCCGCGCTCTCGAACGTCTTTGCCGGGAAGGATTATTCTTCATAAGTTGTTGCCGCCATGTAGTTTATCGAAGTACGCATGTGTATGTGCGTACATTATTGTACCTTGAATGTTCCTTCAGGAACACTGTGGAAAACGCTGCAACCGGCTCCTAACCTGCCAGATCTTCGGTGCTTACCTCATCCGCCTCTTCTTCGTTCATGAAAGCAAATGCTTCCTGTGGCACCGGATTCTGCCACACGGGCGCGAACGACTGCCGGTGCAGCGGGCTGGGCCCATGCTCGCGCAGCGCCGCCAGATGCTGGGGCGTGCTGTATCCCTTGTGCGAAGCCAGCCCATACGCCGGAAAGACCGCGTCCCACGCGCACATCATGCGGTCGCGCTCCACCTTGGCCAGAATGGAGGCCGCTGCAATCGAAGCCGATAGTGCATCGCCATGAATGATGGCCTCCTGCGGCAACTCGCAGTCCAGTCTCACCGCGTCGACAAGCAGGTGATCCGCAGGCAGAGCCAGCAGCAGCACCGCCTCCCGCATGGCCTGCCGCGACGCCTGATAGATGTTGATCTGATCGATACGCGCCGCGTCCACGGCGGCGACAGCCCACGCCAGTGCATGCGCGCGAATGCGCTCCGCCAGCACCTCGCGCCGCTCCGCCCAGAGCAGCTTCGAATCACGGAGCCCGCGCACTCTGTAGGCCGGATCGAGGATCACCGCCGCTGCCACTACCGGTCCAAACAACGATCCGCGGCCCACTTCGTCCACGCCGGCCACGTGCACGGCTCCCGTGGCCCAGGCCTTCTTTTCATAGCGCAGCGTGCAGCGCAGCCGCTTCAGCAGGCGCAACTTGGCCGCCGATGGAGACACCTTCCGGCCATCTTGCGACTTCAGCGCCGACGAATTCATCTTAGGAAAGGGAACACACCATCTTCGTTGAGCGCTGTGATTCCTGCAAGGCCACGCCTGTGCAAATTACAATGGGCGCTATCACAAATGCGGCCCGAGCCGCGAGAGAGCCGGCAAACTGATGCCCGAACTGCCTGAAGTCGAAACCATTGCCCGCGGCCTGGCCAAGCGCGTCACGGGCGACGCGGTCGAGTCAGTCTGGCTGGGCCAGAAGAA
>Ga0187770_10001295_pt1 | contig 13182 bp, 11 predicted proteins | sample 0116_SJ02_MP02_2_FD_133154 | JGI IMG/M metagenome (GOLD analysis project Ga0187770, IMG submission 133154) | Tropical peat soil microbial communities from peatlands in Department of Meta, Colombia - 0116_SJ02_MP02_20_MG | ecosystem: Environmental > Terrestrial > Soil > Wetlands > Peat | place...
CCCGATCTGAAGTCAGGGATACTGCCGTTTCATACTGCTTGATCGCCTCGCGCAACTGGCCGTGAGTCTGATAGTAGGCACCGAGGTTGCTGCGGCTCATCGGATCTTTCGGATTCATTCGCGCCGCCGCTTCGAAATGGGGATGAGCCTCTTCTTCTTTGCCCATCAAAATCAGGGCTCCGCCCAGATTGTCTTCCGCGATGAAGTTGCCTCGCGTAATCGAAACCGCGTGCGACCACAATTCGTAACTGCTTCGCCAGTAACCGATCTGGTGATGCGTCACGAGCGCTAACGCAAGTATGGCTGCAGCGGAGGGAATCCAGCGCCAGATCGGCGCAATCTTCTTGTCGTCAAGAATTTCCGTCAGGCCGAACCCGATCATCACGAATATCCCGAGCTCCGGGATATACGCGAAGCGGTCAGCCATCGCCTGATCTCCGACTTGAACCAGCCCGATCGTGGGCAGCAGAATGCCGAGAAACCACAGCCAGCCGACAATCAGATATCTACGCCTGCAGAAGATCGATAATCCAGTAACCGCAAGCAGCAGTACCGTGGCACAACCGACTTGCCAGCCCGAGAGCGAATTTCCCGGGTGCGGATAGACCGGCGTCAGGCGGCTCGGCCAAAGAATCTTCCAAATGTACTCCGCATAAGAAACAGCCGCATTCCCGGCGCGGACCATCCACGGAAACTGCTGGGTAGAGCGAGTCGCTCCGGCAGCTTTTTGCGCAACTAACGTCACCCACGACGCAGCCGCAGACATGATCAACAACGGAACCTTCTCGACAACCAGCGTCCCCACAGGTGCCGGTTGAGCCTGCATTTGGCTCGATTCGTGGCTGCGCTTCATTCTTCCCAGCGGCCAATAGTCAAGCAGCAGCAGAGCGAACGGCAACGTGACCGCCATCGGCTTCGAAGCCAATGCGCACGCGAAAAGACCTGCTACCGTCGCGTAGCGCTTCCAGTTCGGCCGCACCGCATACCATCCGTAGGCGCCAATGCATGCCAAAAAGAAAAATCCGCTGAGAACGTTCTTTCTCTCCGCTGCCCACGCGACCGATTCCACATTCAGCGGATGCACCGCAAACAGAGCCGCCACAAGAACACTTGGCAACCATCGGCCGCTAACCCACGTCAGCAGGAGGAACACTAGTACCGCGTTACAACTGTGGATCAACAAGCTCACGAAATGGTGCCCGGCCGGATTAAACCCAAAAAGCTGAACGTCAAGCGCGTGTGAGATCCACGTTAGCGGATGCCAGAATCCTCCCTGACCGGTTGAGCTCAGCGCCCACTTCACCGTCGCCCAGTTGAGTCCGCCTCGGATGTAGGGATTCTCGGTGATATAGCGATCGTCGTCGCAGTTGATAAACGGATTCCGGCTTACCGCGTCATACAAGGTCAGAGTTGCGACGACCAGCAGAAGACAGACGACCACATTGCGTTTCCCCGCTGATGCGAACATGCCTGCATCGGCTCGAACCGCCTGCACCCTCTGCATTTTTGCGGAACTGGTCGCCATGATCGCTGCGCGTCGTTTTGATTATAGGAGGGCAGAAACCTGCAGATGCCGGCATCTGTGCCTTGGCAATAACCGTGGTAACTCGAATACCTGCTGGGGAGAATCCTCCAGCAGAACTCTAAGCTTTCCAACGCAGTACTGGTTTTCGCGCAGCGGCGGTCTCGTCCAGCCGTGAAACGCGCGTGGAATGCGGCGCATCGAGCACCATCTGCGGATCTTCCTCGACTTCCTCGGCGATCGACTTCATGGCTTCGATAAACAGGTCGAGTTCTTCCTTCGGCTCGCTTTCAGTCGGCTCGATCATCAGCGCCCCCGGCACGATCAGCGGAAACGCCGTGGTGTAAGGGTGGAAGCCGTAGTCGATGAGGCGCTTGGCGATGTCCATGGTGTGCACGCCCTTTTTCGCCTGCACTTTGTCGCTGAATACGACCTCGTGCATGCTGGGCGTGTCGTAGGGCAAATCGTAAGTACCCTCGAGGCCTTTGCGAATGTAGTTGGCGTTGAGCACGGCGTCTTCGGTTGTCTGGCGTAAGCCGTCTGGACCGTTCGCCTGGATGTAGGCGAGCGCGCGCACGAACATGCCGAAGTTGCCGTAGAAGGCGCGCACACGGCCGATTGACTGTGGACGGTTATATTCGAAGGCCAGCGAGCCGTCGGTGTTTCTGACGACGACCGGCGCCGGGAGAAAAGACTCAAGAATTTTCTTGATCGCGACCGGGCCCGAACCCGGGCCACCTCCACCGTGCGGCGTGGAAAACGTCTTGTGCAGGTTCAGGTGCATGACGTCCACGCCAAAATCGCCGGGGCGCGCTTTGCCCACCAGCGCGTTCATGTTGGCGCCATCCATGTAAAGCAGGGCGCCTTTGGCGTGGAGAATGCCGGCGATCTTGTGAACATCATGCTCGAATACACCCAAGGTATTGGGATTGGTCAGCATGAGAGCCGCGACATCCTCGTTCATCTGCGCTTCGAGTAAGCCAATGTCGACCATCCCGCGCGAATCCGATTTCAGATTCTCGACCGCATAGCTCACCATGGCCGCGGTGGCCGGATTCGTTCCGTGGGCGGAGTCGGGGATGAGAATTTTCTTCCGCGGATTCCCCTTGGACTGGTGATACGCGCGCACCAGTAACAGGCCGGTCATTTCGCCGTGAGCACCCGCGGCGGGTTGCAGCGTAATCGCGTCCATGCCGGTGATTTCGATCAGGCACTCGCTCAAGGTTTTGATAATGCGCAACGCGCCCTGCGAGATTTCCTCAGGCTGGTAGGGATGCGAGTTGGCGATCCCGTCCACGCGCGCGACGGCCTCGTTCACGCGCGGGTTGTATTTCATAGTGCAGGATCCAAGCGGATACATGCCAAGATCGATCGCGTAGTTCCAACTGGAGAGCCGCGTGAAATGGCGGATAATTTCGATCTCGCTCACCTCAGGCATTGCACCCAGATCTTTTCGCTCGGAAGAACCGAGGAGCTTTGCCGCATCCACTGCCGGCACGTCGAGTGGCGGAAGTTTCCACGCGGACTTGCCCGGCGAGGACTTTTCAAAGATCAGACCCTCGTTCTGATTCACGTGACGCGTGGCTTTGCGGGTCATGCGCTTCATCGCGTCACCTCTTCGAGGCCGGCTTCTTTGCCCGATCGCACGGAGCGCTCACTCTCGGCCACGAGCCCTACCGCCGTATCGATCGCGCTCCGCATGGTAAGTTCCGTGCAGCACCACAGGGCCGCATTCCGTAATTCCGGATAGAACTTCTTCAGCGGGAGTCCGCCCACAATCTTGTGCCCGAGCAGGCGGCTGTTGATCGCCTTCGGGTCTTCGCTGGTTTGCACAACAAATTCGTTAAAGCGTGGCGAGCCGCCGAATAAGATTTTGCCATGCTTCGCAAATTGCTCGGCCGCGTACGCGGTCTTGGCCAGATTCTGCTTGGCCAGTTCCTTCAGGCCAACTTTTCCGTAAACCGCCATAAAAATGTTCGCCATGAGGGCGACTAAGGCCTGGTTGGTACAGATGTTCGAGGTCGCCTTCTCGCGGCGGATGTGCTGTTCGCGGGTGGCCAGCGTCAGAACGAAGCCGCGCTTGCCCTGCTTGTCGGTCGTCTGCCCGACCAGGCGGCCCGGCATCTGGCGGACATTTTTCTCGCGCGTTGCGATGACGCCGCAATATGGGCCACCGAAACCCATCGGCACGCCGAAGGATTGAGCTTCCATGGCGATGACGTCGGCCTGCCGCGGCGGTTCAACGATTCCCAGCGAAACAGCTTCCGCGATCGAGACCACCATCATCGCCCCGTTCTTGTGGGCGATTTCGGCGACGGCATCTACGTCTTCGATGGTGCCGAAGAAATTCGGCGACTGGATCAGTACACATGCCGTTTCTGGAGAAATTGAATTCTCCAGTTCCTTCCGGTTTACGCGGCCGTCGCCGCCGAATCCGACCAGCGAGAGCGGTATGCCCTGATGTGTGGCGTAGGTGGTCAGCACTTCGCGGTATTCCGGATGCAAGCTCCGCGCCAGGACCACCGACCGGCGTCCGGTCAGGCGCACCGCCATCATCACGGCTTCGGCGGCGGCGGTCGAACCGTCGTACATGGAAGCATTCGCGACTTCCATGCCGGTCAGTTCGCAGATCATGGTCTGGAATTCGAAGATCGACTGCAGCGTGCCCTGAGAAATTTCGGCCTGATACGGCGTGTACGCGGTAAGAAACTCGCCGCGCGAAATCAGCGAGTCGATAATGACGGGCCGGTAGTGAAAGTACGCGCCCGCGCCCAGAAAACTGGTGTAGCCGTCGCCGTTTTCGCGCGAACGCTGGCGGAAGTAGTCCACGATTTCCGATTCCGCCATCTGGCGCGGGATGTTGAGGTCGCGGTTGAGCCTGTACTCGGCGGGAATTGGCGCGAAAAGATCGTCAACCGACCGTAAGCCAATCGCTTTCAGCATGGCTTCGCGGTCAGCAGGAGATTTAGGTAAGTAGCGCATAGAAAGCTATACGGATGTATTCAAGGCCGACTGCGATTCGTGCTCGGTACTGGCCTCGATCTCAGAGTGAAAATTTTAGATTGCAGATTTTCCGCATGAAGTGACTCGGATCACACTGCAATCGAAATTCTGGCATCGAAAATCGTCAGTGGCCCGCCTCTTCGGCGACGAATTTCTCGTAGTCTGCCGCCGAAAGCAAGGCGTTCAGCTCAGCCGTATTTTTCAGCCTGATCTTCACCATCCAGGAGCCGTGGGCGTCTTTATTGACATTCTCCGGAGACGTGGCCAGCGCGCCGTTCACCTCCGTCACCGTGCCGGAAGCCGGCGCGAACAAATCCGACACCGCTTTGACCGATTCGACCGTGCCGAAGGTCTTGCCGGCGACGAGTTCCGTGCCAACTTTTGGAGTCTCTACGAAAACGATGTCGCCAAGCGACTGCTGCGCGTAATCGGTGATACCGATAGCGGCAGAGTTGCCGTTCACCTGGATCCACTCGTGTTCCTTGGTGTATTTGCGATCTGTGGGGTAGGCCATAAAACCTCTTGCTCCTAGCTTCCGGCTTATGTCTGTGACGCTCTCCCTTGTTCGCGGCTATGCCGCTTTCTTCGGGCGCTTGTAAAACGGCGTTGGCACGACCAGCGCAGCAGTACCCTGTCCGCGGATTTCCACCTTCACGGTACTGCCGACTGCACCTAACTCCGGGGGCACATAGGCCAGCGCAATGTTTTTCTTCAGAAACGGCGCCGGCGACCCGCTGGTGACATAGCCAATCTCGCGTCCGCCATTATCGAGCACCTTGTAGCCATCGCGAGCGATGCCCCGCTCCGTCATTTCAAGGCCAACGAGAGTTCGCTTCAGGTCGGCGGCTCTTGCCTTGCCGAGCGCCGCACGACCGATGAACGCGGTCTTCTCCATCTTGCAGAAGCGGTCGAGGCCGGCTTCCCAAACATTAATCGTATCGGAGATCTCGTGGCCGTAGAGCGGTAACCTGCCTTCCAGTCGCAGGGTGTTGCGCGCGCCAAGACCGCAGGGAACGGCGCCAAACTCCTTGCCTGCGGCCAGAACCTCGTACCACACGCGGGCGCTGGTGGCCTCATCCGCGGGAATGTAGACTTCGAACCCGTCTTCGGCGGTGTAGCCGGTGCGGCCCATCAGGATGTTCGGCAAGCCGCACAGGTTGCCGCGTGTGACCCAATAGAACTTCACCGCATTCAAGTCGGCATCGGTGAGCTTCTGCAAAAGGTTGACCGCCTTCGGGCCCTGAATGGCGATCTGAGTGAAATCATCGGAGAGATTTTCCACGGCGCAATCGAACTGGCGCGTGTTCTCGCGCACCCAGCTGAAATCCTTCTCACGCGTGCCCGCGTTGATGACGAGCAGGTATTCGTCTTCGGCCAGGCGGTGCACGATCACGTCATCGACGAACGTTCCCTCGGGATAGAGCAGCGCGGAGTACTGCGCCTGGCCGATCGCCAGCTTCGACGCGTCGTTCATCGAGATGTGCTGAACCGCAGCGAGCGCCTGCGGGCCGGCGAGGCGGATATCGCCCATGTGGCTGACGTCGAAAATGCCGACGCCGGTGCGCACGGCCATGTGCTCATTGATAATTCCGCAGCCGATCGCCGCCGGATACTCGACGGGCATGTCCCAGCCATTGAACTCCACCATCTTCGCGCCCATCTGGCGATGGACGGCGTTCAGAGCGGTTTTGCGGACGGCAGGGGCCTCAACCGAATGCAAAATGTACCTCAATCAGCCAGCGGCGGCAGGTCTGGCAGGTTGCTGTGACTGTTTACCGTAACACGTGCTTTTTCGGTGGGTCAAACGGCATGATCAAAGGTCAAAGCGCTCTATCGAGTCTCCCGGTCCAGCCACTTTTCGACGCTCACCGGTTGCCACTCTTCCAGCGCTTCTAGCAGTGCAGGCACGGAGTCCCGCGCCAATACCAGGGCTCGATTCTCCGGCTTGAGAAAGCGCTCTTCGACGGCGTGGTCGAGCATGGCGAGCAGCGGCGAGTAATAACCCAACACATTCAGAATGCCGCAGGGCTTGGCATGCAGGCCGAGTTGCGCCCAGGTGACGATTTCGCAGAACTCTTCGAGCGTCCCGAAGCCGCCGGGCAAGGCGACGAATGCGTCGGACAAATCGGCCATGAGGGCCTTGCGTTCGTGCATCGAGCGCACGACGCGGAGTTCGGTAAGCCCAAGGTGCCCGACTTCCAGCGCCATCAAATGCTCCGGGATGACTCCCACCGCCTCACCGCCAGCGGCCAGCACGGCTTCGGCGATCGCTCCCATGAGGCCAACTTTTCCTCCGCCGTAAACCAGTCCGATCTTGCGTCGCGCCAGTTCGACGCCCAACTGTTCGGCGCAGGCACGATACTCGCGCCGATTGCCCGCACTGGAACCGCAAAAGACACAGATTCGCTTCATGGCGCCATTTTAAGGCGAAGAGAAGTGGAAAACTGGGCCGCAAACAGCCAGGTTAGCTCGTTGCCCGGTTGGGCGAGCCGGCAGTTATCGTCCGAACTGCACCGTCACGCGCGTTCCGGCGGGAACGTGCGTGCCCGCGGCTGGCGATTGCTGGCGGGCGACTCCGCTGCCAACGGCATCGAGTTCGAGGCCAATGTCCTGCGCTGCTTCGACCGCGCCGCGCACGGTCTTGCCCACAAAGGACGGCACGATGATGCCGCCCTGTTCCACGTTGAGTACGACGGTTCCGGTTGTGGGCGCAACTGCCTGCGGGGCAGCGGCCGAAGTAACAGCACTAGACGCTACAGGTGTCGGAGGCACGGCTTTGGCTTGGTCTGATGGACTCACGGCTACCGCCTCGCGCATTGCTGCCTGTACGACATGCGCGTCCCGATTGGCCCGCGCGGGCGACTGTCGCTGTGCTACACCGGGCTTGGCCATTCCGGACGAATCTACGTTCACCTCGGCGGTCTCCAGCGGCTCACCAGGATGATCGGGCGTGTCGTCAGCCAGGTCCTTATCTTTTACTTTGGATTGCGCCAGCAACAACTGATGCTGCGGCGCGAGCGGCAGATCGTGCGGCACATGCAGATACTCAAGCGCCTGCTGCGCGATACGGCGGAAGACCGGCGCGGAGACCTGTCCTCCCTGATGGGGACCTACGGGAGAGTCGAGGATCACAGCGACTACGATTTGTGGATTGTTAAGCGGAGCAAAACCCGCGAAGGTGGCGTTGTACTTAGTCTTCGAATATGCTCCGGTTAAAGGATCGATTTTTTGCCCAGTTCCCGTCTTTCCTCCTGCCGTGTAGCCGTCAAGGACGGCTCTGCGGGCCGTACCTTCAAGAATGACCTTTTGCATCATGGAGCGCATCTGCGCCGCAGTATAAGGAGAGATCACGCGCCGCCCCTCCACCGGATGAAACTCGGCCGTTTGCACTGCTCCTTGCGGAGGCACGGTTCCAGCGACAATGCGCGGCGCAACATAGACTCCGTCGTTCGCGAACGTTGAAATCATCGCCGCAAGTTGAATCGGCGAAATGCCGACTTCCTGGCCTATCGAGATTGCAGCGATTGAAACCTTCGACCACCGGCTGGGAGGCTTGGTGATACCGCGCGTCTCACCGGGCAGTTCGATGCCAGTCTGCTGACCCAGTCCGAACGCCCGCATATATTTGTAATAACGTTCTTCGCCCAGTCGCAGGGCGATTTTGATAGTGCCCACGTTGCTCGATTCTGCCAGCACGCCCCAGACCGGCAGCAGGCCGTGCTTTTTCGAGTCGCGGATGCGCATGCCGTTGTAGACGATCGACCCCATCTGACAATCGAAAATCTCGTTGGGATTGGTCAACTTCTCTTCGAGCGCCGCGGAAATCGTAACCACCTTGAACGCAGAGCCCGGTTCGTAGACGTAACTCACGGCGCGGTTGGTCAGGGCCGCGGGCGTGATCTGCTTGCGCAGATTGGGATTGAAGGTCGGCCGATTGGCCAGCGCCAGAATTTCTCCCGTGTGCGGGTTCTCGACGATGACCGTTCCGGCGATCGCCTGGGTGTCGTGAATCGCCTGGTCAAGTTCTTTTTCCGCGATGTACTGAATGTTCTTGTCGATGGTGAGAACAAGATTCTCGCCGGGCTCGGGCTGGGTCTCGACGTCGGAGAACCACTGTTTTCGCGCATCGACGGAGATGAACATTTTCCCGTCGCGGCCGCGCAGTTGATCGTCAAATTCGTGCTCGATGCCGCTCTGGCCGGAGTCTTCCATGCCGACCGAGCCGAGTACCTGTGCGGCCAAATCGCGTGCGGGATAAAAGCGTTTGGGCTCTTTCTGGAAGTGAATGCCCTGCAGGCTGAGCGACTTGATACGCTCGATGGTCTCGTCGTCGGCCTTGCGCGCCACCCAGCAAAATGTTTTGTGGGCGCGGCAGTCGGCCAGCACGACATTCGCGTCCTCGCCGGTGATGCGCGTGATCAGCGAGATTGCGGTGGGAAGGTCTTTGACCTCCGTAGGCACGGCAAAGGCGGAATCGACCATTACCGACATGGCCAGCTCGCGTCCAGCGCGGTCGTAGATGACGCCTCGCTTGGCGGCCAGCGGAATCGCGCGCTGCTGCTGATGTCCAGCCTGCTTGACGAAACCCCCGTAGCTGAAAATCTGCAGGTAAACGAGGCGGCCGCAGATGGCCATGCACCACAATAGGAGTGCTGCACCTAGAAGGTAGAGGCGGGAGTTCTTGGCGAGATTGGATTCAATTGCCGACATCGACTGTATTTATTTGTCTGTCATCCTGAGACCTGCGCTTTCTGCGGGCCGAAGGACCTATGCAACTTGCCGGCGGCGCCCTTTCCGGAAGCGAAATTGCATCGATCCTTCGCTTCGCTCGGGATGACAACGCTCCAAAGAGTGGTTCTAGACAAATATGGCGGCCTACATTCAGACAGGCCGCCGCTGCGAAACCGCCGAGGTTCGCTCGGCCCGTCCGGATCAGAGATCCGGACCCACACAAATCTCTACTGCCCCGGGATCGGCACCATCGCCGCGCTCGCCATCACCGGGCCCTGGCCATCGGCCGTAGCGCCGTCCATGCGGATCACTTGTCCGGGGTTGGGCGGCACGAGTCCCATGCGACGCGCCAGCACATCGATGCGCTCGGGATCGCGCAACGAGGCTTCCTCCAGCATCAGGGCGTGGTTCATATCGGTCAGCGAGTTCAGGTCGCGCTTAGCCGACTCGATCTGATAGCCGTACTCGATGGCGCGAAAATGCTGCCAGGTATAGCCGAAGACGAGCACAAACAGCAGAACCAGGGCCGAACAGAACTGCTTCATCTCCTGAGTGCGGCGCGGGTCTTCCATCTTGACCAGCCGCGAGTTGTCGATCGCCTTGGAGAAATAAATCTCGGGCGTTCCCGTCCAGAAAGGACGCCGCTGCGCCGAAGGACGTCCAGCCGTCAAATCCGCCGTGCGAATTGCCGCCGCTGCCGCCATTTATGCCGCCCCTATCAGGATGGGTTCGTTTTCTGTGACTGGAATCTGCATGGCCAAGCTCTCCAGAGAGAAGATTGCCTGCAGTTCTTCGGTGATGCGCTGCTGCTCTGCTCGTGGTTCGGCCAACCGTTCGGCCCGCCGCTCGGCCCGTTCCACCGCCGCGATCAGATCGCTGATGACCGTTCCCGTATACATTCCCGTGCTCGCTCTGCCCGTTTGCATTTCAGACTACCTGCCTCAAATGGATTCCTACCACGGAACCCGTACCTGCCCGCCCCAGCGGATCGTCGTTATCATGCTCGCGTCCGCATTGGTTGCAACCTGATCTCTAGGACCCGGCACCGCCATGACAGCCATGCCGGGAGCTCCAGCAGGTTTTCCGGAGCTAAACTTTTTCTGCGGCTCTCAGCTTCGCGCTGCGCGCCCGCGGGTTGCGATCTCTTTCTTCTTCCGATGCCGTAACCGGCTTCTTGGTCAGCACCCGGAAGTACTTGTGCTTTTTTTCGCCTTCACGGAAGGCATCCTTTACAATGCGGTCCTCCAGCGAGTGAAAACTGATCACCACCACGCGTCCACCGGGCTTCAGAATCCGGGGCGCCGCTTCCAGCAGCGCCCGCAGATCGTCCAGTTCGCGGTTTACGAAGATTCGAAGAGCCTGAAAGGTGCGCGTCGCGGGATGAATTTTGCGTTCGGCCTGATTCATTGGCCGGGCCGCGGCTGATATCACGTCCGCAAGATGTGCGGTACTTCGTATCGGCCGCGACCGGACAATGGCTCTGGCGATTCTCCGCGACCTCCTTTCCTCTCCGAATTCGTAAATCACATCGGCAAGCTCGCGCTCGTCGAGGTGGTTTACCACTTGTTCGGCGGTGCGCTCCGACTGCGGGTCCATCCGCATGTCGAGCGGCCCATCCGCCTGAAAACTGAATCCGCGCGCGGCCGAGTCCAGCTGCAGGCTGCTGACTCCGAGGTCGGCCAACAAACCGTCGACGGTCGCTGACCGTTGGTCGTTAGCCAGTTCGGCAAAGGACCTGTGCAGCAGCGTAATCGTCGGCCAGTCAGGCGGTTCGCCAACGACTAGCGACGAACGACTGACGACGAGTTTCCGTCGCGCGATTTCCAGCGCTGCCGGGTCCTTATCGAGCCCAATCAAATGTCCCGGTGCGCCGAGGCGTTTTGCGATTTCGTAACTGTGCCCGCCCAGGCCCACCGTGGCGTCGATATAGGTCCCGCCACGCCGCACGGATAAAAAGTCGATCGCTTCTTTTAAAAGAACCGGAACGTGTCCAACTTCCCCACGTCCAACCCCCTGAGGGGTGTCTGTTGAATCCCCGCCCACTAGATGCCCAGTTCGGAAAGCTTCTTCTCATCCTCAGGCGTAAACTTGTCTTTCTCGATCTGCTGGCGGTAGCCCGTCAGGTTGCGGACTTCCAGATATTTCTGGAAGCCGACCACCGCAACGTCGCCGCTCAGTTGCGCCGCTTGCCGCAACAATTGCGGAAGCAACAGCCGCCCTTGCCCGTCCAGTTCCACCACCTGACCCCAATATCCGGTCGTGCTTAAGAACTTTTTCTTGGTCTGGTCGAAGGTCGGCAGACCGTCCAGCTTCCTCTCGATCGCTTCCCATTCCTCGAAGGGATAAACTTGAGCAATAGTCCCGTCCAGACTTGTGATGTAGAATCTCTGCCCATATTTCTCGTCGATCACCCGCTTGAACTCGGCCGGGACCTTGAGGCGTCCTTTTTCGTCGACCCGGGTTGGATGATTGCCGCGAAACATGGTTTTCGTTTGTCATCCTGAGGCGACATGCCTTTCGTCGCCGAAGGATCTGGGTGCGTCGCGCGATTCGCCCGCGTCTTCTGCGGGCGACAAAATCGCGCGTTTGGCGCACAACCTTAATGACCGCAACAAGGGAGGTAAAAGCAGCGCAAAGTTCGATCAAACTCGGGCGATTCGGGCTGTCTATCGTGTTACTGGGTCGGTTTTCCACCGGCTCCTCGTTTTCAGCTCCTAACTCCCACGACCCCTACCGAGGCCACCACTTTGCTCCACTTTGTACCACATCTTACCCGTAAGTCGTTTATTGTCAAGCGGAAACTTGACCGTAGCCGTTCCACTCCAGCACCGATTTCAGAAACTACGAAGGCTTGTGGTTAACCGACAAGGCGACCACAAGGGATTGCGTTTACGCTATTGGTTCTTTCGCTATCTGTTCGCTCAGATTTCCCTTGACCTCGGCCAGCGACGCGGATTTTCCTGTGGAAATTGCGTCCGGAGATTCGCAGCCCACCGAAATCTGGAAGCAGAAACTCGCGATTGGTGTACACTGCCGCGCAGATTCCCCCAGAACCATTCTTGAATACATGACGTCAGGAGGAACCGCTATGTCCCTGAACAAAGGACGCATCTGGCTGGGAGGTCTGGCGGGCGGCGTGATTTGGAACGTCTGGAGTTTCCTGCTTAACACCTATGTGATCGGAAACGCTCGCTACACCGCTCTGCAAAACGCAGGAATATTCCTCAAAACTCCGCGCTATCCGTTTTTCGTCGGCCAGTGGATCGTCATTTTGTTCGTCCTGGCGGTCATCGTGGCGCACCTTTACGCATGGACGCGGCAAACGCTCGGCGCCGGTCCAGGGACCGCTCTGCGCATTGGCTTCTGGGTCGGGCTGATTGCCGGCTTTCCGTTGAACTTCGCTCAAGCCACCTGGTCGGCAGCCGGCCGCGAGCTTCCAATGGGCTGGATGATCGAGATGTGGTTGGGCGCGATTCTGGCGTCGCTGGTGGCGGGATTCTTCTACAAGGACTAGGGTTGCGTTGTCATGCTGAACGAGCGTTTTTGGCGCAGTGAAGACTCACCTTATCAAACTCACCCTGTTATTTCGCCGGTTCGACCACCACGGCCGTCCCGTAAGCCAGGACTTCGGTGACGCCCTGCATGATCTCGGTGGCGTCGTAACGCGCGCCGACTACGGCGTTTGCGCCCAATTCGGCGGCGTGCTGCAGCATCAGGTCAAACGCCTCCTGCCGCGTCTTTTCGCACAGGTTCGTGAGCAGCGTAATGTTGCCGCCCACCAGCGTCTGCAGTCCGGCACCGATGGTTCCAAAGATCGAGCGGGACCGCACGACGATGCCGCGCACCACTCCCAGCGTACGGGTGACGCGGAAGCCGTCGAGTTCGAACTGCGTGGTGACCATGTTGTGCGACACCATCCTGCCAGC
>Ga0187770_10001296_pt1 | contig 13182 bp, 9 predicted proteins | sample 0116_SJ02_MP02_2_FD_133154 | JGI IMG/M metagenome (GOLD analysis project Ga0187770, IMG submission 133154) | Tropical peat soil microbial communities from peatlands in Department of Meta, Colombia - 0116_SJ02_MP02_20_MG | ecosystem: Environmental > Terrestrial > Soil > Wetlands > Peat | place...
CGCCGGATCATGCACAGGACGGTCCCAGCTCGCGTCACCGCAGCTATCCACGGTGCGAAGGGAACGCCGGGCGTGCGCCTAATCCGCTACCAACCTCGAGCGAGCCGCTCGGTACCCGAATTTGGCTGAGGCTCACGCATGCATGCCGCACTTCTCCAGTCAGCGACCCAGGAGGGGTTCGAACAACGTCCCATTACCTCCACCATCGTCTCCACCGAGTTGTCGGATTTACGACGTTTCTCCTGATGGGCCCCTTTCGGTGACCTTCTTGCCGAGGAGGCAACGGACCGTGTTCGAACCCCCTGCGAGCACCTGTCGGTCGATCCGCCAAGGGTTTGGGCGGGTATACGACTGGTGGGTGACCTGACCCCAATCTTCGGTCCACCTGACCGATTTCAGGGAGTCACGTCAATGGCCAGAACAGCGGCGTCGGGTCGGGACCGCGGCAAACGCAGCAGCCAGAGCCTCTGAAGATTCCAAGAGGCATGGGTCGAAACAGGGGTTGGGGTCTGCTTTGAACTCGCGTCTGGGTCCCGATCAGCTGCTTGCGGCCCCCTTGCCCGGGCGTTTTGTGAAGACCCGGCGCCAGATCTGGACGTAGTCCTCCACCGGATGGGCGGACGCCCCCTGGGTGGCGAACCCCTCATGGGTCACCACGATGGGGGAATTCCCGTCGAAGCCGATGTGGTCGTCGCCGCTGGCCACCGCCTCGGCCGTGTCCCAGAAGAAAATCCAGCCGAGGTCGATCTCCGTCGTGCGGCTGTCGTCGATGACGAGCTCGACCGGATCGTCCTCGAAGAGCTCCTCGATCTCACGGAGGCGAGCCTCGGCCAGTCCACGCGCGGTGGAGAGGTCGATGCCGCGGTCCGACGCACTCATCGCGGGGGCACCTCCATGGCCGTTGTCCAGTCCACCCGGGCCCAGTCGGAGTCGGGGAAGAGGCTTCCCGTCTGCGCATCTACGAAAATCACATGGCCCTGGTAGTTGACGGCATTGAAGAGGTGCTTGCCACCGTTCTTCCAGCGCACGCGTACCACGACCTGCGCACCGTCGCCCTTGGCCTTGAGCAGGTCGACGATCGCCGAGCGGCTGGTGTTGAAGAACCGCGACTTGAAGTAGGTCTCGAGTAGGGCGTAGCCGCGGCCGACCGTCGGCGAGGACGGCGCGCCCTTGGAAAAGGGTCCGTGACCGCCCCGCCAGCGCTCGGCGAACTCCAGCGCGGTCCAGGGGCAGTTGATGTCGCGGGCGACCTTGTAGCCTCGGTCGGGGCCCCAGTCGTGGGGCTTCTTGGTCCACTTCACCTCGCCCGGCCACGGGTCGTTGATGCCCTTGGTCATGTCGACCACCACCCGCTCGGCCGTGGCCCGGTCGACCGGGAGCGCTTTGTAGCTGCCACCCGTGAACCTGCGCTTGGCGCGCGGCGGCCGCTTGGTGGCCTGCGGCGTGGGCTGAGGCTGCTCCGGCGGCGGCTCCTCGGGCCGCAGGGTCGGGTGCTCGCCGCCCTTGAGCGGGCGCTCCCGGCTGGCGCCGCCCCGGCCGCCCCGGCCGCCTGCGCCGCCGGTGCCCTCGTGCTCGCCGCTGGCCGAGGGGTCGTCCGTGGGCTCCGGCGGCCCACCCTCGGTCGAACCCGAAGCGCTGGGCACCTTCTCCACCGTCGGCTCGGGCTTGCCCTTGATCGCCTCCTTCACCTTTTTGCCGGCGAACCCGAGGATCGTCGCCGTGAAGATCTGGATGAAGGTGGAGCCGAGCCCGCCGAGCACCTGGGCCAGCTTGTGGACGGCCGCGTCGAATTGGCGCTTGTTCTTGGCGTCCCACACGTCGTTGAGCAGCACCGAACACAGGTCGATGATCGACTCGCCCACGGCGAGATACAGGACGAGCATCGCCCCGCCTTCGAAGACCCAGGCGAAGGGTCCCCCGAGCACGTTGGCTGCCACCAGCGCGCCGGTGAAGAAGGCGAGCCCCGCCAGGCCTTCGGGGCTGAGGAGCTGCTCGAGCGAGTTCAGGATCTCGTCGCTCAGCTGCCCGCTCTTGACCGCCTGGACGAGAGCCGCCATCAGCTTCTCGTCCTTGTCGAGGGTGGCGTAGGCGTCGGGGTCGTCGTGGAACTCCTCGCCGTGGACGTGGACGCCCGACATGCCGTCGTGCGCGGTGGTCTTCTGCCCCATGCCCCGCTGGAGCCGGCGGGTATCTTCGTCGCTCAGCCCGATCGGGCCCGACTCGCCCGTCCGTTGGGTCGGGTCGGCGGGCACTGCGTGGTCGTCGCCTGTGCCCGGCCTCTCGACCGTGTGCGGATGCTCGTCCGCCGGCCGGCTCGGGACGTGGTCGGTGAGAGGTCGCGCGTAGCCTGAGCGCCGCGCCCCCTCGATGATCTGATCGTCGATGTCCCCGGTGACCGGACCCGCGTCCGTCGCCACCGTGCCGGGCGCGCCGGCCCCGCCCGGACCGGGGGTGTCCTCCTCGTCCTCCTCGTCCGGGCCCTCGCCGTCCCCGTCGGGCTCCTTGGGCCGCTCTGCGGTCCCGGCGCGGCCGAGACCGAGCCCGAGACCGGCTCCGGCCACCAGGACGCCCCCGACGGCGATGAGGCCCACGTCGGGCCCGTGCCCGGCCGTGATCGTCCCCGCGTCGACCGGCGCCGTGCCGCCGAGCCCCGGCTGCGCCGCCTTGGGGTTGGACTGAGTCCCGCCTCCTCCTCCGCCCCCGCCGCCACCCGACGTGGTGGTGATCGTGGAGCTGGTCGTCGTGGTGCTCGAGGACGTGGTGGTCGTCGACGACTCCGTCGGCGGCAACGGCGGCTCCGACGGCATGGTCACGCCGGAGATGCCGGCCGTGTTGCCGACGAGGACACAGGGCTGGCTGTCCGAGGAGACCGTGAACGGCAGCGCCGAGGACAGCGGGCCCAGGTTCACCGGGTTCCCGTTGGCGTCAGTCAGGGTCAGGCCCGAGAACGTCCCGAACTGCGAGATGGTGAAGCCGACGGTGCCGACCCCGTTGATCACCTCGCCGAAGCCGGAGATCAGGCCCCCGCCCGCCATCATGATCGTCCCGGTCCAGCGCTGGGTCACGGACGGCGACGTGACCAGTCGCGTCTGGATCAGGCTGGTGGCACCCTCGTCGATGATGCAGAACCCCCCGCCGGCGAGCGCCACCCCGGTCGAGGTCGGCGCCGTGGTCGGCGCCGTCGCATGGACCGCCACGGTGGTTGTGGTGGCCGGGGTCGCGGGCGTGGCCGCGTTCACCTGCTGCCCACCCGAGGCGAACGGCCCGCCCACGACGATGAGCGTGATGCCGAAGGCCGCGGCCACGGCGACGAGCACGTGCACAGCGGCTTTGCGGTTCTTCTGGTGGCAATTCCAGCAGCACTCCTTGTACTCGTGGTCGTATTCGGCTTCCTTCTCGAGCAGGTCGTTGATGCGGCCGATCAGCTCGTCGATCTGGTCCTGCCAGATCTGCTTGACCCGGTCGAAGTCAGCCTGCGCATCGGCGAGGCGCTGGTTGGCGTCCTGCAGCTGCGAACCGGCCTGGTCGAGGCGGGCCTGGGCCATCTGGATGGCCGCCTGTGTCCCCGCCACGGTGAGCGCGCCCGAGATCTCCTTCGCCGTCTCCGCATTGCGTGTCCACACCTTGGTGGCCCCGACGGTGACCTCGATCCATCCGGGTTTCGCACTGAGCGACACGTCCCCGCCGGCCGCGCCCGCCGGGGCGCTGAGCTGCCCGGTGAGCTGCACCATCTGCTGCTGCGCCGCCTGCAGCGCGTTCAGCGCGGAGACGTACGTGGCGTCCGCCTGCGCCTGTGCGGAGGCCGCGAGGTCGACCATCCGCTGCGCCTGGGTCAGCGCCACCTCCATCTGGTGCTGCAGCCGCGGCAGGTCGTTCGACCGCAGGCTGTCGGCCTGGTTCTTGGCCGCGTCGCGCATCGCCGCGAACTGCGCGCACTCGGGGCAGTTGGTGCACGCGGACAGCCAGTCGCCGTCGGCCATCACCGACCCCCGCTCGTGGCCGTCATGCCGGGGTCTCCTCGTGGAACAGCGACTCGTTCACCGAGGTGGTGCGCTTGGTCAAGGTCAGCACGCTCTGCTGGCGCCCGTTCTGGAAGTACGCCAGGGTGCCGTCGGCGAAGCTGCAGGCCAGGCCGGGGGACGGGCCCGCCGCGATGCTCACCGTGACCCTGTAGCAGGCCGCCTGCCGACCGAGGACCGACATGGCCGGGGCGGCCTGCACCTGCACCCCGAGCGGGTCCTCCTCCATGGCCCGCACCTGGTCGGAGGAGTCGGTGCCCCCGCTGGCCTCGGGGGTGCAGCCGGCCGGGGCCTGGTACTGGCACACGGTGGCCGTCGACGCGTTGCGGATGTCGGAGCTGACCACGGTGAGCTGGGTGCCCGGCACCGTGCCGGGCGCTGCGATGTCCTCCCGGAACCCCGGGTCGTCGAGCGAGAGCACGTCCGCGGACCCGGCGACGACGCCGGAACCCGTGAGCGAGTAGGTGTCGGTCCCCGCGGATTCGAAGCGCGCCAGCAGGTCGACGGCGAAGGCCTGTGCCGGGCCCGACAGCGTGGCGATGGCCGCCTGGTCCTCGGCACGGGTCTGCTCCAGATGCGCGGCGCGGGCCCCGGTCGGCAGGGAAGCGACGGTCGGGCCCGAGGAGCCGGGGAGCGCATAGCCGGTGGCTGGGGAGCGGTCGCCCCCCGACGTCGTCACCGCCAGCGGGTCGTTCGACGACGACGTCAACGCGACGGTCACGGCGTGCCCGCTGACGCCGACGGCCACGCCCGACGCCGTCACCGGTGCACCGAGCGGCACCTCCGCCTGCCACCCCGGCGGCGACGAGGTCAAGACGACGGGGGTGGCACCGTGGCCGTCGAACCACACCCACAGCTGCTCGCCAGCGACGGGCGCCGCGCCCAGGGTCACCGCCAGTGTCGTCACCGAGCCGCCGTGCCCGAGCCCGAGGCTCTGGATCTGCTGGGATGACGCGCAGCTGCAGCCGAGGTGCGAGGTCGTGGTCGCCGTCACCGTCCCCGCCGCGGCGGTCGCAGAGGAGGTGGGGACCAACCCGGCCGCGGCAAGCAGGGCGCCGGCCGCGATCCCGGTGAGCACCCCGATAGCGCTGCCGGTCACCGTGTTGATCCCCGCCCGCCATCCTCCACCGGCGCGGCGCCACCGGACGACCACGCCGGCCACGCCGGCCACGATCCCGACGACGAGGACGACGAGGGCCACGGTGCGCGTGCGCGGCAGGATGGCCGCCAGGACGAGGGACACCCCGATCCCGACCGCCACGGCGACGACCGCGCGTGCGACGGCGACCCATCGGCTCGGGCGCGTGATCGGCGCGTGGCCGGTGCCGCCGGTGCCCTCGGTCCGGGCGGCGGCGAGCGGACCCGACGGGCTCACGTCGGCCGCCACCGGCCGGTCACTCCGAATCTCCCAGCGCGGGGTGCCCCCACGCCGCACCGGGCGCACGGGCATCCGCGTGACTGCCGGACCATCGAGGCCTCCGGAGGTAATCCGCCTGCCTTCGCTGCGGGAGCATACCGAGGCGACGGTCCGGTTTCAGGGCCGCCGCTCCCGATGGCGCGGCCCTTCCACAGGCAGGCAATCGGGCGTCGCCTCCACGGCGGCCGCGCACCACCCGCGGGCCCTGGCCAACATGCTCGGATCGTTGGCGGGGCCAAGAGCAGAGTTAAGGCGAGCGATTTCGCGTCCACTCGCCAATCAAGATGCACGGCGATCGTTCGAAGGGCGATCGTTCGAACCCTGCCCAGCCATCGGACGTCGGGTCTCGTCGACGAGATGTGGTCCGGCCCGGTGTGGGACTCGTCGGAGGGTCGATGTGCCCTGGGCCCGCTGCTGGCCGCGGCGCCACGCTGGAACGGGTGCGAGCGCGGGAGGTGCAGCCATGCGCACGGTCATCGTCTACGAGTCGCTCTTCGGCAACACTCGCCGCGTGGCGGAGACCGTCGCCGAGGGCTTCGGTCCCGACGCCGACGTGCGGCTGCTCCCGGTGGCCCAGGCCGATCCGGCCACCCTGGGTCCGGTCGACCTCCTCGTCGTGGGGGGTCCCACCCACCTCCGCGGCATGTCCCGGCCGAGCACCCGCAAAGGAGGCCTCGACCACGCGCGCAGGTCCAACGGCGTCCTCACCCCGGAGCCGGGGGCGGACAGCGGCCCGGGCGTGCGCGAGTGGCTGGCGGGGGCCGGGCACGTCGCCACCTGGGCCGCCCCCTTCGACACGCGACTGAAGGGGCCCGCCTGGGCGACCGGCCGGGCGTCGCGCTCGATCCGTCGGGTGCTGCGCCACCGCGGCATGACCGTCGTGGCCGGCCCGGAGAGCTTCCTCGTCGACCGCAAGGGCGTCCTGCTCCCCGGCGAGCTGGAGCGCGCCAGGGCCTGGGGCACCCGGCTGGCCACGATGGTCCAGCGGACGCGCATGCCGACCTGAGCCAGCTCTAGCGGGCCTCGCCGATGCAGAGCGTCTCGAGCTGGCCGGGATGCTCCGCCTCGTAGGCGGCGACCGCCACGGGGGCGTCGGCAGGGGAATCCATCGTCCCGTGCCCCGGGGTCGATTCGACCCGCCGGAGCGGTCGTCGGGTGGCGTGCTCGGTGGTGGTCATCGGCGCACCTCGTGTCGGTCGTCGTGCGTCACCTCGCACGCTACGAGACGGGTGTGAACGGCTGTTGTGCGCCGTGTTGCCGGCGCGTGAATTGGGCCGGCGCATGCACCGCCCGGCGCGCCGATCAGGCCGAGGCCCGTCCGGTTGGGTTCCCCCAGAGGTGGGCGGGCGACCCCGGGTACCCGAAGTAGTACCCCTGGGCGTGCTCGCAACCCATGGTGCGCAGCGCCTCGGCCTGCGCCTCGGTCTCCACGCCCTCGCCCACGACCGACAGCCCCAGGGCGCGGCCCAGGCCGATCAGCCCGCCCACGATGGCCGAGCCGCGGTCGTCGCCGAGGCGGTCGAGGTTGGCCACGAACCGTCGGTCGATCTTCAAGCCGGTGATCGGCAGCTCCTGCAGCCAGCTGAGGTTGGAGTGCCCCGCCCCGAAGTCGTCGAGGTTGATCGACACGCCGATGTCGCGCAGGCCGCGGAGCATCTTGGCCGTGGCCCCGACGTCGCGCAGGGCTTCTTCGACGATCTCGACGCCGAGCAGGGTGGCCGGCAGCTCGTGGACATCCATCAGCTCGCGCACGAGCTCGGCGAAGTGCGGATTGGCCAGCTGATGGGGCGACACGTTGACCCACAGCCGGAACCCGTCGGGCACGCTGCGCTCCTTGCACCACAGGTCGAGGTCGCACAGCGCCTCTTCGAGCGCCCAGCGCCCGATGGGGACGATCAACCCCGACTCCTCGGCGACGGTGAGGAACCCACCGGGCAGCACGGTGCCGTAGCCGGGCCGGTGCCAGCGCAGCAGCGCCTCCGCCCCGACGACCGCGCCCGTCTGGAGGTCGACCATGGGCTGGTAGGCGAGGGAGAGATCCCCGTTGTCCATGCCGGCGCGCAGGCCCCGTTCCACCTCGAAGCGCTCGAGGACCCTGTCGCGCATGGCGTCGTCGAAGATCTCCCAGCCGTCGCGCCCCTCCTCCTTGGCCCGGTACATGGCGGTGTCCGCGTTGCGCAGCAGCATCTCCGCGCTCTGGCTCATCGCCCCCCGCGACGTCACCGCGATGCCGACGCTGGCGGTGAGCCGGTGTTCCACCCCGTCGACCATGGCCGGGCGCGACAGCTCGGCGAGGAGGTGCTCGGCGATGCGGCAGGCGGCGGCCGAGGTCCGCACGTCGGGGCAGACGACGACGAACTCGTCCCCGCCGAAGCGGGCGACGGTGTCCGAGGACCGGCGGGCTTCGGCCAGGCGGTCCGCCATCTCGCGCAGGAGCTGGTCGCCGACGTGGTGGCCGAAGAGGTCGTTGACGACCTTGAACCCGTCGAGGTCGACGAAGAGCACCGCCAGCGAGGTCCCCGTGCGCCGCGAGGAGGCGATGGCCTGGCTGAGCCGGTCGTCGAGCAGTGCCCGGTTGGGCAACCCGGTCAACGGGTCGTAGAGGGCCTGGTAGGCGTTGAGCCGCTGGAGCCGCTCGACCAGGTTCTTGTTCTCGGCCACCAGGCCGCGGCGGGCCAGCGCGTTGCGGATCGTCTGGAGGAACGTCTGCGGCGCGACCGGCTTGATCAGGTAGGCGTCGAGCTGGCCGACCGCGGCGATGGCGCTGTCGAGCGACGCGAACCCGGTGAGCAACAGGACCGGCATCTCCGGGTCGCGGTCTTTGAGCTCCTTGGCGAGCTCGATCCCGCTCGAGTCGGGCAGCCGGTAGTCGACCACGACCACCGCGGGCTCGTTCAGCGGCACCAGCTTGAGTGCCTCCTTGGCCGTGCCCACCCCAGCGGCGCGGATGGACGCGCTGGCCAGCACCCCGACCAGGGTCTCCCGGATCGACTCGTCGTCGTCGACGACGAGCACGAGGCCCTCGGGACCGTGGTCGTATTGCGCCGTCACGGCTCCCCCTCGGCGCCGACGATACCGGCCAGCTCCTCGATCAGCACTCTCGGAGGGAACGGCTTGTGCAGGTAGGTACGCACCTTGTCCTGCACTCGGCGACGGTCGTCGCGGTCGATCGCGTGCGCGGACATGAGCAGCACGGGGGGCGGATCGGCCAGGGCGTCGAGGACGGCCGTGCCCGACAGGCGCGGCATGCGCACGTCGAGCACCATGGCCGCGAACCGCTCTGCGCGCACGAGCGCCAGCGCCTCGTCGCCGTCCTGCGCCTCGCGCACCTCGTATCCCTGGCCCCGGAGGATCTCGGCCACCGACGCGCGGATGTCGTCGTCGTCGTCGACCACGAGGATCGGCGAGTGGCGGTGGGGGGCCCGCGTGCTCATCCGCCTTCCTCGTGCCGGACGGGGAGCCGCACGACCACGCGCGCTCCGCTGGGCTCGGCGGGCTCCATCGCGACCTCTCCTCCGTGGGCCTCGACCAGGCGGCGCACGATGGCGAGGCCGAGCCCGGTGCCAGTCGCCTTGGTGGTGTAGAACGGCTCGAACACCCGCTTGGCCCTGGCCGCGTCGATACCTTCGCCGTCGTCGGCGACCACCAGCGACGCCGACCCGTTGCTGGCCCGGGCGTCGATGGTGACGGTGCCGCCGCCGGGCAGGGCCTGGTAGGCGTTCGTCACCAGGTTCACCAGCACCTCGGCCAGCTGGCCCCGGTCCGCGTCGATCACGCCGTCGTCGGTGTCGACGTGCAGGGCCACCCCCTCGGGTGGCGGCGTCGCCTCGACCACCTCCTGGACGACCTCGTCGAGGCGCAACGGGGCGAAGCTCGGTTCGCGGGGCCGGACGAAGGCGTTGAGGTCCTCGGCCAGGGTCGCGGCCTTGGCCGTCTCGCGCTCGGCCATCGCCAGGTGCTTCTCGATCGCGGCCGGAGCGGGGTCACCGAGCGACTGGCGAAGTAGGTAGTGCGAGTTCGTCACCGCGGTGAGCGGGTTGCGAAGCTCGTGGCCGACGACCGACGCCATCTCGCCCACGGCCGACAGGCGCTCGATGCGCACCAGGGCCTCCTGGGCGGAGCGCAGGCCCTGGAGCGACGTCTCGAGCTCCGCCGTGCGCGCCGCCACCTGCTCTGCGGCGAAGCGCTGGCGGCGCACCAGGATCTCGGCCGTGACGCCGACGAGCAGGGCCACGAACAGCCCGAGGGCGAGCACCAGGTAGGGCGAGATCTCCGAGGACGGGCCGACCAGGGAGACGCCCGGGCGCACCTTGGCGAAGACGACCCAATGGACGTTCTGGTAGGTGGCGGGCGCCGTGGCGACGGTGCCGGTGACGGGGAGCTTGTCGGTCGTGGCCAGGACGAGCTGGCCCATGTCCTGTCTGTCTCCGACGTAGATGCCCCCGACGAGGGCCGAGAACGGGCCCGTGGTGCTCGACTTGACCCCCGCGTAGGGATTCAGGGGGAACTGGACGACCACAGCCCCCAGGCCTGCAGTGGCCGGCCCTTCCACCAAGGCCAGCATCGGGTGTCCGGCGAGGTCGAACACCTTCGACTCCGACAATTGCGCGCCCGAGCCGGCGACGGCGCCGGCCACAGCCGGCGGCACCGTCTGGCCCACGTTGTAGGCGGGGCCCCTGGCATAGGCGACGGCGTAGCCGCCGTCGGTCGTTGGCTTGACGATCGCCACGCTGAACCCGGTGGCGAGCCGGCCGATCTCCGTGTCCGTGCCGGGGCCGATGGTCCCCGTGGAGGCGCTCGCATCGGCGAGGGCGGCGACTTCGTTGACCGTTCCGCCGATGCTGGTGATGAGGCCCTGGATGACGCTCGCAGCCTGCAGGGTGTCGGTGCGCAGGATCGACCGGTTCTGGTTGGCCACGGCCGAGCGCAGCGCGAAGAAGCCGACGATGCTTGCCACGGCGACGACGACGAAGACCCCGATGGCGATGATCGAGAGCCCGCGTGCTTTCGGTTCGGCCTTGCGATCCTGAGCCCCCCGCACGAGCACCCCCTAGCCCGTCACTGCGGCGAGTAAAGCGTGCACCACGGCCAGCGCGAAGTCAAACGCTCTGCGGGGACTATCCGTGCGCCCACCAATGGTTCCGTCCGCGCCGCCACCGTCCGTGAACAGCCATGTTTGGCCACGACCACAATAGCCTCGACGAAGACCGAGCTGCGTCAACGAGACCCGGGCACCGGCCACCCGGCGCCGAGGGGATTTCGTCCGGCGGTCACCGGCAGGTAGCCCGGCGTTCACATCGGCACCGTATGGTCCGGACCATGCGGCGACGCCCCCCGCTCGAGGTGCGCGACCTGTGGGTCGGCGACCCCGACGACCCGGCCTGCCGCGGCGTGAGCCTGGTGGCACCGGCCGGGGTCGTCGTGGTCGTCCTCGGCGGACCCGGCGCAGGCAAGTCGCAGCTGCTCCGCTGCCTCGGCCTCGACTTCCCGCCGCTGTCGGGGAGCATCCTCCTCCACGGCGTCGACATCGCCGGGGTGTCGCCCGATCGCCGGCGCCGGCTGCGCACCGACGCCATCGAGCTCGTCCACCCGCCCGTGGCCGGTAACGGACCCGACCCGACGGTCCCCGCGCCGGCGGCCGGAGTCGTGCTGGGCACCGCCCGGCGGACCGTGCCGGTGGCCGGGATGCGCCAGCGCATCCAGATCGCCAAGGCGCTCACCCGGCGAACGGACGTGCTGCTCCTCGACGAGCCGCTCCTCGGCGTCGAGGAGTACGCGGGGGAGCGGATCGTCGAGCTGATCGACCGGTTGCGCGCCAACGGGGACACGGCCGTGGTCGCGGCCAGCCGCGACGCCGGGGTGGCCGAGCTGCTCGCAGACGAGGTCGTCGTCCTCGACGACGGCCAGGTGGTCGAGGCCGGCCGGATCGACGACGTGCTAGGCAACCCTCGTCACCCCAGGACCGCGGACCTGCTCGGCGGCCGGCGGACGGCCTGAGGAGCGGCGGCCGGGCCCGACCCCGCCGGCCTCAGACGGCCGTGCCCACCTCGATCCCCTGACCGGGGGCCACATCGGGTCCGGCGGCGCGGTGCGCCTCGACGGGAGCCGCCGTCTGGGCCGGCTCGACCGTCTCAGCCGCCTCGACGGGAGCCGCCGTCTGGGCCGGCTCGACCGTCTCAGCCGCCTCGCCGGGGCGCTCGAGCCCCGACGTCGCCCGCAGGGGGATCTCGCGGAGTCTGAACGCGAACGCGATCGACAGGACGGCAAAGGGCATCGCCACCACGAACACCGTGTGGATCGAGTGGACGAAGGCCTGCGTGATGGCCGTCTGCACCGATGGCGGCATCGTCTTCAACGCGCCCGGGGGGAGGTTCAGACCCGACGCGCTGGCGTGGAGATGGAGCGCGGCGCGCGCCTGCGATGGGAGCAGCCGCGGCAGCCAGGCGTTGATCCGGTTCACGAACACCGCACCGAACATGGCCGTCCCGAACACCGCACCCAGGGATCGGAAGAACATCAGGCCCGAGGTGGCGGTGCCGAGGACCTCCACCTCGACCGCGTTCTGCGTGGCCAGCACCACGTTCTGCATGACCATGCCGATACCGGCTCCGAACACGACCATGAACAGCGCCAGCTCCGCGTAGGGCGTCGAAGCGCCGAGCAGTGTCATCAGGGCCAGGCCCGTGGTCATGAGGATCGTCCCGAGCAACGGGAACACCCGGTAGCGGCCCGTCTTGGTCACCACACGCCCCGAGGCGATCGACATCGTCAGGATGCCTCCCATGAACGGCAGGAGCATGAGCCCCGACACCGTGGGGGTCACCCCGCGCACCAGCTGGAAGTAGAAGGGCAGGTAGACGATGGCGCCGAACATGGCCATGGCGAGGAGGAACGTCACGGCACTCGACGTGGTGAAGATGTCGTTTCGGAAGAGCTTCGGCGGCAACAGGGGCTCGGCCGCCTTGGTCTCCCACCAGCCGAAGGCGGCGAGCAGGAGGACGCCCGCGGCGGCGAGACCGATGATCGTCGGCGACGTCCACGCGTACTGGGAGCCGCCCCAGACGGTGACGAGCAGCAGTGCGCTGACCCCGCCGACCATGAGGGACGTGCCCGTGTAGTCGATGCGGTGCTGCTGGCGACGGAACGGCAGGCGCAGCACGCTGGTGGTCACCACGAGCGCCACGATGCCGATCGGCACGTTGATGTAGAAGATCCAGCGCCAGCTGATGTGCTCCACGATGACGCCGCCGATGAGCGGGCCGACCACGCTGGCGAAGGCGAACACCGCGCCGAAGAGCCCCTGGTACCGGCCGCGCTCGCGGGGCGCCACGATGTCGCCGATGATGGCCATGGCGAGGGCCATGAGCCCGCCCGCCCCCAGGCCCTGGACGGCCCGGAAGGCGATCAGCTGGTCCATGTTCTGCGCCAGCCCCGACAGGACGGAGCCCACCAGGAACACGACGATGGCGAACTGGAACACGCCCTTGCGGCCGTAGAGGTCCGAGAACTTGCCGTAGAGCGGCGTCGTGACCGTCGAGGCGAGCAGGTAGGCCGACACCACCCACGACAGCTGGGCGAAGCCGTGGAGGTGGGCGACGATGCTGGGCAGTGCGGTGGACACGATCGTCTGGTCGAGCGCGGCGAGCAGCACGCCGAGCATGAGCCCGGAGAAGACGATCAGCACCTGCCGGTGGGAGAGGGTCGTGCCCTCGCGGTGGCGCGCCGCGGCGGCGCTCATGCCGCACC
>Ga0187770_10001297_pt1 | contig 13179 bp, 12 predicted proteins | sample 0116_SJ02_MP02_2_FD_133154 | JGI IMG/M metagenome (GOLD analysis project Ga0187770, IMG submission 133154) | Tropical peat soil microbial communities from peatlands in Department of Meta, Colombia - 0116_SJ02_MP02_20_MG | ecosystem: Environmental > Terrestrial > Soil > Wetlands > Peat | place...
GGGCTTTTTCCAAACAAAGGGTCGTTGAGATAACACGCTCCGTCCTGGGAATATTTTTCTTGGAAGCCGTGGTTATGTCGCTCTTATACATTTTTTTTATTTTCGGGGTCACCAAACCGATCGGAAAGTTATCAAGTGCCGTAAGGTATGTTTATTTCGGAGGAAATGAGGAGGATCTTTTATTAAAAGAGACGGGAACTGAGGAGATCAGGACTCTCATCAGAGCGTTTAATGATATGATAATTAAACTCAAAAATTATGAAAAAATTCTTGGAAATATCCAGAAATACAGGGGATGGAAGGAAATCTCAAGAATAATAGTGCATGAGATCAATAACATCATTTCACCCATACAGACATATATGGAATATCTTGCAGACAAGGGGAATGAAAAAGATAAAGTATCTTTTATACTCAATAAGCTCAATGAAATGAAAATGATTTTGAGTAAGTTCCGGGAGATATCCCATTTTCCCGATGCAAATCTTGAGGAAAGGGATGTAATCCCTATCATAGAAGAGGTATGCAGGGAATTTAAAAATGCGAAACTCTCACATGGAATTGAGCCTGTGTTTATTCTGAAAATCGATACAATCCTGTTCAAGGAAACAATAAGAAACTTGATCAAGAATGGCATAGAGGCGGGGGAAGGCTCAAGAGTTGAAGTAATATTAAAAAATGACGGGAATGAAAAAGTCATTCTGATCAGAGACACCGGGTGCGGGATGAGCCCGGATACAGTAAAAAAGATATTTGAGCCAGGCTATTCAACAAAAAAAGGAAATATCGGGATAGGACTTACAATTGTAAAGAGCCTTACTCAGGAACAGAACGCCCGGATAGAAGTTGAGAGTGGAATAGACAAGGGCACGACCTTCGCGCTTATCTTCCAGGAGGGAATATGAAATTGCTTATTGTTGACGATAATGAAGACGTTATATCCAGTTTAAAAGGTGTATTCGGGGAATATGATATCATAGGCGCGGATTCTATAAAGAACGCGAAAAAATACCTTGCTCTGGAGGACGATTCAATAGAAATAGCCGTTATCGATATGAAACTTGGTGATGAGGATGGGCTTGAACTTTTAAGCGACATCAAGCAGAGATATCCCTTCATAGAATGCGTTATGATATCCGGGTATTCGAGTGTTGAAAAGGCTGTCCTCTCTATAAAGATGGGTGCATTTGATTTTGTCGAAAAACCGATTTCCTATCAAAAGATGAAGGTGGTAATCAACAATGCGATTGAACATAAAATGTTTTCGAGCCTTCTAAAAAAGGAATTGGAAAAGTACGAAATTGTAGGAGAATCTTCCGCAATAAAAAAGATGAACAATTTAATAGAAAAAGCCTCACATATTGATTTCCCGGTACTGATAACCGGTGAAAGCGGGGTGGGTAAGGAGCATGTGGCTCACCTGATACATCTTAAGAGTAAACGCGGCAAGAATGAAATGATAAAACAGAACTGCGCAGCTATTCCTGAAAACCTCTTTGAAAGCGAACTTTTCGGCCATGAAAAGGGAGCTTTTACAGGAGCCTCAAGTGTGAGAAAGGGGAAAATTGAACTTGCGAGTCAGGGCACTCTTTTCCTTGATGAAGTGGGGGAGATGCCGCTTTCACAGCAGGCCAAGCTGTTAAGAGTCCTTGAGGACAGGGAAATTACCCGTGTGGGGGGTGAAAACAAGATAAAGGTTGATTTCCGTCTGATCTGTGCGACCAACCGGAACCTTAAAGAGGCGGTCAGTGAAGGCAAATTCAGAGAGGATTTTTTTTACAGGATAGGGGTTATTGTCGTCAATATTCCGCCCCTGCGAGAGAGAAAAGAGGATATAAAAAATCTGGCCGAACATTTTTTAAAGCAGGCCTGTATTGAAAACGGTTCCTTTATAAAATCGATCAGCAATGAAGCGATGAAACTTATCTGTGAAATTCCTCTGAAAGGAAATATCAGGGAACTGAAGAACCTCATGCAGAGGCTTTACGCTTTTTCAGAGAATGAGGTGATACTTCCAGGGGATGTAAGGAATACAATGGTTTCACAGAATAAAAACGGCGTGGACTTCATTTTTCAAAATACAATGCAGTACAGCAAAGCAAAAAAAATGCTTGAAAAAAAGTATATAATTACCCAGCTTTCAATGAACGCCAACAACGTGTCACGGACTGCTATCAGTCTTGGAATCTTGCCGAATAATCTTTTGAGGAAGATGAAGGATCTTGATATCGTGCTCTAGATTGCCAAAAAACCCCTCCTATGATAGAATTATCGAAGGTTTTAATTCCGGAAGGTCTTTATGAAGGGTCTGGTGATCATTCCCACATATAACGAGGCTGAAAATATAAGGCTAATCATACCCGAAGTACTTAAACAGGGAAGGTCATTTGAAGTTCTGGTTGTTGATGATAATTCACCGGACGGTACTGGCCGGATAGTAAAAAAAATGGTGCAGTCTAATGAGCGGATACATCTGATAGAGCGTAAACAAAAAGCAGGACTTGGAAAGGCATATGTCGCAGGATTTAAATGGGCCCTGAAACAGGATAAATCATATGATTTCTTCTGCGAAATGGATGCTGATTTTTCCCATGATCCCTGTGAACTTCACCTGTTTACCGAGGCATTAAAGGAGGGATATGATGCTGTCTGCGGGTCCCGTTATATCAGGGGTGTCAGGGTCCTTAACTGGGATCTGAAAAGATTGCTCATCAGCTTGATCGGGAATATTTATGCGCGAATTTCAACAGGTGTGAAACTTACAGATCTAACCGGCGGATACAACTGTTATACACGCAGGGTGCTTGAACAGCTAAACCTTGACGGGATAAGCTCAAGCGGGTATTCCTTTCAAATTGAGATGAAGGTCAAGACAACATGGAAAGGCTTCAGGATCAAGGAAGTCCCAATAATTTTCCGCGACCGTTATGAAGGCACAACTAAGATGAGCGGAGGGATTGTAAACGAAGCCATTCTCAAGTGCTGGAAATTCCGGATCGATAAATGGCTCAAAAGAATATAAAGGTCAGATTCGCACCATCACCGACAGGGAAGCTTCACCTTGGCAGCGCGCGAACCGCTGTTTTCAACTGGCTATATGCCAGGCATATGGGCGGTATCTTTGTTCTGAGGATAGAAGATACTGACCTTGCCCGTTCGGAAGAATCATATACTGAATCCATTATCGAAGATATGGCCTGGCTTGGGATGGATTACGATGAGTTTTACAGGCAAAGCGATAGGTTCGATATATACAGGTCCTATGCAGAAAAGCTTCTTTCGACTGGCATGGCTTATTACAGCGATGAGAGCTTACGCATCAGAATCGGAAAACCCAGGGTTATAGCTTTTAATGATATTGTAAAAGGTGGCATTTCGGTAAATACTACTGAACTTGATGATTTTGTCATAATGAAAGGCACCGGTACACCAACTTACAATTTTGCCGTAGTAATTGATGACGCCTTGATGGGCATTACCCACTGCATCAGGGGTGAAGATCATATAACCAATACAATAAAACAGATAATCGTTTATGAATACCTTTCTTTAGGGGTTCCCATTTTTGCTCATCTTCCTCTTGTAATGGACATTGATAAAAGCAGGTTATCTAAACGTAAAGGTTCTAAAGAAATAGATTATTACCGTTCTTCAGGGATACTTCCTGAGGCTCTTCTCAACACAATAGCGAGGCTCGGATGGTCATACGGCGATAAAGAGGTCTTCACCAGGGAAGAGCTCATCAGCCTTTTTGATATTTCAAAAATAGCCAGATCCAGTGCTGTTTATGATGAGGGAAAGATGGAATGGTTAAACGGCAGACATATGAAAATACAGGATATCGACAGGATTTATTCACATTTCATGGAATTCACGGCGGCTGCTGGTCTTGAAATGAAGGGGAGGATGTCCGACAGCACCTGGCTTAAGAAAGCAGTAGAACTGCTTCGCGGAAGGCATAAGACAATGAAATCACTCTATAATGAAGTGTCTCTTTATGCCGGTGATATTCCGGATTTGAAAGAGATCAAGATTGAACCTGCTGTGGAAAAGGCCTTCAAGGAGGCAGCGGAATATATCTGTTCTATCCCTCCGGATGAATGCACAGAGGAAATTGAGAAGGGGTTAAGGCATATAGCCCAAAAAAATTCATTAAAATTCGGCGAACTTGCCGGTGCGCTTCGCCTTACGCTTACGGGAAGGAAGGAAAGCCCAGGATTGACTGTTTTATTAGCCCTGCTGGGAGAAGAGGCCAGGAAGAGGCTTATATGCAGCTAAGACACATAGATTACCTTGACATATTTTTGGTTAAGACTTAACCTTTTAAAATGAAAAAGAATATATTATTAGTATATCCCGAATTTCCTCCCACATATTGGGGTTTTGAGCACAGTCTGAAATTTATCGGGAAAAGGGCGGCTTATCCACCTCTTGGTCTGATGACGATTGCTGCTCTCATTCCCCCTCAATATGACCTTAAACTTGTAAATATGAATGTAGAAGCATTAAAAGAAAGTGATATTGAATGGTCGGATTATGTTTTTCTTTCCGCTATGATCGTTCAAAAGGATTCCTTTGACGATGTAGTCAGGCTATCCCATAAACATAATAAAACTGTTGTCGCAGGCGGGCCATACCCGACCATGTCATATGCGAATATTGCGGGGGTTGATCACTTTGTACTTGATGAGGCTGAAATGACATTGCCGGATTTTTTCAGGGACATTGAAGAGGGAAAAGGAGCGAAGATTTACAGATCCAGTCTTAAGCCGGAGATGTCTATGGCCCCTTTACCGCGCTTTGACCTGATAGATATTAATGCGTACGCCTCCATGGCTTTGCAGTTTTCACGAGGGTGTCCTTTTGATTGTGAGTTTTGCGATATTATAGAGCTTTTCGGCCACAAACCGAGGACAAAATCGCCCCAGCAATTCATCAATGAACTTGAAAGCCTTTATAAAACAGGGTACAGGGGATCTGTCTTTATTGTTGATGATAACTTCATCGGGAACAAATTTGCTGTAAAAGAACTGCTGAGGACCATATTAGAATGGCAGAATGAGAAAAGATATCCGTTTACATTTATGACTGAAGCAAGTATAAATCTTGCAGATGATGAAGAACTGCTGAATCTTATGGCTGAGGTCAGATTTAACGGGGTATTTCTAGGCATTGAAACCCCCTCGGAAGAATCGCTCAAGCTTGCTAACAAACTGCAGAATACAAAAATTAAAATGCTTGAAAGCATACATAAAATACAGAGCAAGGGTCTGGAAGTATCAGGCGGATTTATTTTAGGTTTTGACAGTGATGAAGATGATATTTTTGACCGCCAGATCAAATTTATAAACGATGCCGCTATACCAATGGCAATGGTCGGGCTCCTTACAGCACTTGAACAGACGAGGCTTTATAAAAGGCTCTCGGATGAAAAGAGGATTATCAAAGGGGTATCGGGAAACAATACCCATACCCTTGAATTGAATTTTATTCCCAGAATGCCGGTCGACAAGCTCATTGAGGGTTATAAAAGGGTAATTTCGACAGTATATGAACCAAGGGTATATTTCAAGCGCTGTTATGATCTTATAAATATCCTTCCCAATAAATACCATTCTTCTGTGAAAAAATTTTCGATATCCAATATAATTATATACTTTTATGCCCTTATAAGGTCGATTTTTCTCCAGGGCTTCAGCTCATACGGTCATATATACTTAAAGTTTCTTGCCAAGGTTTTGATATCCAAGCCCGCAAGGTTCCCTCAAGCAGTAAAGTCTGCTATCTTCGGTTATCATTTCTTCTTATTTACAGACAGGCAGATCAATAAAAAGATGGCGCTTCTGGATAACTTCAAGGCCTATATCAATATGCTTATAAAATTTTTTCAGGAAAAGATTGCTTTTGCCCATAACCTGAATTGGAAAAAAGCCGTCAATGAACTCTTTAATCTCAGAGAAAAGGTGCTTCCAGATGTGAACAGGAAATATAAAAGGGCATCAAAACTTTCGAATCAATATACGGAAAGTGCTATGGGAAGACTTGAAGAGAGTATTTTTGATTATATAAATAGAATCAGTTATTTTTTAAAGAAAGCGATGGACAAAACAGGCAGTGATAAGCACCGGTATATAAACCGCGTGAAGAGCGCAATAAGCTCTAACCTGCCTGATTCAATGAGGTTCGGTAAACTCGCAAAAATTATCGATAAAGTATTGCTTGATTTCTGTACTGCAGGTGTTACGCGCTAGCTTTTGACCTGCCGGCTTTTGACATTCCGGTCTTCTTCACTGGCTTATTTTTCTCAATCATTACAATCTTAAGAACTTCCTCTATTTTTTCCACATAATAAATAGTTAGATCTTTGAGTATCTGTTCGTTCATCTCGCTTATGTCTTTCTCATTACTTTTTGGAATTATCACTTTGAATATTCCGCCTCTTTTTGCAGCCAGGAGCTTTTCCCTGAGCCCTCCTATTGGCAATACATCACCTTTAAGTGTTATTTCGCCTGTCATAGCAAAGTCGTTACGGGCTTTTTTACCTGAAAAAGTTGAAATGATGGAGCTGATCATCGTTACACCAGCCGAGGGTCCGTCTTTGGGTATTGCCCCTTCAGGTACATGGATGTGAAGATCGTTCTGTCTGAAGAGCACCGGATCAATTCCGGACTTTTCAGCCACTGACTTGGCGTATGAAAAGGCAATCTTTGCTGATTCCTGCATGACCTCTCCAAGCTGGCCTGTAAGTATGAGATCACCCTTACCCTTGAAGATTGAACTCTCTATATAAAGAACATCACCGCCGTTCTCAGTCCATGCCAGTCCGGCAATCACGCCGACCCTCGGTTCCTTCTGACCGCGGGTAAAATCGAATTTCCTTACACCGAGGTGCTTTGAGATTTTTTTCGAGTCTATTCGTATCGAATTTACATCAAGGCTAACCTTGTCCCTGGCGATTTTTCTGATCACCTTTCCGATGTTTCTCTCAAGGCTCCTGACCCCGGCTTCCTTGGTATAAAATCTTACAATATCGAGAATGGAATTATCTGTAAAGTTTACCTTAATGTCTGTCATACCATTTTCTGTCATCTGCTTCGGTATTAAAAATTTCTTCGCAATCTCTTTTTTTTCGAGTTCCGTATAACCCGGAATTTCTATTATTTCCATTCTGTCTCTCAGGGGTATGGGTATATTGTAGAGATTATTTGCCGTTGTGATGAAAAAAACATAGGACAGGTCAAAATCAAGTGACATATAATGGTCATTAAATGTGTTGTTCTGCTCCGGATCAAGAACCTCCAGAAGAGCGGAACTCGGATCTCCCCTGAAATCCGTACTCATTTTATCGATTTCATCCATAAGAAACACAGGATTCATTGAACCTGCTTTTTTCATCATCTGTACGATCTTACCTGGAAGCGCGCCTACATAAGTCCTTCTGTGACCTCTTATTTCGGCTTCATCCCTCACGCCTCCTAATGATACGCGGATAAAATTACGATTCAGAGCATGGGCGATGGATTTGGCGAGGGAAGTCTTCCCTGTTCCCGGAGGGCCTACGAAACAGATTATCGGACCCTTTGACTTCGGATTGAGCTGGCGTACCGCTATAAAATCTATGATTCTTTCCTTTGCCTCTTTAAGTCCGTAATGTTCCTTTTCAAGGATGTCTTCCGCCACCTTCAGGTCTTTATTATCGACTGTATATTTTCCCCAGGGAAGATCTACCAGCCATTCTATGTAGTTGTAAAGAACAGTGTATTCCGGTGACATATTGGGTATTTTTGAAAGCCTGCCAAGTTCGCTCTCAAATTTCTCTTTTACCGCTTCAGGCATTTCCCGTGATTTCGCCCTTTCTCTCAGTTCCAGTATGCCTTCATCCTGTGATTCTCCCTCATCGAGTTCCTTTCTGATTTCTTTAAGCTGTTCGTTTAAAAAGTACTTTTTCTGCATTTTCTCCATTCTATCCTGAACACGTTTGTTGATATCATCCTCAATTTTAAGAACGTCTATCTCTTTGTGCACAAGAGCAAGTGTTTTTGTGAGCCTTTCGTTAATATCATTTTCTTCAAGGATTGCCTGTTTGTCCGAAACCTGGGATGGTATGTTCGCCATTACCGCGTCAATTAATTTTTCAGAATCATCGATCGATACTATGGAGGCTGCCGTATCTTTCGGAATCTTGGGATTAAGCGATATATATTCGACAAATTTATCCTTTAAAGTCCTGATAAGTGCCTCAAGCTCATTACTGTTGTTTACTTTAGAAACAAGATCATCGACTTCAGCCATTGAAAAACCGTCATCCTGAATAAATCTGGAGATTTTGCTTCTTTTAAGCCCCTCTACAAGGATCCGCACCATGCCGTTAGGCATATTTATCAGTTCCAGGATTGTAGAGACACATCCTACGTCAAAAATATCATCATCGGATGGGTTTTCAACATCCTTGCTTTTTTGAGCGGAAAGTAAAAGAGGGAGATTATTTTCAAAGGCATGCATTACCGCCTTTACTGAAGTATTGCGGCCAATAATAAGCGGTACAACCATATATGGGAAAACAACTATACCGCGAAGCGGTATCAGAGGGAATTTTTCTTTTTTTTTATTGTCGGATTCGCCCATTTACTTACCTCATTATGCTATTTTGGGCTCTTTACCCAGGGTTACCACATCTTTGTCTATGATGCAGTGTTTTACATTTTTCATCGATGGAATTTCATACATTATATCTAGCATAACTTCCTCAATAACAGATCTTAATCCCCTTGCTCCTGTTTTCTTTTCTTTTGTCTTATTTACAATCTCGCTTATGGCGTCGTTGGTGAATTCCAGTTCAACATTTTCAAGACCCAGGAGTTTTTGATACTGTTTGATTAAAGCATTTTTAGGATCAGTAAGAATCCGCTTTAACTCGTCATCTTTGAGTTCATGGAGTATAGCTGTAATAGGAAGCCTTCCGACCAATTCGGGAATAAGTCCATATTTGATAAAATCATGCGGTATTATATCTTTCAGCACCCTTTCAGCATCAGTTCTGGAATGTGTCTGAGCACTTTTAAATCCGACTTCTTTTTTCCCCAACCTTGATTTTACTATCTCCTCAAGTCCAACGAAAGCTCCACCAACTATAAATAAAATATTGCAGGTATTAACCATGATATTTTTCTGCTGGGGGTGCTTCCTGCCTCCGTATGCCGGTACCGACGCATCCGTACCCTCTATCAGTTTTAAAAGTGCCTGCTGAACACCCTCTCCCGATACATCCCGGGTAATGGATACGTTTTCGCTCTTTCTTGCTATTTTATCGATTTCATCTATATAAACGATTCCAACTTCCGCCCTTGAAATCAAGTTTTCAAGGTCTTTGGATTCCGGATCGAAATAACCTCCGGCCGCATTCTGAAGAAGCCTTAAGAGAACATTTTCAACATCATCACCTACATAGCCGGCTTCTGTCAGGGTAGTGGCGTCAGCTATGGCAAAAGGAACGTCAAGCATCCTGGCAAGTATCTTGGCAAGAAGTGTTTTACCGCTGCCGGTGGGACCTAAAAGAATTATATTGCTTTTTTCGATCTCGACATCATTTTTTTCATCATCAAATGAATTTGAAAAAATTCTCTTGTAATGATTGTAAACAGCCACTGAGAGTATTTTTTTTGCGTTATCCTGTCCGATTACATAAGAATCGAGAAATTCTTTCATCTCTTTAGGCCTCGGGAGTTTGTGTACAGTGCTGATAGTGTTGCTTCTATGCTCAGCCTGGATAGCCTGATAAGAATTGTAAAGGCAGTTATCGCATATATAAACGTCACCCTCCCCCTTTATCATTCTGTAAACTTCGCTGGAAGAAGCTCCGCAAAAACTGCATTGAACATTTTTTTTAAACCTTGTCAGACTGTTTTCTATATTTTCTTTTTTGTTCACGGACATCTTTTATTTCCTTTTATCTATTATTTCATCGATAATTCCGTATTTTTTCGCTTCATCACTGGACATAAAGAAATCTCTATCAGAATCGGCTTCAATCTTATCCAATGGCTGACCTGTATGCTTTACCAGTATTGAGTCCAGCATACTCTTTGTTCTGAGCATTTCTTCTGCCTGTATTTTTATATCTGTCGCCTGTCCCTGGGTTCCTCCGGAAGGCTGGTGAATCATAATGCGAGAATGAGGAAGTGTGAAGCGTTTTCCATGTTTACCGGCAGCCAGGAGTACTGCTCCCATAGAGGCGGCCATGCCTATGCAGATAGTGGAAACATCGCATTTTATATATTGCATAGTATCGTAAATTGCAAGCCCTGATGTAACAATTCCTCCCGGTGAATTTATATAGAGATTGATGTCCCTTTCAGGGTCTTCCGCCTCTAAGAATAAAAGCTGCGCGATCACAAGATTGGCAATATCGTCATCAACTGCGGAACCTAAAAAAACGATCCTGTCTTTCAAGAGCCTTGAATATATATCATAAGCTCTTTCCCCCCTGTTGCTCTGTTCAATAACCATTGGAATCAGCATAAATAACCTCTTTATTCAAATATTATAATTAGATCCTTTAAAATTCCCGTATAAATATAATTAATATATTATATAAAGTAAAATAACGGTAATGTTGGTTGCTCAGGCAACAGTATTAACAAGATCTTCCAGACCTTCAATCCTTATAATAATCTCGTCGCCTCTCTTCATTTCCCCTATGCCTTCTGGTGTACCTGTTGCTATGACATCACCGGGGCAAAGAGTCATCACAGTGCTGATGAAGCTCAAAAGCTCAAATATATCGAAGATCATCTCGGCAGTTCTGGCATCCTGCCTGATTTCACCATTAAGTATAGCCTGTATCCTGAGATCCTGAGGATCAGAGATTTCAGTATCAATAAAAGGTCCAAAAGGTGCGAATGTATCGAAACTCTTCGCCCTTGTCCACTGTCCGTCAGTTGCCTGAAGGTCCCTTGCGGTAACGTCGTTAAAGGCAGTATAACCCAGTATATAATTAAAAACATCTTGCCGTGAGACATTTTTAGCCCTTTTTTTTATTACAACGGCGAGTTCGGCCTCATAATCAACACGCGCGGACGAAGCGGGATAAATGATTTTACCATTATTGGGAAGGACACTTGAGGCTGGTTTTAAAAATATGATGGGGTTTCAGGAATTTTGAAATCCATTTCCTCTGAGTGGCGTCTGTAATTAAAACCTACTGCTACTATTTTAGAAGGATTAGAAGGTGCCTGTATCTCAAGTCCTGAAAGTTTTTCCTCGCCGTCCCCTGCCCTCTTAAAATCATCGTTGAGTTTTATTACGTATTCCCCCTCAACTTCTCCGTAAAAACCGCTGCTATCACCCTTTCGATTGAAAAAACCGATTTTCAAGATTTTCTCCTGAATTTAGAGATAAATGTCAATCAAATGGTTCTCTTGTGCTTCGACCGGACTGGAGTATCAAAGTCGTTACAAATTGCTCGAGTTTTTCAATATTTTCATTTGATATTTCTTCATATCTTATTCCAATTATGCTTCCGTTAACACTTCTCACTATGCCCCAGAAATCTATTTCGTCGTTCGTTGCGTCAGGAAGGCGGAAAATAATCCTAACAAGATCGCCTACCACAAAGATCTGCCTGACCTCGATTGCTATGCCACCAGTTGAAATATCAACAATATTTCCTTCACCCCCGCAGTTCTTAAGGTAATAGCTGGCTTTAATATTTACTGAGATCCTTGTCGGCCTTAAATGCATGAAAACCTCCTGCAATATATCATTGTCTTATTTAAAAAGGCCGATATCAGGCTCAGTATCTTGGCCGTTATCCAAGCGGGAAACATTTCTTACTTCGTAAACTTTTTTTTCAATGTCAGATAGCTTTAATTCAAGTTTTCCGGAAAGTTTCATACCCTCTTCGTATAGAAGAAGCGCTTCCTCGATCTGGACACCACTTTCGAGTTTCCCGACGATCTCCTCCAGGCGCTTCATATCGTCTTCAAAACTCCGGCTGCTTTTTTCAATTCTTTTTGGCATTATTTCCCGCCGACAGTCAAACTTTAAAACCATTATAAGGTATAAAAAATAAAAAATAAAGAAAAGGAAGTAATTAATCATGATCCCTTATACTGTCTGCCGGTTGACATGGAATCCGGGCTATGATAAAGTTTTCAGGAGGAGAAATAAGATGAAAAATATTTTTGAGTTGTCGATATCCACAGGAAGGAGAAATGAATTAATCAATATTACTTCATCTGTTCAAAAATGCATTTCGGAATCCGGCATAGAAGACGGTCTTTGCCTTGTTTTTATTCCTCATACTACAGCCGGGGTGACTATCAATGAAAACGCCGATCCCGATGTAGCTTATGATATAGTCAATCATCTTACAAGGATTGTTCCCCCCGGAGGCTATGCCCACTCTGAAGGGAATTCTGATTCACACATCAAATCAAGCCTGACAGGTCCTTCTCTTACTCTTATAATTTCCGGCGGAAGGGCTGTTCTTGGAACATGGCAGGGGATTTATTTCGCAGAATTCGATGGTCCAAGGCACAGGAAATATTTTGTTAAATGCCTTGAGGGATGACTAACGGCTGAAGCTCATAAACGAAGAGTCCTCCCCGAAGAAATAATAAATTGTGCTTTCATTAAAACGGTATTGTGCGCTTAAACCCTGCGGTCCGAAGCCCTGGAAATAGGAAAGATCCATTATATATTTACCTCTGGCGAGAAAGATTGTGTACAGGTTGGAGTTATAAGACCTGTCCGAAATAAATTCCCCGATAAGACGACCGTTCAGCTTTAGGCGGAAACCGTCGTCTGACGCTATCATAAAAGTGTAAAGTCCTTCTTTATTTACATGTATAACAGAATTAAAAAAAAGAAAAAAATTCTGGTCGTAAGCAAAGTCTCCAAGATCGTTATGATAAAGAATATAACCCGGCCTGAAGTTTATTGTATTAATATAATATTTTGCTGTAAAATCGGTAAGAACAGGAGTATCCAGCGTCCTGATAATCCCTTTCTGTTTGATAATTGTCATACTTATATTCCTGTGTAAAACAATTGGAGATACCAGGCGGTAAATAAAAAAAATTCCGAAAAGAAGAGTAAAAGCAAGAAATATCAGTTTACTGCCTGAAAGTTTCATATATACTCCTGACTTTAATTTAAAAGTTTACAGGAACCAGACCC
>Ga0187770_10001299_pt1 | contig 13173 bp, 14 predicted proteins | sample 0116_SJ02_MP02_2_FD_133154 | JGI IMG/M metagenome (GOLD analysis project Ga0187770, IMG submission 133154) | Tropical peat soil microbial communities from peatlands in Department of Meta, Colombia - 0116_SJ02_MP02_20_MG | ecosystem: Environmental > Terrestrial > Soil > Wetlands > Peat | place...
CGGTACCGTGTTCAGAATCGTATCTTTTATGTTCATCGCTTCCTCCCCAACTGCGTGGGTGCGATTGCGCGAAGTTCAATCAAGGGTGCATGTCATACCAATTCGTGCGAAATTCGCGCGAGGATCGACAGGGGTGATCTCCCGATGTCCCCCGATCTACGGCGCGAAGGATTATAAAGTTGCAGGTTATTGAACCCGGGAAGCCCGCATAGCACATGCTGCCAGGTCCGCTATCGACGCATCTCGCCCATCGCCATTCGCTTGGCGAAGGTCTGCTGCCTGAACCGAAAGCGGGCCTTCTACTGCACCATCAAGGGCTACCGCATGCGGAGTCTTTCGAGGGCTACCCGACACTTGGGAGCGCCGATGTGCTGGGCGGGCAATCGCCGCTCGTCGTAGCGTTAAGGCGAGCGGTCAACTGACCGCCGGCTTGAAGTTCATCGCGACGCCGTTCATGCAATAGCGCAGCCCGGTCGGCTTCGGACCGTCATTGAAGAGGTGGCCGAGATGGCCGCCGCATCGGCTGCATTGGACAGCCGTCCGCACCATAAACAGTGATTTGTCCTCGCTCGTATCGACTGCTCCATCCAGAGGCGCCCAGAAGCTTGGCCAACCGGTGTGGCTCTCGAACTTAGTAGCGGAGGAAAAGAGATCGTGGGCGCACCCGGCGCAACTGAATACGCCGACGCGATGCTCGTTGAGCAGCGGACTGCTTCCCGGGGCTTCAGTTCCTTCCTGACGCAGGACCGCATATTGCTGGGGGGTCAATAACGCCCGCCATTCGGCGTCGCTGTGCGTGATCTCAAACGTTGCTGCCGTCGCCCATTTCGGCGCAGCCGTCGGAGCTAGCCCGATCGCCGTTCCGGCCAATAAGAAGCGTCTGGTCATCATCGCGCGCCTCGTATCGGGAACCTGCGAATCAATATGGGTGCGGGATCGAAGTCGCGCATCGCGCCCCCTTCACTTGGTGGTGAGCGTCACGTAACCAAGCCGCTGGAAAATTCCGGCGGGCGCCATCGACGTCGGCTTTCGGCGCAACTTCGACATTTGGCTGTCGCAACGCCAAAGTCCGATATTAGTGCGCACAGCGGTAATTTAGGCCGCAATGATTAGAGGTCGACTTTGCGCCGAAAGCCATCATTCGTCGACCCACAACATTATGGGTCAGCGTGTTCACCCCGGCGGGTGAATGTCTAACGGCTATTTTGGTCGCAGTGACTGCTTCGGGGCATTGACCGAGCGTCCGTCGCTGTCTGCGCGTTGATCCAACGCCGCCGATAGCGGCCCGTTGAGCCATCACGCAGGACCGACAGCGGCACCGGAGACGTTTGGGTCAACTGCGACTTCGAGCGCCGATGCCCTCGTGAGTGGTGGTTCGCCGTACAGTGGGTTGTAAATGCACAGGGCTCCCCCATTCGCGATCTGTATCAAACATGATGATGCGGGGCCTCAAGGCGGCGACACCTCTGAAAAGGCCAGCGCCTAATTCCACTTGGGCTTGTCAGGCAGGCGAAGTTGTTTCCGCGCCGTCAACAGACGGTAATGTCTTGAGTTGCGGTTGTCGGCGCAGGCATGCCGCGCTCGCTCCATGTGTCCGGCTGCCACATCATTCGGCTTGATCAAAGTGCTTCAGCGCCAGCGCAAGCACAGCCCCTTTCTTGGGATCTGAAAATCGGAGCAGCTCATGCTCGATTTGGTTCGCGAGTTCGTTGCGAAGCACATATCTCCCAAGCCTTGGCAGGACGCGGCAATCGTCGTCGAAGGCGGCCAATATTTCGCGCAGCCTGGACTCCCAGGCGCCTCCCGCCGAAGCGTTTCGCGCCAATGTAAGAATCTGGCCGTGATACCGGCCGTAAAGGCCATTCATCGGCGTTCATCCCTGTAACATTATCGAGAGCGCGATAAATCGCTTTTTTTGCCGGCCAAATACATCCTTTCTGACCGACTGAGCCCTATCATCGATGGCTAGAACATTAGTTGTCAAGATCAGAGCGCCAAGATTTTCTCATCCCCGTTGACCGGCCTGGCAAGATAGGTTACCAAACGAGCGCGGGAGTTGCTCATCAGTGCCGGTCGCCCCGCTTCGGCGTGGACGGGAAAATGGCGATGGCCGCTGGGCGCCATAAACTACAGTTGACCAAGATCGTCTCCGCCACCCCTAACCAAAAACCGAACGATAAAGAGGTAATGGCTGGTTTCGGCTGGGCGATGCATGCACCCGCGCGCTATTGGCCGCTGCTCCGAACGGGTTCATTCGAGACCACATGTTAGCTGCCTTGCTGTCATCTTTGATGGGCTACGCTAGCGCCACTTTGGTTGCGATCGCGGCCCAGAGGCGAGGCCTGGTACTCGTCTACACGCTGAGCGCGATGGCTGGGACGATTGGCTCGATTGCCGCGATCGGCTTCTTGGCCACGAACGCCATGCCGGTCGAGACCACGCTACCCTTAGGATTGCCCTTTGTTGGCGTTCATATTCGCGTTGATGCGCTCGCCGCGTATTTCCTGATCGTGGTCAACACCGCCGCGGCGGTGATCAGCCTTTATGCCCTTGAGTACGGAGGGCATGACGAGGAACCTGAGCGCGTCCTCCCGTTTTATCCGGCGTTTTTGGCGGGTATGAATTTGGTCCTTGTCGCCAGCGACGCCTTCTCATTTCTCGTCAGCTGGGAGTTCATGTCGCTGAGCTCTTGGTTACTGGTCCTCGCCAACCACAAACAAAAAGATACTGGCAGCGGCGCATTCCTTTATCTGATCATGGCGAGCCTGGGCACCGGCGCATTGCTGCTTGCCTTCGGCTTACTTTCCGCGGCCAGCGGTTCTTATATTTTCGCGTCTATGCACGGAGCCACACTGGGGGGGCTGAACCGCGCCATCCTGTTTGCCCTCGTCCTAATTGGCACTGGCTCCAAAGCGGGCATGGTGCCCTTGCATGTCTGGTTGCCGCCCGCGCACGCAGCGGCGCCAAGCCATGTGTCAGCGCTGATGAGCGGCATCATGACCAAAGTGGCGATTTACGGCTTGGTAAGGTTGCTGTTCGACCTCGCCGGTCCGCCAGCCTGGTGGTGGGGCGCGGTTGTTCTATTGCTTGGCGGTATTACAGCCTTACTCGGTGTCCTGTATGCGGTCATGCAACACGACCTCAAGCGCCTGCTCGCCTATCATACCGTAGAAAACATCGGCATCATCCTCATCGGTCTTGGCCTCGCATTGGCGTTTCGGGCCGGACATCTCGACGTGCTGGCGGTTCTTGCGCTCTCGGCCGCCCTTTTCCACGCGCTCAATCACGCGACCTTCAAGAGCCTGCTGTTTTTGGGCTCGGGTGCCATTCTGATCGCTACGGGCGAACGCGATATGGAGCATCTGGGCGGTCTTATTCATCGCATGCCGACGACCGCTTTTGTGTTCTTGATCGGAGCGGTGGCGATCTCGGCTCTACCACCATTCAACGGGTTCGTCTCCGAGTGGCTTACATTCCAAGGAATCCTCAACGGCTCACTGTTACCTCAGTGGCTGCTCAAATTTATCGTACCGGTCGTTGGCGCGATGCTGGCGCTGGCGGCAGCTCTTGCCGCGGTTTGCTTCGTCAAGGTGTATGGCGTCGTGTTTCTTGGCCGGCCGCGCCGGCCGGAGGCGGAGCAGGCGCACGAGGTTGGCCTTTGGATGGTGGCACCGATGGCCGCGCTGGCGGCCCTTTGCGCCGCGATCGGCGTGCTGCCACAAGCCATCCTAGACCTGTTGAGACCGGTCGCCGCTGTCTTATGGCCCGATGCGCCGTCGCTGCCAGCGGGCGATTGGCTATGGCTAGCGCCGCTCGGTTCCGACCGGAGCTCCTACAGTGGATTGGTCGTGCTGACTGCGATCACGCTGCTTGCAACGTTGCTGGTGATGGCCATCCACCGCCTGGCCTCCAACCGGGTCCGTCGCGGACCCGCCTGGGATTGCGGTTTCCCCGACCCGCGCCCCGAGACGCAGTATACGGCCAGCAGTTTCGCCCAACCGATACGCCGCATCTTCGGCAGCGTGGCATTCGGCGCACGCGAAGAAATCGATATGCCGGCACCTGGCGAAACGCGGCCAGCGCGGCTTGCGGTTAGTCTTCACGATCCCGTCTGGGACGCGGCTTATCTCCCAGCGGGCAATGCCATCGCCTGGATGGCCACGCGCATCAATGTGATCCAGTTCCAGACTGTCCGACGATATCTCAGCCTCATGTTCGGCGCCCTCGTGCTGTTGCTCTTGCTCGTGGCCCTCGGTCAATGAACGACATGGTATTGAACGTCGTGCAGTTGCTTCTGGTCGCCGGTTTGGCGCCGCTCCTTACTGGCCTTGTCCGCAAGGTTAAAGCGCGCCTGGTTGGGCGGGTCGGCCCGCAGCTTTTTCAGCCCTATCGCGATCTAGCGCGCCTGCTGCGCAAAGAGGTCGTGCTGGCCTCGAACGCGTCCTGGCTATTCCGGGCGAGCCCTTATCTGATCTTTGCCGCGATCTGGCTGGCCGCCGCAATCGTGCCGACTTTCGCCACGGGCCTTACGGTGAGCCGCGCCGGCGATCTGATTGCGGTGGTCGCGCTGCTCGGCACCGCGCGCTTCGCGCTGGCATTGGCGGGCATGGATATCGGTACAAGTTTTGGCGGCATTGGATCGAGCCGCGAGATGATGATCGCCTCGCTCGCCGAGCCGGCGATGCTGATGGTTACTTTTACCGTCGCTCTTTTGGTGCACTCAACCTCGCTGCCCCATATTGCCGATTTCTTTCTGTTGCAAGCGGTCGGTGTCCGCGTCTCCCTGGGCCTCGGTGTGGTGTCGCTGGTGATGGTAGCGATCGCCGAGAATGCGCGGATCCCGATCGACAATCCGGCGACGCATCTGGAGTTGACCATGGTGCACGAGGCGATGATCCTCGAATATTCCGGCCGCCATCTGGCGCTGATCGAAGCCGGGGCGATGCTCAAGCTGACGCTTTATGTGTCGCTGATCGCAGCCATTTTTGTGCCCTGGGGAATGGCAGTCGGCGTGCCGGATGCGCGCGGGTTTGTCATTGGACTGAGCAGCTATGTCGTCAAGGTGGCGATCGGTGGTGTCTTGCTTGCCGCGTTCGAGACCACGATCGCAAAAATGCGGGTGTTCCGTGTGGCCGAGTTCCTCGGCGCGGCCCTGCTGCTGGGTACGCTCGCCGCGATCTTCCTTTACGTCTCGCGGGACGTCTGATGCCGGTTCTTACTCCCTCGGGCTATGACATCGCGCATCTGCTCGATACAGGCGTCCTTATCCTCAGCTTTGCCTTTTTGTATCAGCGGCGTCTGTTCGGAATTCTCAAAATCTACAGTCTGCAAGCGCTGCTACTCGCCGCCGCTGCCGCCTGGCAGGCATATGCTCAAGAGGCGCCGCATCTGTACATTACAGCCGCCATCGCGCTGATTTTAAAGGCAATCATCATTCCGATCGCGTTGCATCGAATCATTATCCACCTGAACATCCAGCGCACGATCGAGACGGTGATCAGCGTCGGTCCCAGTTTGATGGTAGGGGTGGCGCTGGTTGGCCTGTCGGTGCGGCTGGTGCTACCGGTGACCGCTTCGTCCGGTGCGTTGACGCGGGAGAGCCTGGCGATCGCGCTGTCCGTCGTGCTTCTCGGCCTGCTGATCATGATCACCCGGCGCAACGCCATCAGTCAGGTGGTCGGGTTCATGTCGATGGAGAACGGCCTCATTCTCGCTGCGGTGGGCGTCAAGGGCATGCCTTTGGTGGTCGAGCTGAGCGCCGCCTTCTCGGTGATGGTCGCCTTCATCATCTTCGGCGTGTTCTTTTTTCACATCCGCGAGCGTTTCGACACGCTCGACGTCCACGATATGGAGAAGTTTCGAGGAGAGCGGCAGTGAGTGCCGTTTTCTTGATTGTTGGCACCCCGGCTATATCGGCTCTGCTGCTTGCCTTTATTTCGCACTATCGGACCGCGGCACGTATCAATGTAGTCGCCTCGGGGCTAACCTTTCTCGCCAGCCTTGGCTTATTTGTCGAGCGCCCGATAGCAACACCATTCATCTTGATCGACGATTTCAATATTTATCTTGTCGCGCTGACGGCCTTCGTCGCTTTGACGACCAGCCTCTTCAGCGCTCGTTACATCATGCATGAAGTCGAGATCGGCCGTCTCGAAACCGGTCATCTGCGCTTTTACCATGCGATGTATCAAGGCTTTGTCTTCACCATGCTTATGGTGCTGACAAGCAACAATCTCGGCGTGATGTGGGTTTCGCTCGAAGGCGCGACGCTGACGACCGTCCTGATGGTTGGCTTGTACCGCACCCACGAAGCCCTCGAAGCCGCGTGGAAATATTTTATTTTATGTGGCGTCGGCATCGCACTCGCGCTGTTTGGCACCACACTGATGTACCTTGCTGCGCAACCGGTGATCGGCGAAGGACTACCGGCCATGACTTGGTCGGAGCTGTTGCCGCGGGTCGCGACCTTCAGCCCGGCGATGCTCAATCTGGCCTTCGTATTCCTTTTGGTGGGTTACGGCACCAAAGTCGGGCTCGCGCCTCTACACGCGTGGTTGCCCGACGCCCATGCCGAGGGGCCGACACCGATCTCGGCGGTGCTTTCAGGACTGCTTCTCAACGTCGCGCTCTACATCGTCCTGCGTTTCAAGATGTTGCTAACCGCGAACGCCGCTGCGCTCACGCCGGGGCCATTGATGGTGACAATGGGGCTGAGCTCGTTGCTGTTGGCGAGTTTCATGCTTTATCGCCGCCGCGACATCAAAAGGCTCTTCGCCTATTCCTCCATCGAGCATATGGGAATCATCACCTTTGCGTTCGGGATCGGTGGCCCCCTCGCCAATTTCGCCGGCCTTTTGCATATGACGATGCACAGCCTCACCAAATCGGCGATTTTCTTTACCGTCGGCCACATCTCGCAGGTCAAGGGCACGCAGAAAATCGCGGACATCCACGGGCTGACCAGCAGCCAGCCGCTGCTCGGCTGGGCGCTTGTTATCGGTGTGGTGGCGATCGCCGGGCTACCACCCTTTGGCGTCTTCATGAGCGAATTTCTCGTGCTCACCAGCACGTTCGGGCGCGCGCCGGTGCTCGCCCTCCTCGTATTATTTGGTTTGCTCGTAGGGTTTGGCGCACTCATCCGGCACCTACAAGCACTGGCCTTTGGAGCCGACGAGGGCGGGGAAAAGACCAGTTCGCTAGCCCTTATGCCGCTCTTCGCGCATTTCGGGCTGGTGCTGGCTGCCGGCCTCTATCTGCCGGGTCCACTGGTGACGTGGTTTCAGAATGTAGCGCGGCTGCTGGGCTAGAGGGCGATGGCGAACCAAGACTCGGCCTTGCTCGCTTATCTCGCGGCCGGCGCGGAAATGGCGCAACGTCCCTGGCCGCGGTATCGGCTAAGCCGCGATCAGTGGCAGGATTTGATCTTGCATCTGGCGGTAGCCGACTGGACGTTACTCGCCTTGTGGGGCGAGCCCACAATTGTGTACGCAACGTTCTATGATTCTGCCGCCGCCGCGATCGGCGTGGCCTCGCTTGACTGTCCGGACGGCCATTTCCCCTCACTGTCGGGCGTGCGGCCCAGCGCTATCCGGCTTGAGCGCGCCGCGCAGGATCTTTACGGTCTGACCGCCGATGGTCTGACAGACGTGCGCCCCTGGCTCGATCACGGTCAATGGCGCCATGCCCAATCCCCTCCGGCGGGCGCACCGGCCGCACAACGCGCGGCGAACGACTACCATTTTTTGCCGGTTGAAGGGGAAGGCATCCATCAGATACCGGTGGGGCCCGTACATGCCGGCATCATCGAGCCCGGCGGTTTTCGCTTCCACTGCAACGGCGAAGCGGTGGTCCGGCTGGAGCAACGCCTGGGCTACACCCACAAGGGCACCGAAAGCCTGATGGTCGGTAAATTGCCTGAGGAGGCGGCCCAATTTGCGGCCCGCCTCTCCGGCGATAGCACGGTTGCTTGCTCACTCGCTTTTGCGCAGGCCGCCGAGTGGGCGACCGGAACTACCGTACCGCCGCGCGCCGTTTATTTGCGCGCCTTGATGGGGGAGCTTGAGCGCGTCGCCAATCATTTCGGTGATATCGGTGCGATCTGTAATGACGCGGCTTTTGCGTTCATGCTGGCTCATTTCAGTGTGCTGCGCGAGGAGGTTCTGCGGATAGCCGAAAGCTGCTTCGACCACCGGCTTATGATGGATCGGGTAGTGCCAGGCGGCGTCACGCAGGATCTCAATCCCATCGGCGAAGCGCGGTTGCGTGCATTCATGCCTGACGCGCGGGACCGGCTCTCGGCGCTGCTCGCGGTCTATGATAACAAACCGTCCCTCCTCGACCGCACGTTCGGCACCGGCATCGTAAGTGCCGCCCTCGCGCGGCAGTTCGGTGCTGGCGGTTATGTCGGTCGCGCCTCGGGGCGCGACATCGACGCGCGTCGCGATCCCGGCTACCCGCCGTATGACGAACTTGTCCTTAGCGTCCCGGTACTACCAGGGGGCGACGTCAACAGTCGTTTAATGGTGCGCGCGCGGGAAGTCGAGGCCAGTCTAAGCCTCATCGAGCAGATTTTGGACCGCCTGCCCGGGGGCTCATTGCGAGTCCCGATTGGGCGTCGGGCGGGGGAAGGGATCGGCCTTGTTGAAGGCTTCCGCGGCGATTACCTAGCTTGGGTGTCGCTTACTGAAACAGGGGCGGTGCGGCGGGCGCACCTGCGCGACCCGTCCTGGTTCCAGTGGCCGTTGCTAGAAGCCGCAATCGAAAACAACATTGTTGCGGATTTTCCCCTCTGCAATAAGTCGTTCAACTGCTCCTATTCGGGGCACGACCTGTAGTTATGTTGAAAATCCTCGCCCGCTCTCTGCTCTCGAAGCCCGCGGCAATCGCCCCGCCGCCGGTTGCGGCCGAACACATGGAAGAACTGGCACGACAACTTGGAGCGCGAGCGCGAGCGCGACTAGGACGCAGTCTCTCAATCCGCGAGGTCGATGCCGGCTCGTGCAATGGCTGCGAACTTGAGATTCACGCGCTCAATAACCCTTTCTACGATCTGGAGCGCTTCGGGCTGCGGTTTGTCGCCTCGCCGCGTCATGCCGATGTGTTGCTGGTGACCGGGCCGGTAACAGCCAACATGCGCGAAGCCCTTGAGCGTACCTATACGGCAACACCTGATCCCAAATGGGTGGTGGCGGTCGGCAATTGCGCCGTTAATGGCGGGGTTTTTGCCGGAAGCTACGCAGTCGTTGATGGGGTCGAGGCCGTTATCCCCGTCGACTTGCACATTCGGGGTTGCCCGCCGACGCCGGTACAACTACTTGCCGGGCTCCTTTCCCTGTTGGAGACGCAAAAGCGATAAGAAACCCGCTAGGCATTCTGGTTTCAGATTTTTCCGATCGGTCACTACCCGACACAGCCGCGCCGTCGCGTTCGCCGTATTCTGCAAAGGTTATGAGAATGGGTCCGCCACGGTTTTGTTGGCCCGTTTATCATGGGGCCTCAGCTTTGTGCGACGGTGGGGCGTTGTGTCGGCGATATTGCTGATCATGTACAATCTCGCAAAACTAAAGTCTCGTCGATGTGAGAGAATGCAGCTATGATGGCCGAAGCCTCATTTTCAGGGTTCTGATGGTGGAGAGAAGACGTTGCTGACCGCAGCACAAATGAAAGCGGCGCGGGCGCTGGTCGGGATGGAACAGAGGGCCCTCGCCGAGGCGTCAGGCGTATCTTTGCCTACCATCCAGCGGATGGAGGCGAGCAAAGGCGTGGTGCGAGGCGTGATTGAAAGCTTGATGAAAGTGTTGACCGCGCTCGAAGCCGCCGGCGTCGAATTCATCAATGAAGGCGCGAACAGCGCCGGCGGCGGCCGCGGCGTACGACTGCGAAAGAATTGATTATTAAACGCCGCTTTACGGGACGACGCAGCACGCCATCGAAGGCCACGCGCTGCCCTCGCGTAGCAAGTTGCCGGCGATGCCGGCATGATTATGGCGGATGCTCATCTGCACGTTGGGGCAGACCTGCCCACGTCCGAGATTCACGAACGGCTGTTGTGGGGCCGGCTTCAGTCGCTGGCCATCATTTATCCAATGACCGAATTCGGCGCGTAGCGGCCCTGTGGAGACAGGGCCGCTTTCGAGCTGAAATCAGACCTCGACCTGCTCTGAGATGCTAAGGGCATCGTCGACTTCGATGCCAAGGTATCGGACGGTGCTTTCGAGCTTCGTGTGCCCGAGCAGTAGCTGCACGGCTCTCAAGTTGCCGGTCTTTTTGTAAATCTGTGCCACCTTGGTTCGCCGCATCGAGTGAGTTCCGTAAGCCGAGCTGTCCAGGCCCGCTCTCTCGACCCAGCGATGCACGATACGAGCGTACTGCCGCGTCGAGATGTGCGCTCGATGATGAAAGCGGCTCGGGAAGAGGTACGGCCCATTTCCTAAATCGGTGTCGGCTAGCCAATCGCGGACCGCTGTTCGGGTTTGTTCGGTGATCTCGAACTGGACCGGTCGGCCGGTTTTCTGCTGGATCACCGTGGCGCGGTCTCGCACTTGGTCCAGGACGCATATGTCATTTATCCGTAGCCGCACGAGATCACAGCCGCGCAGCTTGCTGTCGATCGCGAGATTGAACAGAGCGAGATCGCGTCTGCGCCGCTCAAGCTGGAGCCGGACGCGGATGGTTCAGACCTCCTTCGGTTTCAAAGGACGCTTCTGGCCAATGAGCCGACCCTTGTTCCAAGGAGCTTTCGCAAAGCCGACAGTTGGTGGGACAGCGGTAAGCATGGTGGGCCTCCTTGAACCCAACCGCGCCCGCCGCAGCGCAAGGTCATTCATTGGCCCGCAGCGCGATAGTCGCCCCCGAAGACAGCTGTGATTGAGGAAAACGGACCTCGGGATTCTCTTAGGGTGTCCGCCGGTCCTGCCCCATTGCTGACTTTGCAGATAAGCGCGCATCGAGAGGCGCTGCCCCCGAATTCGAAATGCGTGACCATGTGACCCAGGCGATCGCGGGATAACGAATCACCCTAAAAGTGCGAGAGCGGGTCGGGCGGTTCGTCGCGGCATCATCACCCCCTCGCCCGCGGCGTGTCCGGCGCGGCAGGCGGCGGAGCTTGTTTAGCAATCGCGCGCAGCCTCCCTTTGTCCTCCTCCGACAGGCCGCGCGCGCCGGGGCAGTTTGCCTCGTCAAGAAAAGCGTGCGCCAAAAACGCCGGCTGCGGACTCCCGTCCTTGAAGCGACGTTTGAGATCCTTTTTTATCAACTCGCGGAGGACATAAGGCGCGCCCTTGGCCGTACAGCCGGTCTGTTGAAGGATGTTTGCCAACCCTTTCTCGTACTCCTGATCACTTGGCGGGGTAGCGGCGAGCCTGATCCAAAAGCTCGCGGATGGTTTGAGCTTCTCGTCGACAGCTCTGTCATCAGGGGCTAAGTCACGTCTCCGCTTTTCGAGCTGCAGTCTGACCCGGATAGCCCAGACCTCTCTCGGTTTCAGAGGACGTTTCTGGCCAATAAGGCGGTCCTTGTTCCAAGGAGCTTTCGTAAAACCGACGACGAATGGTGGGATCGCGGTGCGCATGGTTGCCTCCTTGATCCCAACTACGCCCGCCGCAGCGAGGGTCATTCGCTGACCCGCAACGCATATTTGACCGACGGCCGCTCAGGCTAAAGAAAGCGAACCTTCCGTTCCCTCCCACGGTGGCTGCTGGTCCTGCCCCACAAGGAACATTCCTGCGGCGAGACCTTAGCTTTCGCCTTCAGTGGCGAGTGACGTTCGCCAGGACTAAGCCGAGCTGAAGTTTGCGTCGCTGCGGCCCTGCGCGTCAGTTGAGCGACCAAGGCGGGTGCGCTGGCACGCGCGCCAGGCGGCTGCGCCGATCTCCCCACAGCGGCGCACGCTGGACGATATGGCCGTTCCCCGGACCGTCCGCGTCGACCGTCGTTAGCGCTTGATCCCGGACAGGCCGTTCTGGATCCCGGCCGTCGCCCAGGGACCCCACGGCATGGTGAAGAACTTGAACCCCTTCTGGACGAAGAAGTTCGGATCCATCCCGGGCGGGATGAAATACATGGCGGCGACGACGCCGTGCTTCGCGGCGCTCGCCGCGATTTTATCGAGCGCTCGCTGATAGATGTCGCACTGGTAGTCGAGCGGCACCCCCAGCTCGATCGAAAGATCGGACGGGCCCACCAGCAGGACGTCGACGCCCGGGACCGAGGCGATGGCATCGAGGTTCTCCAGCGACTCGTTCGTCTCGATCATTGGCACGATAACGAGCTCATTGTTCACGGCATCCATGTAATCGCGGTAAGTCTTGAACTCGCCCCACTCGCCGCGCACCCCGGCGTTGCTGCGGTTGCCGAGGGGAAAATAGCGGCAAGCGCGCACGGCGGCCTCCGCCTCCGCGCGGGTGTTGACCATTGGCACAATGATGCCTCGTGCCCCGGCGTCGAGTGCAAAGCAGATTTGATAGGCCTGGTTCACGGCGACGCGCACCAGCGGCGCCGCCTGCTTGCCGCGCATCGTCTCGATCGACGGCCGCAGCTGCTTGATCTCCCAGGCGGAGTGCTGAGTATCGAACAGCAGGAAATCGTACCCGGCGTTGGCCAGGAGCGATACGTCAATGTCCGGTGTCACGGTGGTCCCGACGACGGTTCTACCTGACCTGATGGCGTCTTTGATGGCGTTCATCTGGCGGCGATGCCTCCCACAGTAGCTTTAGCGCCGGTCAACCGCTCAACGTGATGGGCGCGCTGGCGCGTAATCACGTTGCTCCGGTTTCGCGGCACGCGCAACAACACGGGCTCGGCAAGATCGCTGTGCGGGTCGAGCACCGCGAGGCCCTGGCCGACAGCGAGGTCCTGCGCGATTAGGTTGAGCAGCAACGTCGATTTGCCGGCGCTACTCTGGCCAGGGTCGGCGTCGCCTCGGCATGTCCGCCAACGGTCGATGAGCGGTCATCACCCACGAAATGTTCGAGAATCTTGGGCTGAGGACGCCAAGCCGGACAAAAGTGTTTGCCAGACAGGAAAGCGGATCAGCACGTCATGCCGGCAGAACCGGCCCGGGCCGGGCTGCGCCACATAGCCCAAAGAGCATCGCCACTTAATGTTCAAAATGACGCCAGGCCGTCCGATCTGCCAGACTTCCTGTTGCTAATCAGGGGGAGCTGACATGGCACG
>Ga0187770_10001301_pt1 | contig 13170 bp, 11 predicted proteins | sample 0116_SJ02_MP02_2_FD_133154 | JGI IMG/M metagenome (GOLD analysis project Ga0187770, IMG submission 133154) | Tropical peat soil microbial communities from peatlands in Department of Meta, Colombia - 0116_SJ02_MP02_20_MG | ecosystem: Environmental > Terrestrial > Soil > Wetlands > Peat | place...
CAATACCTGCCGGTGTACGGGCTACCAGAACATCTTTAAATCCATCGTGGCGGCGGCAGCGGCAAAAGCGCGCGCCGCCGGCGGAACGGACACGTAGATGCCGTTTGAGTTTCGCGGCGATTTTGTGGTGCAGAGGGCGGTGGAGGAGGTGTTCGATTTTCTGGCGGATCCGAACCGCTTCTGCCCCCTGCTGCCGGATTTTCAGAAGCTGACCGCCGAGGATGCCTGCCATTTTACGGTGGAGCTGAAGGTGGGCGTGGCACGCATCCGCGGGACGGCGACGATGAAAATGACGCTGGAAGAAGCGGAGCGGCCGCGCCGCGCGCGTTATACGGGGAGGGGCAGCGTGGCCCGCAGCACAGTGAATGTCGCCTCGGGTTTCGAGCTGGAGGCCGTGGCGGAAGGCACGCGGGTGCGCTGGCAGGGAGATGCGCAGGTGTTCGGTGAACTGGCCTCGCTGGCGGGAGGGCTGCTCGAACCAATGGCCCGGAAAAATATACAGCGGCTGATGGACAGTTTGCAGGCGGCATTGCGGGCGGGGCCTCCCTCCGCGGCGCCGCCGTTGCAGCAGCCCCCAGCGCCGGAAGGCCCGGGACAATAGTATGACCGCGCAGCCACCACAGACCGGGCTCGAAGGGAAAAACCGCTGGGTCGGCCAGCCTCTGAAGCGGCGGGAGGAGGAGCGCCTGGTGCGTGGCCAGGGGCTCTTTGTGGACGACTACACGCTCGCCGGCATGGTCCATTTGCAGTTCGTGCGCTCTCCCTACGCCCATGCGCGCATCACACGGGTGGACACGGGGCGCGCGGCTGCCGCGCCAGGCGTGCTCTGCGTGCTGACCGGCGCGGAGGTGGCCGCGCAGGTAAAACCGTTCATCGAAATCGGGCCGGGTTGCGACGGGAAAATCGTGGACCTGCCGCTGGCGGTGGAGAAAGCGCGCTATCAGGGCGAGCCGGTGGCCGCCGTGGTTGCGGAAACCCGCGCCCAGGCCGCCGACGCCGCAGAGTTGGTGGAGGTGGAATACGAGCCTCTGCAGCCGGTGATGGATGCGGAGTTTGCAGTGACGGGAAAATCCGTGCTGCACGATGGGCTGGGCGGCAACATCAACTGGCAGGGGAGTTTCGAGTACGGCGACGTGGAAGCCGCGTTTCGCGATGCCGCCTATGTGGTGCACATCCCGCGGATGCATTTCCACCGTTTTTCCAGCACCCCGCTCGAAACGAACGCCGTGATCGCCACCTGGAGCCTGAAAGAAGAAACCATCCATTACATCAGCAACAACTCGTTCCCCGCGTTTGCCGTGCAGTTTTTGTCTCCCGCGCTGGGCGTGCGCATTGACCAGATCCACATGGAGAGCCGGGACATCGGTGGGGGATTCGGAATCAAAATCACCAGCTACCCGCAGATGGCGGTGTGCGCCCTGGCCTCGCGAACACTGGGCGGCCGGCCGGTGAAATGGATTGAGACGCGCACCGAGCACCTGCTGGCCAGCGCGCATGGGAACGAGCGCACATTTTTGGATACGCGGGTGGCGCTGGACGCGAATGGCGTCATTGCCGCGATTGATTCACGGCATATCGACGATTGCGGCGCCTACCCGCGCTATGAGCCCCTGGGCTGCATCATCTGGGCGCAGGTGCTGCCGGGCTGTTACCGCTTCCGGAATTTCCGCGTGAACTTCCAGCAGGTGGTGACCAATAAATGTCCAGTAGGGCCGAACCGCGGCTATTCCCGCATGCAGCATCTGTGGTTTCTGGAGCGCTGCCTGGACATCTGCGGGCATGAATTGGGAATTCCCGCGGACGAGATGCGCCTGCGGAATTACATCCGTGCGGAGGAGTTTCCCTACATCACCCCGAACGGGTGCGTTTACGATTCCGGGAATTACGCAAGAATGCTGGAGGTGGCCAAAGGCCTGGTGGGGTGGGTCCACTGGAAGCAGGCGCAGGGCCGCGCGCGTTCGGAGGGACGCTGGATGGGTATCGGCATCGGCACCACGCTCGACTCCGGAACCAACAATTTCGGCCAGGCGCGCATCATCAACGCGCACGCACCGTATTCGGGGCAGTCCAAAGCGGCGATCGTAAAACTGGATATTTACGGCGAGGTGGTGGTCTATCTGGGTTCGGTGCCGCAGGGACAGGGGCACGAGACCACGGCCGCGCAGGTGGTGGCCGAAGTGCTGAACATCCCCCCGGAAATGATCGCGGTCAAACCGGGGTTTGACAGCAATCAGAACGTCTACACCGGCCATACCGGCACCTATGCCAGCCAGTTTGCCGTCAGCGGGCTTTCCGCCATCCACGGCGCCGCGGAAAAATTGCGCGGCGAGTTGGCGCGGCTCGCGGCCTGGGCGCTGAAGGCGCCAGAATCGGAGTTGGAGTTTACCGCGGGCGCCACGGGGCCCGAAGTGCGCGTCCGCGGCACCGAACGCGCCATCAATTACTGGGCCCTGGCCAACCTGGTGAACGTCAATAACGCGGAGCTGCCGCAGGAGATGGCGGACATCACCCTGAATTGCCGCCACGTGTACAAAGCTCCGTTCCAGGTTCCGGACATCGAGAAAAAATACGGCAACCTGACGCTGACCTACGCCTCGCAACTGCACATTGCGGTGATCGAAGTGGACCAGGAAACCTGCCAGCCCAAAATCCTGGCCTACGCCGCGGTGGATGACTGCGGCAAACAAATCAACCCGCGAATTGTGGCCGGACAACTGCACGGCGCCACCGCGCACGGCATCGGAGCCGCGCTGATGGAGACGTGCGCGTATTCGCCGGAAGGCAATCTGCTCTCCTCCACCTTCAGCGACTACACGCCCATCACCGCGGTGAACATGCCGGAACTCGCCTGCGGAGAAATCGAATCGCCCTCGCCGTTTTCCTACAACGGGGCGAAGGGCATGGGAGAAGGCGGGGCCGCGCCGCTGCACACCGTGTGCGCGGCGTTGCAGGACGCGCTCTATTCCGCCGGCGTGTTCATCAACGATTCCTTCAATACGGCCAGCGGGCTCTTCGACGCCCTGCGAGGCGCCCATGCGGGGGTGGATCGGGGAATCCGCGTGGAGCGAAGGCGTTAGCGCGCGCCGGTCAGCACCGTGTCCAAACGGATTGCGATCATCGGCTGCGGGTCCATCGGCAGCCTGTATGCCGCGCACCTGGCGCGCGTGGCGGAGGTGTGGGTGTTCGCGCGGCGGGCAGAGCATGCCCGGGCGCTGGAGCAGGAGGGGCTGCGCGTCTCCGGCATTCACGATTTCCATGCCACGCTGCGCGCCACGGCGGATCCAGCCGCCCTGCCACCCTGCGATTTCGGGATCGTATCCACGAAGGCGCTGCAAACCGCGGAAGCGTTCGCTCCGGTGGCGCGGAAATTCGATTCCGGCGCGGTGCTTTCCGCGCAGAACGGGCTGGGCAACGAGGAAATCCTGGCGGGACTGACGCGCGGGGGAATCATCCGCGGGACAACATTTATGGCCGGGACGCGCCAGAGCGACACGCACGTGCGCTATGAACTCGATACCGCCACCTGGCTGGGCCCGTTCGAGCCGGCTCCTCCGCCCTTCGCTGTGGTGGAAGAACTGGCCGCATTGCTAGCCGCGGGCGGGCTGAAGGCCGTGGCGCTGGAAGATGCGCGGCCGGCCCAGTGGTCGAAGCTGCTGTTCAACGCCGCGGTGAACGGCGTCAGCGCGCTCACTGGCCTGCCGCACACGCGGCAATTTGCCGAACGCAGCGCGCCGGCCAGTCTCGGAAACCTTCTGTTCGACCTGCTGGAGGAAGGGAAACGGGTGGCCGCCGCTTTGGGCGTCACGCTGCACGATGATCCGTGGGGGATGAACCTGATCGGCGCGCAAACGGACCATCCGACCTCCATGCTGTTCGACGTGCAGCACCGGCAGGCCACGGAGGTGGAATTTCTGGCTGGGGCCGTGGCGCGCGAGGCTGCTCGCGCTGGGGTGCCCGCTCCGCTGCACACGGCCATCTACCAGTTGGTGAAAGGGAAAGAAGCTTCGTGGACCCCGAGCCGCGGTCCCGAGAGCGGCGCACACTGATGGGCTACCCGGTGGATACCCAGAAGCTGGAGGGCGTGCGCCGCGCCATGGAGGAGCGCGGCCTGGATGCGCTGGTCGTCCGCGCGCCGGACAACGTGCTTTATCTGACCAACTACTGGCCGATGAAGGGGTACGACCTCGCGATTTTCCCCCGGGAGGGCCCGGCCACCCTGCTGGTCATCGAACCGCAACTGGCGGAGGCACGGCGCACGGCGTGGACCAGCGACGTGCGCGCGTTCCGTTTCTACCATCCATCGGATCCGCGCCCACCCACCGAACGCGCGCTGGAGATGGGGCTGGAAGTGCTTCGGGAGCGCGGGCTAGCTGGACGCATCGGCGTGGAGCTCTCGCAGAATTCGCAGATTTGCGACCGCATGGTCGGCGAACCGACCGTCTACACGCAGAAATATTTTGAAGCGTTCCGTGGGGCCGCGCGCGAGGTAACGGACGCGGCGCCGCTGCTGGCCGGTGTGCGCAGCCTCAAAACGCCGCAGGAAATCGAGCGCATGCGCCTGGCCAATGAACTCGCGGCGATCGGAATGGAGTACGCCCGGGAGCGGATCCGGCCGGGCATGAAGGAATCGGAAGTGGCGGCCATGATTGAAGGCCACATCCATGCGGTAGGCGTGGGGTATAAGGGCAGAGTGGAGATGGCGCGCGCGTTCACGCTGGTGTGGTCCGGCCCGGGGATTGCTACCTTCACGCCCACGTCCAACCGGCCGGTGGTGGAGAACGAGCCCACACTGGTGGAAATCTGGGTATGCGCCGACGGCTATTGGACAGATCTGACGAAAAATCTGGTGCCGGGAAAGCTGACGCCGCGCTATCACGCGCTGCTGGACCAGTTGCTGGAGATTTTCCACCGGGCCAGCGGCGTGTGCCGCGACGGCGCGCCGCTGGGAGAAGTAGACCGCATCATCCGGCAGGGCATCGCCGCGGCCGGCTATCCGGGCCAGCCCTCGCATCCCGTGGGCCACGGGGTGGGCGCGCGGGCCCACGAACCGCCCTACTGCCACCAGGCCGCGCCGGGTGCGATGCGCGCGGGCATGGTGCTGGCCATCGAGCCGGGGATTTACTGGGAGGGTGGCGGAGGGCTGCGGCTGGAAGATAATTTCCTGATTACCGCGGAGGGCTGCGAGAAGTTGTGCACCTATCCGGATGATTTCCGGCACTAGGGGACTATGGAACCTGGGGCACTGACAGCGGAGCAGGTGCGCGCCATCGTGGATGCGCTGGATGAGCAGGGCATCGTCTCCATGGCCTGCGAGGTGGTAAATCTCTGCACGCCGACGGGCGCGGAGCGGGAGATGGCTCGCTACCTCCGCGCGGCATGGGAGGGCATGGGCCTGCGCGTGGAATGGCAGGAAGTGGAAGCGCAGCGGCCCAATGTGATTGCCACCTGGCGCGGCGCGGGGAACCGCAAACGGCTGATGTTCAACGGCCACATGGACACGTCGAACACCGGCCGCGAGGCATTTCTCTCCGGGATTGGCTATAAGCCGCGCGCCGTAATTCAAAACGGGATGATTTATGGACTGGGGATCTACAACATGAAAGGCGCGCTGGTCTGTTACACCCATGCGGTGAAGGCGCTGCAGCGCGCGGGCGTCCGGCTGGCCGGCGACGTGTTACTGGCCGGCGTGGTTGGAGAAATCGAAAAGACCCAGGTGGGAGAAGAGTTTACCGGGCCGGAGTATCGCGGCTACGGCGCCGGCAGCCATTACCTGGTGACCCACGGCGTGGTGCCGGATATGTGCATTCTGGGCGAGCCGACGGACATGCAGTTGGTGTTGGGACATTACGGTTCGCTCTGGGCGCGCATCGTGACGCATGGAATTTATGTGCACACCGCCTTCGCAGAGGGCCGGCAGGAGCAAACCTCCGTGCGGCGAATGTACGATGTGCTGGAGGCCATCTACAAGTGGATTCCGCAGTGGGAGAAGCGCGCGGCGTACGGCGGGCATGCGGGGACAGTGAATGTCGGATGTCTCCGCGGCGGCGAGCCCTGGCGCGCCAGTCGCACGCCCGCGGAAACGGAAGTCTGCCTGGACGTGCGCGTGCCTCCTGCCATGCCCATGGCGGACGCGCGCCGGGCGGTGACCGAACTGGTGGAAGGCCTGCAGAGACGCTATCCGGACTACGGGATCGAATTTGAGACCTACGTTTCCTGCCCTGGCGCGGAAATTGCTCCCGGCCACGAACTAGTGGAAGCGGTGGAGAAAGCGCATCACCTGGTAATGGGGCAGGCGCCCAAACGCGCCACGGTGCTTTGGAGTTCCGATGCGTCCGTGCTGTCGCGCTACGGCATTCCCACGCTGAATTACGGCCCTTCCAGCGGCCCCCGGGACGCAGAGGGCGAAAAGGTGGCCATCAGGACGATGGTGAACGTCACCAAGATTTACGCGCTGGCCGCCGCGGAAATCTGCGGAGTGGCCGCATGAGCGCCGGCGCAACGCACCCGGAACTACAGGTTCCCCGCGAAGAGATCGAGCGGCGCTACCGCCTGCTGCGCCAGCGCATGGCCGCGGAGCAGTTGGACGCCGTGCTGCTCTGCGGAAATCAATACGCGGGATTCGAAGGCGCGGTGCGGTATTACTCCGGATTCGAAATCGTGCACCGCTACGTCTACGTCCTGCTGCCGCTCGAAGGGGAGCCGGTACTCGTTTTCCCGGCGGAAGCGCGCTGGATCGGAGACAAAACGAAGCCCTGGGTGCGCGAGCACGTCTGGGCGGAGACGCCCGGCGAGTGGCTGCGAAAGTACGGCGAATCCCGGGAGTGGGAGCGCGTGGGAATTTACGGCATGAATTTCGTCATGCCGGTGCGGGATTACTCGGTGCTCGAAGGCGCGTCGTTTGTGCTGGTGCCGTTCGACGCTGCTGTGGACCTGGCCCGCGCCGTAAAAAGCGACTGGGAGCTGGCCGCTATCCGCCGCAGCGTGGACATCATCCTGGAAGGTTTCTGGGCGCTGGTGCGCGCCTACGAGCCCGGAAAAACCGAGGCGGAAATTATGGCTCCCGCGGTCGAACGGTTCTTCGCGCGAGGCGCCGGGCCGCGGATGATGAACATCATCCTCTCCGGGGAGCACGGCGAGGCCGAAGCGCACTTCAAAGTGCCGGGCGGGCGGCGCGTGGCGGCGGAGGACTTGCTGCTCTATTCACTGGAAATCGGCGGGCCGGAAGGCTACTGGGTGGAGTTCTCCCGGGCGCTGCTGCGCGGCGCGCCGAGCGCGCGCACCGCGGAGATGGCTGCGGCCTATCCGGAGGCGCTGGAAGCGGCTCGCCTGCGGATGAAAGAGGGAGAGCCCGTTGCCGCAGTGCACAGCGCGGCCGCAGGCGTTTTTCTCCGGCGTGGCTTCGGACTGGGCCACCTCTCCGGCCATTCCATCGGCCTGACCATGATCGAGCGGCCGGCCATCGGCGCCAGCGATCCGGCCATCCTCCGTGAAAACATGGTGTTTTCCTTTCATCCGCAGGTGGTGGACCGCGAGGGCCAGGTCTGCCTCTATACCCAGGACATGTACCGCGTGGGAAAAAGGGAAGGGGAATGCCTGACGCCGCTGCCCTGGAAATTTTACCGCGGCGATGAACGCCCGGAGGCGTGACGCGCTCCATGGCCGAACTGCGCATCGTGGTCATTGGCTGCGGGGCCGTCGGCAGCATTTTTGCGGCGCACCTGGCGCGGCTGGCGGACGTGGAGGTGTGGGCCTACGACGTTGCCACGGAGCACGTCCGCGCCATCAACGACTCTGGGCTGCGCGTCTCCGGAGTTGCCGAGTTCACCGCGCGTCTGCGCGCAACGGCCGACGCCGGTGAAATCCCCCGCTGCGATTTCGGCATCGTGGCCACGAAGAGTGTGCACACCCGCGCAGCCATCGTGGCCGCGGCGCATGCCTTCGATGAGCGCAGCGCGGTCTGCTCCGTGCAGAATGGCGTGGGCAACGAGGAGATCATCGCCGAATTCGTGCGCCACGTGATCCGTGGGACCACGTTTCCCGCGGGGCGTTTGGCGGGGCCGGGGCACGTGGAATACGACATCGCCGGGAAGACCTGGATCGGGCCCTTCGAGCCTTCCAGGACCCCGTGGATTATGGCCGCGGCCCTGGCGGACGTGCTGAACCACGCAGGGCTGGAGACTGCCGCGCTCGAAGATGCTCGCGGGGCACAGTGGAGCAAACTGATTTTCAATGCGGCAACGAATCCGGTGGGCGCGCTCACCGGGCTGGACCACCAGTCGGCCGCGAAGTATCTACCGACGGCGGCGCTTTTCGACGCGCTGGCGGACGAGGGTCTGGCCGTCGCGCGCGCGCTGAACATCCCGCTCCACGGTGACCCGAAACAGATGATTCGTTACGCTGCGGAGGCTCCCGGCGCGCACAAAGCCAGCATGCTCCAGGACGTGGAAGCGCACCGCCTGACGGAAGTGGATTTCATGAACGGGGCCATCGTGCGCGCGGGAGAACAGGCGGGCGTGCCTGTGCCGCTCAATCGCGCGCTGTGGGCCCTGGTGAAAGGATTGGAGCTTTCCTGGAAGTCGTAGCGCCGGCGTCCCGCGCCGGCCCTGCGTGGATTGGCGCTCCCAGCCCGGAAGGAAATCAGGCCGGCGCGGGACGCCGGCGCTACGGCGTTAGGATCGAACGATGACCGTCCCATTCCGCATCGGCGTATTGCAACTCAGCATGGAGCCGCTGGAAGACACCGTCCAAATGGCCCAGGCCTGCGAGCGCGCCGGTTTCGACACCTTTTGGCTGGCGGAGGCATATCCCTGGTGGCGCAAGCACGGGATGGAGGCGCGTTCGTCCACCGCCATCACGGCGATTGTGGCGCGCGAGACCCGGCGCATTCCCATCGGCTGGGGAATCGTCTCGCCCTACACGCGGCACCCCATTCAAATCGCCATGGAGGCGCGCGTGCTCCAGGAAGCCGCCGGGCCGGGACGGTTCCTGCTGGGCCTGGGCGCGTCGAAGATTTTCATGAAAGAGGCAGGCGAGGGCGAACGCGGCGAAAAGACCTCGCCGCCTGCCGTGGTGATGCGCGAGGCGATTGAGATCGTCCGTGGCGCCCTGGACGGCGGGGAATTCAGCTACGAAGGGAAAGCATTTTCGGCGCATCTCCCGGCGTTGAGGCCGGATGCACACACGCCCCGCGGCCGCGTGCCCATTTACGTCGGCGCCACCGGCCCCGTGCTGCAGCGGCTGGCGGGCTCGCACTCCGATGGGTTGCTCACTGCCAGCATTACCACGCCGGAATACTGCCGCTACGCACGCACGTTCATGGAGGAAGGTGCGCGGCGTGGGGGCAAAGATCCGGCGGCGCTCGATCTAGGCGGGGTAATTGTGGGCAGCATCGCACGCGACCGCCGCCAGGGAATGGAAGGCGCGCGCGAGATGGCGGCCATGTACCTGGCCAACAAGGTGCAGAATATCGCCCGCTCCGCGGACACGCTCCTGGAAAAAGCCGGGCTGGCGCGCGAGGAATTGCAACCCATCGCCGATGCCATGGAGCGCGGCGGGCGGAAGGCGGCGGCCCAGGCGGTGAGCGATGAGGTGCTGCGGAAGGTTTGTCCAATCGCCGGCACGCCGGAAGATTGTGCCGCGCAGATTGAAAAATACCGCGCTGCGGGCTGCACCCACATCCTGTTGGAAATCTGGGGAGAAAACCGCACTGAGCAGGCGCGCCTTTTCGGCGAAGCTGTGCTGCCGTATTACCGGAAGTAATCGGCGGGATCTGCTCCGCGAGCGTCTAGCGTTGGTTCCGGGCAGTGCCGGCTGGGGCCATTAACGAAACGGTTTTCAGGCATAAAGAGGACTTCATGGATTCCCTTGTATACGCTTGGGGCACTAAGATTCTATTTTTACCCTTCTTCGCCGCGCTCTGCGTCATCCAGGCTTGGCGCATTTACAGGAAGCACGACCGTAGCGCGATCTCGGGGTGGCGCAAGCCGGTGGTCCAGGGCGGCTTGTGGGTTGCGACCGCCAACGTCGCAATCTGTACAAGCTTGATGTTCTACTCCTGGTCGCCTCCGCCTGGCTTGCGCGTGAGGCAAACGATCCTGATGCTGTCGTTGTTCCTCTCGTTTCCTGCCATGATTCCTATCGCAGTTGGTAACGGAAAGAGCGGTAAGTTCGCGCTGCCGTCGATGATCCTTCTCCTGCCGGTTTGGCTGATCCTGGGATTGTTGGCAGTCGGCTAGCCGGAACTACTCTGAGGATTAGTGCCCGCCGATGGAGTCGCGCACCACGCCGTAGCTGGCGCCCCAGGTGTCTGTCATGTGGCTGCGGATTTCCCATAGCTCCGGGAAGAAGCGTACGCGCTGGCCCTCGCGCAGCATCTCCACCGACCGGCCCTTCAACGATTTTGCGCCCGTGCCGATGGACCGCTCAACGAGCTGGTAATGCACGTAACGGAAGCGCTGAAACAGCTCATCGAACTCGCACAAAGACTCCGCCACCACGTAGGCCGGGCCGTGGGAATATTCGGAATTGTAGATTTTCTCCACGGTCAGGCCGTGCTTCTCCAGGTAGTGGTGGCGAAAGGATTCCCAGAGCGGGCCCGGCATTTTCAGGATTACCCGGAAGCCCGGCGACTCCTGCCCGCTGCCGTTGCCCAGGCGCAGGCGTATTTCCTGATACTCCTTAGGGGACATGGTTTCGAGCAGGGCAAGTTGGTCGATCATGATGCGCAAGGCTATGTTCGCCCGGTGCAGCAGTGTCACCACGCGGTGCGTGTCTTCTTTCGCCAGGTAATCGTCCACGTCCAGGAGCGTGTAATTGATCAGCTTCATCCACAGCTCCTCCACCTGGTGGACAATCATGAACTGAAGCTCGTCGGCGTTGCAAAAGTCCTGGAAATCCTTCTGGCAGGAAAGCAGCGCTTTGGTGTTGAGGTACAGCTCGTAATCCAGCGTGCCCTCGCCGTTCATGATCGAATAAAAATGCTCCCGGTCCATGGGTCTGCTCCCCGTCGCCACACCGCGGTGACGATGCGAATTGCCATATTACCGCAGAAGGGAAGCGAGGGCGGCGGGCGAAGCGTGGACGTTACTTTGTTGAAGACGGCGCCGAGCCGTAGGCCTTTTCCCAGGAAATCACCGGGTTGCGCAGCACGCCGATGCCTTCGATTTCGCATTCCACAATGTCCCCGGGCTTCAGGTAGAGCGATTTCGGGTCCGCGCTGAAGGCGGCGACGCCGGAAATCGTTCCGGTCGAAAGCACGTCGCCGGCGCTGTAGCCCATGGGCGAATAGTGGGCGAGGATTTCGGGAATGGTGACCGCCATGCGGCTGGAATTCGAGCTCTGCCGCAACTGGCCATTCACGCGCAGCTTCATAGAGAGGTGCTGGGGATCGGGCATCTCATCGGGCGTAACGATCCAGGGCCCCAGCGGACAAAAGGTATCGATGCCTTTGCTGAGGCTGAACACGCCGGATTTCATCTCTTCGCGCTGGATGTCGCGCGCGGTCACGTCGTTGAAGATTACAAAGCCGCCGATGTAATCCGCAGCCTCCGCGGCGGAAAAATGTTTGCCGGGCTTTTTGATGACGATGGCCAGTTCCAGCTCGTAGTCCAGTTCGCGGGTCAGGTGCGCAGGATAAATGATGGGTTCGCCGGGCCCGATAATGGCGTCTACGTTCTGGAAGAAGATGATCCAGGGAAGCACGGGGTGAGAAAATCCCGCCTTCTGCGCTTCCTCGTGGTGCTCGCGGAAATTTCCCGCGGTGTGAAAAAATTTCTTCGGGATGATCGGGGCTTTCAACCGCGCCTGCGTGGCCGGGTAGAAGATCGGCTCGCCATGAATGCCTGCGGCATCCTGTGGCAAATCTGCGGCGTGGCGGAACGCGGTTTGGGCCGCTTTCAGGCTCGCATCGCCGCCTTCGAACAGTTGCCGCATGTCGGGCGGCACACGCGCCATGGCCAGGCGGCCGGCGGCCTGCTCGTGTTCGAGGTTTTGAGCATAAAGCGCGTAGGCGGCAGTGAGGTCTACGACATCGCCGTTCGCGCGCACCGCGCCGATGCGGCTCACGCCCGGACGCGGTTCGAAGGTGCAGAGTTTCATACGCCTCGCAGCATGCCGCGCACGGCATCAGGACGCAGCACCGGGCATATTAAACAGGCGGGTACGGATTGTCCACGCACGCGCGCATTGCGCGATGCGTCAGTCGTAGGGGCTTGGCCCGCCAGCAGTCCGGCGGGGGTCCCCGCCAGCGCGCTCCGGGTAGCTTCCGTGCTTCCTCAAAAGGTGAAGTGACGCAGGTCACAGACTCCTGTGAGTACTCGGTGGCAAAAGAACGCGATACGCGTCGCTCCTGCCCCGATATAGGGCGGCACGTTGAATTTCGCGGAGAGGTTGATAAACCTCACCGCCTCCCCGAGGAGAAACCGCCATGGCCACACGCCCCGCCGTTTCTGAAGGCGAAATCAGCCAACTGCTGCGCACCGAACGCGAAATCGCGCCCCCGGCTTCTCTTGTGGCACAGGCGCGCATGCGCGACTACCCTGCGGAATACCTTCGCTCCATCGAGGATGTGGAAGGGTTCTGGGCGGATGCGGCGAAAGAGCTGGAGTGGCAGCGCCCTTGGGACAAAGTGTTCGAGTGGACCTACCCGACGTTCCGCTGGTTCTGCGGGGCCAAGTGCAACATCACGCACAACTGCCTGGACCGCAACGTGCGCAGCGGCCGCAGGAACAAAGTGGCCTACATCTGGGCGGGAGAAGACGGCACCGAGCGCCAGATCACTTACGGCCAACTCCTGGACCTGGTCTGCCGCGTGGGCAACGCGCTGAAATCGCTGGGGGTGAAGAAAGGCGACCGCGTGATCCTGTACGTCCCGCTGACCGTGGAGGGCGTGGCGGCGATGCTGGCCTGCGCGCGCATCGGCGCGGTGCATTCCGTGGTTTACGCCGGGTTCAGCGTGCAGGCGCTGCGCAGCCGGATCGAAGACGCGCAGGCGCAGGTGATTGTCACCGCAGACGTGGGCTTCCGCCGGGGGAAGGTGGTGCCGCTCAAATCCATCGTGGACGGAGCCATTGACGGCCTGGATTTTGTGCGCAACGTGGTGGTGCTCCGCCGGCAGAAGCCGCAGATGGAGCTGGCTTCGACGCGCGAGGTGGATTTCAACGAGCTGGTGAA
>Ga0187770_10001302_pt1 | contig 13168 bp, 3 predicted proteins | sample 0116_SJ02_MP02_2_FD_133154 | JGI IMG/M metagenome (GOLD analysis project Ga0187770, IMG submission 133154) | Tropical peat soil microbial communities from peatlands in Department of Meta, Colombia - 0116_SJ02_MP02_20_MG | ecosystem: Environmental > Terrestrial > Soil > Wetlands > Peat | place...
CATGCTCGACAAGCACATCACGCGGCTGGTGAAGAGCGACGACGGGAGCGCGTTCGAGACGATCCAGAATGTCGCGGAGGTGATCAAACTCGCGGGCCGCGGCGGCGCGTTCGATCTTGAAAAGGAATTCGGAGTCTCGGCGGAACGCCTCGCGGCCATGGACCGCGATACCCAGATGGCCATTGCCGTGGGCCTGGACGCCCTGCGTGACGCGGGAATCCCTTTGGTGCTGCGCTACAAAGCGACGAGCAAAGGCACGCAACTGCCGGACCGCTGGGGGCTGCCCGACGCCCTGCGCGATGATACCGGGGTCATCTTTGCCTCCGCGTTTCCCAGCTACGATTCCTTTGCCAGCGAAATGACACGCTACCACGCGGACCGCGCACGGCGCGAGCAGCTTGCCATGCTCGAAAGCCTGCGCGCCCGGGCTACCGAGGCAAACAGCTCTTCAATCCTGGTGCGGGAAATTGAGCGGCGCATCGAGGACCTGCGCACGGTCATGGAGCGAGAGCCTTATGTGTTCGACCGGCGTTACCTCTTCCGGGTTCTGTCCATGGGGCATTCGCAATTCGCTGAATTCATAGGCGCTCGGGGGCCGAACACGCAAATCAACTCGGCCTGTGCGAGCACCACACAAGCCGTGACTCTGGCTGAAGACTGGATCCGTAGCGGGAGGTGCCGGCGCGTGATTGTGGTGTCGGCCGACGACGTCACGACTGACAACCTGCTCGAATGGATGGGCGCGGGCTTTCTGGCCAGCGGGGCGGCCGCCACGGACGAAGTGGTGGAAGAGGCGGCCACGCCGTTCGACCGCCGGCGGCACGGATTGATTATCGGCATGGGCGCGGCGAGCCTGGTGGTGGAGAGCGCGGCGGCGGCGCGCGAAAGGGGAATTCAGCCCATTTGCGAAGTGCTGAGCACGGTGACCGCCAATAGTGCGTTCCATGGAACGCGTCTCGATGTGCAGCACATCAGCCGGGTGATGGAAGACCTGGTGGCCAAAGCGGAGGCCCGGGGCCTTATCGAACGCCAGCGTATCGCGCCCCGCACGGTCTTCGTTTCCCACGAAACCTACACCCCCGCGCGTGGCGGCAGCGCCGCAGCGGAGATCCGCGCGTTGCGGGACGTATTCGGCAGCGCTGCCGATCAGATCGTAATCGCCAACACCAAGGGATTCACCGGCCATGCGATGGGGGCAGGCGTCGAAGATGTTCTTGCAGTAAAGGCGCTGGAGACCGGAGTGGTGCCGCCGGTGGCCAACTTCAAGCAAGTGGATCCCGATCTCGGGGCGTTAAACCTGTCGAAAGGCGGGGCCTATGACGTCGAATACGCCCTGCGGCTCGGGGCAGGATTCGGCTCGCAGATCAGCATGACCCTGCTGCATTGGGTCGCAACCAAAAGCGGCGTGCACCGGAGCGCGAATGCCCTCGGCTACGAGTATCGCATCGCTGACCAGCAGGTTTGGAATTCCTGGCTGAATCGCGCGGCCGGTCAGCCGTCCGGGGAATTGGAAGTTGTTCACCGCACATTGCGCGTGCGCAACCAGAGAGCAGCGGCGCGGCTCGCCGACGCTCCCGCGGAGACACAAGCGGCGCCGGCGCCATCTCCCGCGCCCCAGCCATCGGCTGCCGCGCCAGTCGTCGCTGCGAAGTCCGAACCGCCACCAGTGATACCCGCGGTCGCGGAGACACCATTAAAGGTTCAAGCCACTTTAGCGCCGCCTCCTGCGCCGCCAAAACCAGAGACGCAAGCGACCACGCCTGGGCCCCTGAAGCCAACCACACCCGCGGCCGAAGGCGATGCAGTGAAAGAGCGCATCCTGGCGCTGGTCGTGGAGAAGACCGGCTATCCCAAAGACATGCTGGACCTGGACCTGGATCTCGAAGCGGACCTCGGCATTGACACGGTGAAACAGGCGGAGATGTTCGCGGCCATCCGTGAGATTTACGACATTCCACGCGATGAGAGCCGAAAGCTGCGCGACTACCCAACCTTGGCCCACGTCATCCGGTTTGTGAATGAAAAGCGGCCCAACCTGGCGGCAGCAGCTTCAGCGGCGCCGGCATCGGTTGCCAAGGACGAGATTCAGGTGGCCGGGACGCCGCCGGCTGACGTTTCTGTGAAAGCGGCCGACGATCCGGTGAAGGAACGCATTCTGGCCCTGGTGGTGGAGAAGACCGGCTATCCGAAAGACATGCTGGACCTGGACCTGGATCTCGAAGCCGACCTCGGCATTGACACGGTAAAGCAGGCCGAGATGTTCGCGGCCATCCGGGCCGCCTACAGTATTCCACGCGATGAGAATCTGAAGCTGCGCGACTTCCCAACGCTGGCGCATGTCATTCAATTCGCACGCGACCGGGCGGGTTTGGGGGCACCCGCGTCCATCGCCTCCACTCCGCAACAAGAAGCGCGAGGCGCTGAGAGGCCGGTGATTTCTTCGCCGGCCGCTCCGGCGCGAACGCCGGTGAAAGTGCTCCGTCCGGCCCCGCCCAGCCTGGATGCGGCCAATCGCATTCCCCGGCGTGTGCCCTTAGCCATGCTTCGTCCGCCACTGAGCCTGTTCAAGCCGACCGGCTTGACCCTCAGCCGGGACCGCCGAGTGCTGATCGCGGCCGATGCGGGAGGTGTCGGTGATTCGCTGGCTCAGTTGTTAGAGGCGAAGGGCGTCGCTGTTCTTCGTATTGACGGTGCCCTCGACACAACTGCGCTGTCCAGCCGCCTGGAGCGTTGGCTGGCCGACGGTCCGATCCACGGAGTCTACTGGCTCCCCGCCTTGGACAATGAGGGACCTATCCTGGAAATGGATCTGGCCCGTTGGCGCGAAGCGGTGCGCGTGCGCGTCAAATCGCTCTATGCGGTGATGCGAATTCTGTACGGCCAGATCGGGCCGCCGGGCACGTTCCTCGTTACGGCAACGCGCCTTGGTGGACAACATGGCTACGATCCGCAGGGTGCGGTAGCGCCGCTCGGCGGGGCCGTAACGGGCTTTGCCAAGACTTACAAACGGGAACGAACGGACGCCCTGGTCAAAGCGGTCGATTTCGAAGAGGGACAGCGGCCCGCCGAAGTTGCTGCACTGCTGATTGCAGAGACGTTGCGCGATCCCGGAGCGATCGAGATCGGATACAAGGAAGGGCTGCGCTGGACGGTTGGCCTCCAAGAACAGCCCGCCGTGGACGGGCAGTCCGGTGTGACGCTGGACGAGAACACCGTCTTCGTCATCAGCGGCGCTGCCGGAAGCATCGTTTCGGCAATCACCGCGGATCTGGCAGCCGCTTCGGGCGGCACGTTTTACTTGCTGGATCTGGTGCCCGAGCCCGATTCAAACCACCCAGACCTCAATCGCCTCGTCAGCGACAAGGAGGGCCTGAAGCGCGATCTGTTCACGCGCATCCAGGCGCGCGGTGAACGGGCCACGCCGGCACTGGTGGAAAAGGAACTGGCGGCCCTGGAACGCGCTCAGGCGGCGCGAACGGCGATCGACGCGGTGCGCGCCGCTGGAGGCGCGGCGCATTATTTCCGCGTCAACCTGACGGACGCGGACGCGGTGGCCAAAGTGATCCAGCAGGTGCGGGAGCGCAGCGGACGCATTGACGTTCTCTTGCATGCTGCTGGAATCGAGCGCAGCCACTTCCTGCCCGAAAAAGATCCGCGCGAGTACGATCTGGTCTTCGACGTAAAGAGCGACGGCTTCTTCAATCTGTTGCGCGCCATCGGCGACATGCCGCTGGGAGCGACGGTGGCGTTCAGCTCGATAGCCGGCCGGTTCGGAAATCCCGGCCAGACAGATTACAGTGCCGCGAACGATTTGTTGTGCAAACTCACCAGCGCATTGCGCTCTGTGCGGCCGGCGACGCGCGGCATCGCCATCGACTGGACGGCATGGGGCGGAATGGGCATGGCGACGCGAGGTTCCATCCCGAAAGTCATGGAAATGGCCGGGATCGATATGCTGCCCCCCGAAGCCGGCGTTCCTTTGATCCGCCGTGAACTGACTGCCGGGGGAACGCGTGGTGAAGTCGTAATCGGGCAGCGCCTCGGTATCCTAATGAAGGAATGGGATGACACTGGCGGGCTCGATTCGTCTGCCGCAGACGTCGCTGCTCGGGAGCGCACGCCCGCGCCCGGGCCGGTCACCGGGAGGATCATCCGCGCCGGTCTTTTCAGCCCGCTGACTTTCGAGATTATTCTGGACCCCAAGATTCAGCCATTCCTGCACGACCATCAAATCGAGGACACGCCGGTCCTGCCCGGCGTCATGGGCCTCGAGGCATTCGCCGAAACGGCCCTGTGCTTGCTCCCCGGATGGAATGTCGAAGCAATCGAGGACGTGGAATTTCTGGCGCCGTTCAAGTTTTACCGGAACGAACCCCGCACTCTTTCCGTGGAGGCGCTCATTCATCTCGAGGGGAACGTGGTCGTGGCAGATTGCAGGCTGATTGGCCGCCGCTCGTTGCCCGGTCAGACCGATCCTCAAACGACGATGCACTTCACGGCCCGCGTACGGATGGCGAAGAGCCACCCGCAATGGGAGACCGCGCCGCGGCCGGCTTTGCCGGCCGGAGCCACGATTGAAGCCCGGGATATTTACCGCCTCTACTTCCATGGACCCGCTTACCAGGTGGTTGAACGGGCCTGGTGGGATGGAAAGCGGATCGTCGCCGAGATGGCGAGAGAGTTGCGCAACAACCATCACCCGGCCGGGCTGCCGACGGTCATGGCGCCGCGGCTGATCGAACTTTGCTTTCAAGCCGCGGGGCTTTGGGAGATGGGCGCGCGCGGGCGCATGGGCCTGCCGCAGCGAATTGGTCGCGTCTCCGTGGCCCCCGCACCGCTGCCGACTGAGGGCGCGTTGTACGCCGCGGTCACTCCCGATCCAAAGCGCGAGAGCTTTGACGCGGAAGTTGTGGACGCAGCAGGAAACCGTTACGTGCGGCTCAGCGGCTACCGCACCGTCGCGCTTCCGGCGGTCATTGATGCCGAGCGGTTGGAAGTTTTACAAGCCCTTGTGCGGGGTCCAGCGGTCGCAGCGGCTTGACGGTGCTTTGATTGAGGCGCATTATGCGGCGCGAATTCGAACGCGTGGCGATTGTCAACCGTGGGGAAGCGGCCATGCGGTTCATCCACGCAGCTCGCGAGTTCAATCAGGAACACGGAACGTCGCTCCGCACCATCGCCCTCTTCACCGACCCGGACCGCCAATCCATGTTTGTCCGTGAGGCAGACGAGGCACTGTGCCTCGGCCCCGCGCTGGTCCCCGACCAAAACACCCAGCAACCCAAGAGCAGCTACGTCGACTACGGGCGGCTCGAACGGGCGTTAGAAACTACCGGTGCAGAGGCAGTCTGGGTGGGATGGGGGTTTGTGGCGGAACATGCGGCCTTCGCGGATCTTTGCCGCGAACTCGGTATCGTATTTATCGGCCCGGATGGAATCACCATGCGGCGCGTGGGCGACAAGATCGCCTCGAAACGGTTGGCGGAACAAGCGCAGGTGCCGGTAGTGCCGTGGAGCGGCGGGCCTGTGGAAACCCAGGCTGACGCCCGGAGGCATGCGCAACGGCTGGGCTATCCGCTCCTGATTAAGGCTACAGCTGGAGGCGGAGGGCACGGCATTCGCCTGGTACGATCGGCGAGCCAGCTCTCGAAAGCCTTTGAAAGTGCCCGCGCCGAGGCGTTCAAGGCCTTTGGGGACCCCACCGTTTTCCTGGAGCAACTGGTGGCGGGCTCGAGGCATGTGGAAGTCCAAATCATCGGGGATCATTACGGAACTTCCTGGGCCGTCGGGGTGCGCGACTGCTCCATCCAGCGCCGCCACCAGAAGATCCTAGAGGAAGCGCCCTCGCCCGCGCTAACTCCGTCGCAAGACCGTGAGCTGCGCGAAGCGGCGGTGCGCTTGAGCCGTGCCGCGGGCTACCACAATGCAGGCACCGTGGAATTCCTGTACCAACCCGAAAGCCTGAGGTTGTGGTTCATGGAGATGAATACGCGCCTGCAGGTCGAGCATCCGGTGACGGAATGCACGACCGGGCTGGATCTGGTCAAGCTGCAAATTCTCGTCGCACGCGGCGGGCGCCTGGAAGGAAAACCACCGCGGACCACCGGGCACGCAATCGAAGTTCGGCTGAATGCGGAAGATCCAGACAACAACTTCGCGCCCGCCCCGGGCACCATCGAGCGTTTTCGAATTCTGACCGGGCCAGGTGTGCGCGTGGACACCGGCGTGGCCGAAGGCGACGTCGTCCCGCCAGAGTTCGACTCGATGATCGCCAAGATCATTGCCCATGGCCAAAGCCGCCAAGAAGCACTCTCGCGCCTGCAGCGAGCCCTGCGTCAAAGCGTGGTGGTCCTAAAGGGCGGGACCACCAACAAAGCATTTCTGCTGGACTTGTTGAGCCGCGAGGAAGTCCAGCGGGGAGAAGTACATGTCGGCTGGCTGGACCAGCTGGCTGCGCGCGGCGAGCACCTTTCGCGGCGTTACGCCGATGTCGCTCTGGTGCAAGCAGCCATCGAGGCCTATGACGCGCAGTTGGCCGTGGAGAAGGCGCAGTTCTATGCCTCAGCCCTCCGCGGACGGCCCCAAGTGCGGAGCGAGGTGGGCCACACTGCGGAACTGCGCTATCGAGGACATTCCTACTCAACCACTACGTACCGGCTCGGGCCTCAGAAGTATCGCGTGGAGGTGAATGGATCCCGCATCGACGCGGAGATCGGCCGCCTGGACCATTTCGAGTATTGTCTGACCGTTTCCGGGCGGCGGTTCCACATCGTCTCCGTGGGCCAGGGAATGAGCTACCGGATTGAGGTAGACGGTGTGTCGCACCAGATTGACCGGGATGACGGCGGAGTCGTGCACGCCCCTGCGCCTGCGGTTGTGGTTTCGGTTGCGGTTCGTCCGGGCGACATGGTCTCCGCCGGGGACAGGCTGGCTGTGCTCGAGGCGATGAAGATGGAGATGCAGGTCGTGGCTCCATTTTCGGGAAAAGTGCGGCAGGTGATGGTCATACCCAACGTGCAGGTGGATACCGGAGCGCCGCTGGTGCAGATAGAGACTGCCGTCGGAGATCGCACCGCCACGGCAGGGGAGCAGGTTGTTTTCGGCGCGTCGCTTGCTGCGGAAGAAAACGGCAAAGCGGCTGCTTCTGGTTGCTGCGGATGTTTGGACGAAATCTGCCAGCTCATGCTGGGATTTGACGTGGATCCGAAGAACACGGCCCGGCTGCTCGCCGAGTGGAGTCAAGAGGAAGAGTCCTCAGACAAGGTCAAGATTTCACAGTGCGAAGAGGAGATTCTCAACATTTTTGTGGACATCTGCTCTTTGTTCCAGCGCGAACCGCATGTGGACCAACGGGCCCAGGGGGAAGCGCCCACCGCCGAAGCCTACCTATTTGCCTATTTGCGCATGCTGGATACCGGTGGCGAGGGATTGCCGGCTTCCTTCGTCAATGCCCTCCGCCGCGCCCTCGCTCATTACGGCGTGCATAGTCTGGACCGCTCGCCCCAGTTGGAGGAGAGCCTGTTGTGGATTTACAAATCCCACCAACGCATGGCGCAGCAGATTGCGCCAGTGCTGACGGCACTGGAACGCCGCCTGGGGACCCTCCAGTCTTCGGCGGTTTACGCGGAGGAATCGTTTCGCGCGCTCCTCGATCGTCTGATTTCGCTGACCCGCGGGCTCTTTCCCGCGGTCAGTGATCTCGCGCGGGAGGTGCGCTATCGCTATTTTGACCAGCCCCTGTTCGAGCAAGCACGAAAGCAGGTGTACGAGCAAGTAGAGGCAGACATCGCCTGGCTGGCAGCCCATCCCGACGTCCCGGAGCGTCACGAAAGAGTGCGCGCGCTGGTGGAATGTCCGCAGCCGCTCGCCCGCAAACTCTCCTGTCACTTCGCGGCCGCAGACACCGGCTTGCGCAAGCTGCTGCTGGAAGCGATTACCTTGCGCTACTACCGGATCCGCGCCCTGGAAGGTTTTCGCACCCTGGCAGTCGACGGGCAGTGCTACGCAATCGCGGAATACGACCATGAGGGCAAGCGCATCCAGGTCTTCACCACGCACACCGAATACTCGCGGCTCGCGGAGGCGGCGCGGGCAATCCTCCCGATGATTGCGGAAGTGCCCGCGGACCATGACATTGTCATCGATTTCTACGCGTGGGAATCTGGCCGGCTGGGCGACCCGGAGGCAACGCAACGGGAGGTTCGCGCGGTGCTGAATCAAGCCGGATTTGCGCGCCCCGTCCGGCGCATCGTTGTGGAAGTGGCTGGCCCCGACTACGGCCATGGCGCGGGCGGCATGCAGCATTTCACCTATCGGCGCAGTGCAGGCGCCTACGAGGAGGAAACGCTCTACCGCGGAATCCACCCGATGATGGCCAAGCGGCTGCATCTGTGGCAGCTAGGCAATTTCAAGATCGACCGTGTGCCTTCGGTCGAAGATGTTTATGTCCTCCATGCTGTAGCCCGCGATAACCCGAAGGATGAGCGGCTGTTCGTGTACGCGGAGGTCCGCGATGTGACCCCGCTGCGGGATGAGACCGGACGCATCGTGCAACTGCCGCATCTGGAGCGCATGTGGACCGAAGCGCTCGCCGGCATCCGGCTGTACCAGTCCCACCGGCCCGAGAATCGGCGCCTCCATTGGAACCGGATCCTGCTCTACGTTTGGCCGCCTCTCAACCTCGAGCGCGATGAAGTGCGTGATTTGGTGCGCCGGCTGGCCCCTGCGAGCGAGGGCCTGGGGCTGGAAAAGGTGGTGGTGCGCGTGCGCATCCCCAGTCCAGCGACCGGGGAATTGCGCGATATGGTTCTGAGCATTTCCAGCCCGACCGGTAGCGGGATGCTCATCACCTACCGCCCCGCTGGCACCCTGCAAACCATTGAGCCCCTGACCGAATACGACCAGAAGGTAGTGCGCATGCGCCAGCGCGGATTCACCTATCCTTACGAAATCATCAAAATGCTTACGCTCGGAGGGGAACACAAGGGCGCGGAATTGCCCGCGGGGAGTTTTGTCGAGCACGATCTGGACGCCGAGGGCCGTCTGGTTCCCGTGGATCGTCCGTATGGCCAAAACGTAGCCAATATGGTCGTCGGTATCATACGCAACTTCACCGTCCGGTATCCCGAGGGCATGACGCGCGTCCTGCTGCTGGGTGATCCCAGCAAGGACCTGGGCGCGCTCGCCGAACCGGAGTGTCGGCGCATCATTGCCGCCCTGGATCTGGCTGCGGAAATGGGCGTGCCGCTGGAATGGTTCCCCATCTCGGCGGGCGCGAAGATCTCGATGGAAAGCGGCGTGGAGAACATGGATTGGATCGCCGACGTCCTGCGCCGCCTGGTCGAGTTCACGCAAGGGGGCGGCGAAGTAAACCTGCTCCTGAACGGGATCAACGTGGGCGCGCAGCCTTACTGGAATGCCGAGGCCACCATGCTCATGCACACGCGGGGCATTCTGGTGATGACGCCGAAAGCGGCGATGGTCCTGACCGGCAAACGCGCCCTGGACTATTCGGGCGGCATCTCGGCCGAGGACAATCAAGGCATCGGCGGCTACGATCGCATCATGGGCCTGAACGGCCAGGCGCAATACTGGGCACGGGATATAGAAGAGGCCTGTCACATTCTCTTCCGGCATTACGAGCACACCTACGTAGCGCCCGGCGAGCGGTTCCCGCGGCGAGCTGCGACCACGGATCCCTTCGATCGGGATGTGCGTGCCTATCCTCTCGCGAAGAACAGCGAGGACTCCTTTGCGCGGGTTGGGGAGATCTTGTCGGACGAAACCAATCCCGGGCGCAAAAAGTCTTTCGATATCCGCGAAGTAATGATGGCGACGATCGATCTGGATCATCCTCCGCTCGAGCGCTGGGCCGGCATGCGCGCGGCGGAAATGGCCGTGGTTTGGGATGGTCATCTCGGCGGGAATCCCGTTTGCCTCATCGGCATCGAATCCCGGCCGGTTCCGCGGCTCGGCTTTGTCCCCGCGGATGGGCCCGATCAATGGTGCGCGGGAACACTCTTCCCTCAATCCTCGAAGAAAGTAGCCCGCGCGATCAATACCGCGAGCAACAACCGGCCGGTCGTGGTCCTGGCCAATCTATCGGGTTTCGATGGTTCGCCGGAATCGATGCGACGGCTGCAACTCGAGTACGGCGCAGAAATCGGCAGGGCGGTGGTGAACTTCAAGGGGCCCATCGTGTTTTGCGTCATCTCGCGATATCACGGCGGCGCGTATGTGGTTTTCTCCCGGGCTCTGAACAAGAATCTTGAAGTGGTGGCCCTGGAGGGAACGTATGCCTCCGTGATCGGCGGCGCGCCCGCGGCGGCCGTAGTTTTCGCGGGCGAAGTCGATGCCCGAACCCGCCAGGACCCGCGCATCGCCGCGCTGAGCCGTGCCATGGCCCAGGCCGAGGGTGCGGAAAAAGGGCGGCTGCTCGCCCAGTGGGAGGAGCTCTTCAAAGTCGTACACTCCGAGAAACTGGGCGAGATGGCCTCCGAGTTCGACCACGTGCATAGCGTGCAACGGGCCCTTCAGGTGGGCGCGCTGCACTGCATTATTCCGCCCGCAAATCTTCGGCCCTATCTCATCGAGGCGGTGAATCGCGGGATGCTGAAGGAGGAGGAATCAAAAAAGGGAGACAAGAAGCCAATCGAAGCGCCTAAAAGCACCATCCTGTCCGAGGCGCTGACGGGCGCCACGGCTTCGGCGTGAAGCGCGGCGTCTGGGGAATATCGCACGGATTGGGCGGGCGAGCCCGGACGCAAATTGCGGGGGGACAAGGCTCCCGGTTCCGGAGCTCTCCACTGGGGTTGATGGAATGGAAGTCTATTGGCTGGAACAAACCGAAAGTGATGTGCCGGAGGAGAATGATTGGCTGAGCCGCGGCGAACTCCGTTTTCTGGAGAGCCTACGGTTTGCCCAGCGCCGCTCCGACTGGCGGCTGGGGCGCTGGACCGCCAAACGCGCGCTGGCAGCTTGCCTGCATTCTTCGGATTCTTTTCCAGGACTGGCAAGAATAGAGTTGCGTCCCGCGCCCTCCGGCGCGCCGGAGGTATTTTTCGAAGATCGGCGCGCCGCCTGGACCGCTTCCCTGAGTCACAGAAGCGATCGCGCCATCTGTGCAGTAGCGCCTTCTGCCGTTGAGCTGGGTTGCGATCTGGAACTGATTGAGCCGCGGAGCAATGCTTTTCTTGCTGACTATTTTACCGCTCAGGAGCAAGAGCTCGTTGGGCGGCAACCCGTGACGGAGCGGTCCCGAATTCTGGCCGTGCTTTGGAGTGGAAAAGAAAGCACGCTCAAAGCCCTGCGCGCGGGGCTCCGGCTGGACACCCGGGAGGTGATCGTTGACCTCGCGGACGCGTCTTCCCATGTCCATGGATGGAGCCAGTTGCACGTGCGCTCTTCAGGCGGCCGAATCTTTGACGGTTGGTGGCAGGTTTCGGACGCAATGGTTCGAACACTAGTCGCCGACCCGTCACCCGCGCCGCCGATTCCGCTGCTGAATCGATCTACTGTTTTGTCAACGGATTAATCGACTGTCGGTGGGGCGGCAGCCAGGATAGGAAATGGAGACGGGGATGGCGGTCTCTCTCTCGTTTCGTGGTCCGGTGCGGTACCGATTGGGCGGCGCGGCAGCGCTCGGTCAAGCGGTAGTGGAAACATTTGCCGTACAACGGGCGATCTGCGGCGCTCTGTTCCCAGTTGTTCCCAATTTCGGGAACAAGAACAAGAACGCGGCACTGAGCTGAGGACGAAATCGATGACGGCACAACCCGTAACTAAAAGCAGGAAGGGCGCTTCGGGGATTTTCCCCAAAGCGCCCGTGGTTGCGGGGGCTGGATTTGAACCAGCGACCTCCGGGTTATGAGCCCGACGAGCTACCAGGCTGCTCCACCCCGCGACAGCACTTATCTTATCGAAAGCGCAGCGAAGCGTCAACGTGGCCCGGCACAGCTACAGCCGCCGCGCCAACTTCAGTTGTGGTTCCGCTACCCTGCGGGCAATTCGATTTTGGCCGTCGCGCCGCTGTGTCGTATGATTTTCAAACATTTCGAGCGATTGGGGGAAGTGCAGCGCCTGGTGCCGGGCTTTTTCTTGCGGCGCGGCGCAATGCTGAGGAGCGGAATTTGCAGCCGCACGAACCAGAGATGGAGCTGGCGCACGTTCTGGCCGTGCAGATCGTGCAGTTTGCTTCGCTACCCATCAATGAGCAGACCCTGGCGCTGGAGAGCCTGGCCGCGGCGCTGAACGCCTGCACCGTGGTGCAGGGGGCGCGGACGAACCACCAGCTCGCCACGCTCACCACTCCGGACGGGATCACGCTCGCATTCTTCGGAGGCCCGGAGGCGCCGCTGCGGTGCGCCCAGGGGCTGGCCAGCGCCGCACGGCGAGCGCCGCGCCTGATGTTGCGCATGGGCATCCACACCGGGCCGGTGTTCCGCGTCAAGGACCTGCAGGGCAACCCAACCGTAGCGGGGGGCGGAATTTCCACCGCGCAGCGCATCGCCGAGTTCGGCGATGCCGGCCACATCCTGCTTTCCGCGTCCAGCGCCGAAGTTTTGGCCGAGCACACCCGCTGGAAGGCTTTTCTCACCCCGCTGGGAGCGGCGGAAATCAAGCAGGGCGGGCAAATGACGCTCTTCAACTTCCGGGCCGACGAAGCGGGAAACGCGGAGGTCCCGCAGGCCCTGCGCCCCGGCGCATCCACGCCGCTCCCGCGGAGGACCGGGTCACGCACGGCCACGCCGCCGCCCAGCGTGCCGAGCTCGAACACGATGACGGCGCCGATCACGCCGCCCCCGGACCTCTCGCTCGGCAAGCTGGAAAAGCCCGCCACCGGCCCGCTGGCCGAATACGAATTGCTGGGGACGCTGGGCGCGGGGGGCATCGGCAAAGTTTACAAGGCGCGGCACATCATCTCCCAGCGGCTCGAGGCGCTCAAAGTTCTCCAGCAATCGCAGCTCGGCACGCCGGAAATGGTGGAGCGGTTCGTGCGCGAAATCCGCGTGCTGGCGAGCCTGAATCATCCCAATATCGCGGCGCTGCACACCGCCTTCCGCCACGACGATCAACTGGTGATGGTGATGGAGTACCTGGAAGGCGTGACCATCGGCGAACGGTTGTCCGCGGGCACACTCACGCAGGCCGAGGGGCTCGAATACATCCG
>Ga0187770_10001303_pt1 | contig 13167 bp, 13 predicted proteins | sample 0116_SJ02_MP02_2_FD_133154 | JGI IMG/M metagenome (GOLD analysis project Ga0187770, IMG submission 133154) | Tropical peat soil microbial communities from peatlands in Department of Meta, Colombia - 0116_SJ02_MP02_20_MG | ecosystem: Environmental > Terrestrial > Soil > Wetlands > Peat | place...
AAGTGTAACGCTTTTCGAAAAAACGCCCATTTTAGAGGCTCTTTCTATCATTCAACCCCAAGAATTAGAGGGGGTACTTTGTAACCAGTTAACATTATTTGACTAACATTGGGACACTACTGAAACCACTATAATAAGAGATCATCTCCACGGATCCTCACTTCGACCTCATTGATGAAATCAAAAGAATCGACCCATTAAAACTCAGTTGAGGCTGTTGATCAGAATAAAGTGATCGCCAGACGCAATGACCAGGGTGGCCTCTGGGGGTGATGAAATAATATTTGACGAATTACTGAAATTCCGTTATGATGAATTACGGAATCCCTGATATCGGAGGATATACGTGCGCCAAAACCTATTGGTCTCTCGCCGGGGACAAATTACGCTTCCTGCTTCCGTACGGAAACGCCTGGGCATCCAATCCGGAGGAATCGTGACCCTTGAAGAAAGGGATAATGTCGTGGTGTTACGACCTGCAGCCGTATTCGAGATTGAAACTTATTCCGACGAAGATATTGCCCGATGGGACAAAGAAGACCGTCTTGAACCTGCTGAGCGGAATGCCTTTTCGAAACGCCTGAGGAAGCGATCTTGATTCGCCTATTCCTTGATGCAAATGTGCTTTTCACGGCTGCACATAATTCTTCTGGAAAAGCAGCCCTTATCCTTGACCTCGGAGCCCAGGGATATTCGGAAGTAATGTCCTGTGCCTACGCAATCGAAGAGGCCCGTCGCAACATTTCAATCAAATTTCCAGACCAGTTGAAAAGATTTGAAGCATTAATAGCGGCGGTTATAAAAGTCCCTTCCAAATCAGGTCGAAACTGTCCTGCTCTTCTTCCAGAAAAGCATCGGCCTGTTCTCGAAGCTGCCATTCAGTGTAAGGCTTCTCACCTGCTCACAGGAGGAGATATCAAGGACTTCGGCCTCTTTATGAATAAGCCGAGCCTTACCGGCGGTGTTCTCATCCAGACGGTCTCAAAATTTTTGGAAAGCCGTATGAGATCGGAGAGCAAAAAGGGGGTTGGGAGAAATAAATAACTCCAAAACCACTCACAAGGGTTCACAAATCATGGGTATCAGAGCGGAGATGATATAGAGGAAGGTATGTTTTCTAAAATCTGAGACGGCTAGTGGTGCACCACAGAAATAACGCTATATTTCAAAGAGCACTTGGATAGCTTATTTTGCTGGGGATAATCATTTCCAAACATAGTTCCATTTATGGGGTACACCACTAGTTGATGATACGGATGGCAACCCTCCACGATAGGCAGGGGCTTGGTGACAAGCAGTTAAATTCATCTCATCGCCGGTATACATCAAATTTGATGTTGAATGAAAGTGACATTCATCGTAGAATTTTCTAATCGCTTATGAAACAGCGAGCAAACTTTGATCTATATCTTGAAGAGAAGTTAAAGGACCCTGGTTTTGCTGAGCGTTTCAAAAAGGCTGGGGAAGCCTGGGATGTGGCCATTAAGCTTGCTTCTCTGCGTAAGGCATCCCGGTTATCCCAGAAAGAACTGGCAAAACGGGTAGGAACATCTCAACAACAGATTAGCCGTCTGGAATCACCTTCGTATGAAGGGCACTCCCTAAGCATGTTGCGTCGAGTTGCAAACGTCCTGGGAGCGGCCGTCCATGTGGAAATCAAAGTAAAGAAGAAACAGACCCCACCCGTTATTGCTGAAGCCAAAGCCATTTATGCAGATAAGAACAATAATCGGCACAAGCGAGGTGAGCTCCTAAAGTTTGAGCTCGAATTTTTAGGAAAAGAGAAAACAGACGTCGTGAGGAATTTCCACATTGTGGAGGCTCTCTATAAAGAAGCAGTGGTTCTTGGCGTCATCCCATTAAAAAACCCTCTCGACGGAATAGAGGTCGATCTAAGAATAGCGAAGGTTGTTAATAGTGTTTCAGAGTTTGCTTAAGAAAGTAGCACGTCAATTGAAGAATGCGTCGATTCCTTACATGGTGATAGGCGGCCAGGCCGTACTTCTCTATGGGGAGCCGAGGCTGACCAGGGATATTGATATCACCATGGCGATCGGTGCGGATGGACTGGATAGAGTTAAAAAAATCATCCTGATCGTTGGCCTCAAGATTCTTGTTGAGAAGGAAAGGGAGTTTGTGGAGCGGAACATGGTACTTCCTACCATAGATAAAAAAAGTGGCATTCGAGTTGATTTTATCTTTTCATTCTCTTCCTATGAACGGCAGGCCATCGAGAGGGCGAAGAATATTAAATTGGGCAGATCACTTGTCAGGTTTGCTTCTCTTGAAGATGTGGTGATCCATAAAGTGATTGCTAGAAGAGCAAGGGATATTGAAGATGTGAAATCTATTCTCTTAAAGAACCCAAGGTATGATTCAGTTTACATCGAGAAGTGGCTGAAGCAATTCGACAAATCTTTGGAAAAAAAATTCTTAAAAATATTTAGAAACATAGAAAAGCAAATCCATCACTGACATTGTTAGTAAACTTTGATGATGGAGCATCGAGATGGTCGGGGATGTCAAAGATACTACCTAACATGGGCTTGTTGGTCAATATAAAATTGTAGATGTGTTGGAATTTTATCCCTGACAAAAAAATCAATTAACGCAGAGGAGCCACAATCATTTAAGAAGTAAAACAAGATCTTCGAGACTCATAAATTCCACTTTTATATTTGCATAAGTTCGTGTATATCGACGAGAGAAGAGTTCTCCATGCTCTTATCCGTTCGGAGAAGGGGATAGAATTAGAAGAGTATCGGAATAAAACTGCCGATATCGCGGCTGGATTTGGAACCACCATAAGACGATATGAGGACAAGAGAAACAAAATGAGAGATGAGAGAATCTCTGCCGGTTTGCCTGACGAAGAAGAATTCAAAAGCAAAGTCAGATATAAAAGTCATTTCTTAGCATACATGAGGAGGGACGAAACATTAGATGCGGCAATGCCATATTTGAGATTTGTAAATTTGAATAAAGATGAGAGAGGTAGAGTTTTGATTGGTTTAACAGAGCCAGGCTTGAATTTTGGGTAGTGACCCGTTAATGTATTGATAATTATGTTTTGTAACTCAACAATTCTTCTAAAGTCCAGACATGATCGCTTATCCCCGCAGCCATGGCGGGAGTCCGGGGTAGCCAGAAACGGTTCGCCTCTGGCGGTGCCTTCAGCCGCAGGGCACCATGAGATTTTACGAAATTATCATGGGCGTCAATGAAATCGAGAGCATGTTGAAGCTCTCTGCGGTTCTTTGAAAATCGTAGCGTTTTGCGGGCCAGGCGGCAAAGTTCCTGACGAAGTGCCAGATTGTCTCGCTCAATGTAGGAAGTGTTAATCTGTCCTTCGCTTCCGTCCGCTCGCTTGAGCGAGGCTGCCTGGGTTTGCACTGTCCGGCGTTTGCCAAAGATAATGCTCTGCGTTACCTTGACCACTCGCCCTCCCTGGCGTTCCTTATGGACTTGGGCGTATCTCAGATCAGGAGAGGCAACCCTTTGGACGTTGCAAGGACGCCCTGGCAATCCCGTTGGTTGGGGCTTGTTCCATTGGCCATAGAGTTCCAAAAGGACATCCCCATAATGCGGAAGAGGGTCGGAGGTAAACAAAGGAAGAGTTCCCTTTAGACATCCTTGGATCTTTCGGAGCAGCCGACGAGCACTATAAAGGGTTCGATTCCCAACCAGAGAAGCTAAGCGGAGGCGAAACTCCGGGGCAAAGGCTCTCCAGATCCAGGCACTTCCCAGGCTCCGGCCTCGGTCCTTCTTAGGGAGAACAGGGTTCTTGAGATGATCGGTCCAATGGGATTTTGGTGTTTTTTTTAACGAAGGTCCATAGCTCATCCACTTGAACCTGGGAAAGGTTGAGATCGCGAACCAACATGTCGCTGACCTGTTCACAATGTAACGCTGCCGTGGCCAGCCACCTCCGGATGGTATCGAGTTTGATCTCCAATACTCGGGAGGTGCCTCGGAGTCCCAACTCTTCGGCCAGTAGTCTGAGGCCCATAAGCACTTTTTTCCTCGGGCTTCGAAGGTCGAAGAAAGCCGTCCCGCTACGACTGGAAAAGGCTTTGCCACAGGTTCGGCACAGAAAGAGTCGCGCCTTCCCGGTACTTTGGGTTCGATATGTCCCATTGGAGACCACATTGCCAAGACCCTTCTTGCCATACTGCTTGCACCTGGGGTTAGGACAGGCAATATCCAGATATTTTGGCTTGGGACCACGTTTCTTCTTCGCTCTCTTAGCCATCCCCTTCTCCTTTCAAAGGAGAGGATAGCATAAACAAGGTAAATTATCAATACATTATAGGGTCACTACTAAATTCTTCAACCTTTCAATGGAATCCTCAGCCCTTTGAATCCTAAAATTCATTGCTTTTGACTTAAGTCAAACCAATTCTTTTAAAAGATGGTTAAAGTTTAACTAAGATATTCAGGAGGTTTGAGAAGATGAGATGTCCTGGTCAAGACCCGATGTTCTGGAAGCCCGATGATGTTTTTGAAATCTCGTGTCCAAAATGTGGTTATCAAGTAGAGTTCTTTAAATTTGACGTGAAGAGAAAATGTCGTTGCGGTCATGAGATGGTCAACCCGAAGATCAATTTTGGGTGTGCCGAGTGGTGCTCATATGGGGACAGCTGCATCGAAGGATTGCCTGAAGAAATGAAGGCAAAGCAAAAGGGAGAAAAGAATAATCGATTGAGGGAGAGGATTTCCTCTGAAATGAAGAGATATTTCGGTCCTGATGCAAAGCGTGTAACCCACGCCCTCAAGGTCGCCCAATACGCAGAGGAGATTCTAAAGATAGAAGGAGGTCATCCCCTCATCGTTCTTGGGGTTGCTTATCTCCACGATATAGGGATTAAAGAGGCTGAAGAGAAATACGGAAATGCATCTGTCGAGGATCAGGAAAAGATGGGACCAGACATTGCAAGAGAGATCTTAGATAGACTGAACGTCCAGAGGGGAATCGTGAGTGAGATCTGTGATATCATTGGACACCATCATCATCCCAGGAAAAAAGAGACGCTCAATTTTCAAATCCTCTACGAGGCAGATTGGCTGGTCAATATGGAAGAGAACGGCCTTTCCAAGGATCCGGAAAAGATAAAAGAAATCATCGAAAAGAATTTCAAAACGGTCACAGGGGCCAAAATGGCAAGGGAATACTTACAACGAGTCACTCTTACCAATTAACTTTATAGTTGAAAAAAAAGATTCAAAAGGGAGGTCTGCGTGCCTCGCGGACGACTAAGATGGACTCGGATGATTTAGCGGAATGGCAGGGGGAAGTCCGTAAAACCCTGCCCTCCAGATAATCAGAAGAGGTCTCCTGTTCCTTGCGTTAAAGGAGATATTGTGAAGATTATCTCTTTCAAAGATTATCCCCCGATCTTCCAATACCAAATTGGGCTTAGAACCCAAAGTTCCTGTTAGAAATTCCCTTTATTAATCAGCACTTATCAGAAGGCATCCCGGCCCCAACCCAAATCTAAAAAATTACCAAGAAGGGCACATATTTTTCTTGACAAAATACTCAAAATAAATTAGAAAGTTTTGTGAATAATTTCCCATAATTTGAAAACCTACCTTCTTTAACGCCGCCAGTGAGTGAGGAGTTGATGGAAAAGAAAGATGTGTTGATCGTCGGTGGAGGAATCTCCGGTATCACGGTAGCATTGGAACTGGCCCAGTTAGGCATCCCCACCGCACTCGTTGAAAGAGAGTCTGCCATCGGCGGGCTTTCTGCTTCCTTCTGCTGTAAAGCTTCGGAGTCGTGCAATAAGTGCTTCGCCTGTGTGGTGGACAAGAGGATTTCCGAGATCCGAGGTCGCCAGAATATCTCGATCTTCACCGAAACCGAACCCACCGGTCTAAATGGAAATCCGGGAGATTATACCATATCGCTAAAAAAGGGAAAGCAGAGAGAAGACTTGAAGGTTTCAGCCATCGTGGTCGCGGCAGGAATTGATCCTTATGAGGCTTCTCAGAAGGCAGAATATGGATACGGACAGTTCAAGAATGTGATCACTGCCAAGGACCTCGATGAAATGCTCCGATATCAGGGAAGACTCTTCCGTCCGTCTGACGGAAAGCTCCCGAAGACCATTGCCTTCTTCCAATGCGTGGGCAGCCGGGATGAGTCAATCGGAAACCTTTACTGTTCTCAGGTCTGCTGTGCCTATGCGCTCCGACTGATCAAAGCGATCCGCTACCAGTACTCCGAAGTAAAAGCCACTTTTCTTTATATGGACATCCAGCCTGCTGGAGCATCCTTCCAGGAGTTTCTCACATCCTGTCGGGCGGATAAGGGGATTCGGCTCATCCGAAGCCTCCCTTCCAAGGTTTACTATTCCCCGCTTTCCGAAAACCTGAGAGTCAGATTCATTGATCCGGAAAAGGGAGAATTGGCGGAGGAATCTTTCGATTTGATCGTTCTCTCCGTAGGGATGGTGTTGAATAAGGATGCAAAACCCCTGGCCCAACTCCTCGGCTTAACTTTCACAGAGGATGGTTTCATCGCACCACCGGCACCGGATAGCGGCGTCTTTGTTACCGGTGCCTGCAGCGGACCCAAGGACATTGACCGTTCCATTCTTCACGCGAAGTCGACGGCCTTTCATGTCTACCAATATCTGAAGGGGAGGAACTAAATGGCTCGGATCGGGATCTTTATCGATGCCTTGCAGGGATCAATCCCTATCTCTTTCCGAGAATCGATCACCGCCTTCATCCAGGGAATCCCGCATATTGCCTTCTGCGTTGAGGAAGAAAACCTCACCTCTTCGGAAGGTCTGGACAGAATGACCAAGAGTATCAAAGCAGGAGGGGCGGATAGAATTGTTATCGTCGGAGGAAGTCCAAAAAATTATGAAGCCTCATTCCACAAATGGGGATATCTCGTCCCTCTCAACCCTTATCTGTTTGCTGTCGCCAACGTCAGAGAACAGGCCCTCTGGCAAATGGTGGACGAGAATGCGGCAATCGAAAGGGCTAAAGCAGTCGTCGCTAAAACCATTCGAATGGTCTCCGCTTCCCATGCCCTCGAGGCTCAATCTCTCCCTCTGAAACCTGAGGTTTTGGTGATCGGAGGTGGGATCGTTGGAATCTCCATTGCTCAAGAATTGGCAAAAACTAAGATCAATGTCACCCTTTTGGAGAGGGGAAAAGGCCTTGGAGGAAGCGCTTTAGACCTGCGAAAGTTTTATAACCGCCCTGAAGAAGTCCGAAAATGGATGGACGAAAAGGTTTCAGGGGTGAGTAGAGTGCCCAACATTACCGTGATCACCCAAGCAGAATTGAAGCGTCTCGATGGGCATGTGGGTCGGTTCCAAGCCAAGATTCGGAGACACGACGGGACAGAAACCTTACATCCCACTTCTGCCATCGTTGTGGCCACAGGATATGCAGCACAACGGGAAGCAAAGGGCATTTATGGCCACAAGAAGGTGATCGTCCTTCCAGAGATGGGAAAACTCCTCTCTGAGGCCACCGACTCTTCCCTCCTATGGGAAGGGAAGAAAGTCGAGATGGTCGCCTTCGTTCTGGATGGGGTGAATGAGGATATTAAGGTCGATTCGATCAACGCCATCAAGCAAGGCCTCCTTCTCCAAGAAACGCTCGGTTGTCAGGTAGCCATCCTGTGCAAAGACGTGAAGGTCGCGGCGGAAGGCATGGAGCGCCTCTACCGCAAGGCAAGAGAAAAGGGAGTCCTCTTTTTTAAATACGAAGAACCTCCGAAGCTTTCCATTGTCAATGGCCAGATCCAAGTCGATGTGAGGGACACCGCTGCCATTCAAAAGAAGGAGCAGTGGCCAGTCTCCTTGCTATGTGACCTCATTGTCGTCAGCGAAGCCTTCACTCCTACCCCGGAAACGGAAAGCCTCTCAGGGCTGCTGAAGCTCCACCTGGGAAGCAGAGGTTTTCTCATGGAGGATAATCCCCAACTTCTTAGGGTTCGGTCGAATCGAAGGGGGATCTTCGTGGCGGGCGCATGCCGATTTCCGCAGGAGGTTTCCGAATCGCTCATCGAGGCAAGGGCAGTTGCCCAGGAAGTGATCGCCCTTCTTTCAAAAGGGGCCTACGACTATGATCTGGCCGTGGCAGAGGTGGATCCCAAGAAATGTGCGGTCTGCTACACCTGTCCAAGACTCTGCCCTCACTCCGCAATTACCGTGGAGAAGTATGCGGAGAGAAATATCTATTCCCCTCCTGGAGCAGGGGACGAGACGAAATGGGGAGCAGCCAAGGTCGACCCGGTGGCCTGTTACGGATGTGGAATCTGTGTCGCCGAGTGCCCGGCAAAGGCCATAACCCTCCACCACGAGACAGATGAACAGATCTATGCCCAGATGGGTTTCCGAGATTAGCATAACGGTCATTGAGTCACTGAGTTATTCGTCATTGAATGACTTAATGACCCAATGACTTAATGACACAAAAAAATTAGGAGTTAACATGTCAGTGTTTGATCCCAAGATCGTTGCCTTTTGTTGTGATCAGTCTGGATATGCGGCAGCGGACATGGCGGGGACTTTGAAATTGAAACTCCCCAAGAATGTTGAAATCGTCCGTGTCCCCTGTGCGGGTCGCATCGAGACGATTTATCTCTTAAAGGCGTTGGAGAAAGGCGCAGACGGCGTTTTGATCTTCGCCTGTTATGAGGAGAACTGTCAGTTTCTCCGAGGAAACCTTCGGGCAAGAGGACGTCTCTCCTATGCCCATCGGATGTTGGAGAAGATTGGCCTGGAAAAGGAACGTTTGGAGATTTGCCATCTTGCCACCAACAGCGGCACAAAACTGGCGGAGGCTCTTCAACGAAAATCGGAACAGTTGAGGAAATTGGGCCCCAACCCAATAAAGTGAAACAATGTCAAATGTCAAAGCTCAAATTTCAAATTAAATTCAAAGCCCAAATCTCAAATCCTACCATCCCCCCCCTTTAATAAAGGGGGCAGGGAGGATTATTGATCCGATTTGAAATTTGACATTCATTTGACATTTGGATTTTGACATTTGAACTTTTGCTTTTGGGAGGAATAGATGATCAAAGCTGAACAGAAACCCATCGACGAAATCCTGAGATCGATTGACCCGTACAATAAGATCCTGTTGTCAGGATGTGGGGCCTGTGTTGCCGTTTGCCATGCTGGTGGCGAAAAAGAAGTCGGTTTGCTGGCCTCCAGTCTCCGAATGGCAAGGAGGAAGATTGGAAAAGCGATAGAGGTTCTCGAGGCAGCGCCTGCCCGTCAGTGCGAACCTGAGTTCGCCTTGGAACTGGCTGAAACCATCGAAAAAGTGGAGGCGGTCGTCTCCATTGCCTGCGGAGTGGGTGTCCAGACGTTGGTTCGCCATTTTCCCAAAACCCCTGTTTTTCCCGGAGTCAATACCACCTTTATGGGTGAGACCGTCATGCATGGCGTCTGGGAAGAGCGATGTCAGGCCTGCGGAAACTGCATCCTTGAAAAGACCGGAGGCATCTGTCCCATTGCGCGGTGCGCCAAACAACTCTTCAATGGCCCTTGCGGTGGCTCTTCCAAAGGAAAATGCGAAATCAAACGAGAGACTGACTGCGCCTGGCAACTCATTTACGATCGTCTTAAGACCCTGGGACGACTTGATAAACTGGAGGAAGTCATTCCGCCAAGGAGATGGGGGGTGGAGTCGAGGGATAGTGGGCCAAGAAGAATCGCGAGGGAGGATCTCAAGGTATGAAAGCAGGGAGCAATCTGGAAAAGATTCTGGAGAAAGGACTTTTTGCGGTCACGGGCGAATTGGGTCCTCCAAAGGGCAACGACGTCAGTGTCATCAAACGGAAGGCAGATCTTCTGAGAGGTTATGTGGATGCGGTCAACGTCACCGATAACCAAACTGCGATCGTTCGAATGTCAAGCATCGCCACCTCTTCCCTCCTCATTCAGATGGGGATGGAGCCGGTGATGCAGATGGTCACCCGCGATCGGAATCGTATCGCCATTCAAAGTGACATCTTCGGTGCCACTGCCCTTGGCATCAAAAACATGCTCTGCCTCACTGGGGATCACCATACCTTTGGAAATCAGGTCGACTCGAAGAACGTTCATGACCTTGACTCGATTCAGCTCATCGGCTGCGTCCGGACGATGCGGGATCAGGGGACACTCCTGGGTGGAGAAGAAAAGATCGAGGGGGAGGTCAAGCTTTTCATCGGTGCGGCAGAGAATCCTTTTGGTGATCCTTTTGAATTCCGAGCGGCCCGACTGGGCAAGAAGGTAACAGCGGGCGTAAACTTCATTCAGACACAGTGCATCTACGATATGAACCGCTTCAAGGAATGGATGAAGATGGTCCGAGATCGAGGACTCCACGAGAAGGTCCACATTCTGGCCGGTGTCACCCCACTCAAATCTGGAGGTATGGCCCGGTATATGGCCAAGAATGTTTCCGGGATCATCATCCCTGATGAGATTATTGATCGGGTGGTCAAAGCAAAGAAGCCGGCTGAGGAAGGAATCAAGATCTGTGTGGAACAGATTCAAGAACTGAGGGAGATCGAAGGGGTCCACGGGGTCCATATCATGGCCATTGAATGGGAGCAGATGACGAGCAAGATCACCGAGATGGCCGGGTTGTTGCCCCGACCCAAGGTCGAGTAGAGCGGGGAGATCGGGTTATCAAGCTTAGGGATGCCTTGAGTCAATGCTAATGGATCATTGCTGACTGACCAAATTGCAATGATCGTCGGAGAAAAGCCATGACATTAAAGGAGCGTTTGGATTCAGGAAAATTTGCAGTCGTCGTTGAAGTCCAGCCGCCAAAGGGGAGTGACCTCTCCGAGGTTTATGAATATGGCGAACTCCTGAGAGGACGCGTCGACGCGGTCAACGTGCCAGAGCTTCAAAATGCGATCATGAGGCTGGGCTCTCTTTCTGTTTGTAGCCTGCTGAAGTCGAAAGGGATGGAGGTGATCTTCAATCTCTCCTGTAGCGATCGGAACCGATTGGCACTTCAATCCGAACTCCTTAACGCCTCTGCGATGGGTTTGAGGAACGTCCTGATCTTACAGGGAGACCATCCATCGATTGGAGATCATTTTGAAGCTCAACCGGTTTTTGATCTCGATGTGGTGGGCTTGCTGGGGGCGGTTAAACGCCTTCAAGAAGGCTACGATATGATGGGCAACGATCTGAAGGGGAAGCCTCAGTTTTTCGTGGGCACCCAGGTCAATGCCGCGGCAAAAGGCCATGTCCTCGATTTGGAGGTCATGGATATGGAAAAGAAGATCCGGATGGGGGTCGATTTCTTCTTCACAAATTCGATCTACGATGTCAGCCTTTTAGAGACCTTTATCAAAAAGGTTGCCCACTTCAAGGTTCCCATCATCGTAGGCATCACCCTGCTCAAATCAGTCGGCATGGCCCGATACGTGAATAAACATGTAGAAGGAACCTCTATTCCAGATTCGATTATCGATCAATTGATGAAGGCTGCAGATAAACAGAAAGCAAGCATCGAGATTGCAGGGGGTCTGATCAAAGAGTTGAAAGGGCTTTGCCAGGGAGTTCAGATCATCCCCATCGGATGGGAAAGGCAGATCCCTGCGCTTCTCGATTATGTAGGCCTTTAAAAAGGCCTTTGTAGAATTGAAATTCCAGGTTGTAAGTTGCATAATTTTATTTAAACCAGGTCAGAACTCGCACTCTTTATTTGTTATTCTTGATTGTAAATTGAATAAAAGTGGACATGAAGGAATCCGGTTCCCTTGTCAACCTCAGGGCGTTTTGTCACCTTGAAAAGGGTATGGAGCCCAAAAAACCCTCTCCATCCAAGAGAAGAAGGCCGACTGACCGATTCACCCTCCTCGATAAAGGGGTAGAGTCGGAGATGTTTCAGTCCATTGCCGAATTGGGGAACGATGGGATTCTGGTATTCGATGAGCAATTTGGGATCGAATATGCAAACCGAATGGCCTCGGAGATCACAGGATATTCGAATGAAGAATTGTTGAAGATGACCGTCCTTTCCCTATTGGGCAAGACCAATCAAGCTCTTCTCGAAGATCTCTTTGCCCACCCCGAGCGTTACGGCGAAAAAGTCTGTACCGAGGTTCAACTGATGACATCCAGAAGCGAGGCCAAGGAGGCTGAGGTCTGTTTCGCCTTAGCGAGAGCGCCTCACGGAGCTGGGAAGGGTTATGTCTATATCCGGGATATCACTGAGGCGAAACGGATGGAACAAAAGATTCACGAGGCCACCCAGCAGTTTGAGAAGATTGCAGAAATGGGCGACGACGGGATCGTGGTGTTTGACCAGGCTTTTAAGATCACCTTTGCCAATCAGATGGCCTCCGAAGTGACGGGAATCCCTAAGGAAGATCTGATTGGAAGAAATTTCTTTACGGTGATCGGTAAAGAGGATAAAGAATTTCTCGAGGGAACGGTTACCCGAGGGGCAGGAATCGGGGAAAAGCTCTGTACCGAGATGACCATTCTCACCTCACAGGGACAGAAAAAAGACGCAGAAGTCTGCATCGCCTTGGCCAAGTCGGATACCGGAGAGGTCAAGACCTATGCCTACATCCGTGACATCACGGAACGAAAAAGATTTGAAAAGGACCTCAGAAGCTCTGAGGAAAAGCTAAGAAACCTCTTTGAAAGGGTGAGACACGGCCTCTTCATCAGCTCGAAGGGGGGCAAGTTTTTGGACTGCAACCAAGCCCTTCTCGATATGCTGGAATATCCTACTAAGGAGGAATTTCTTAAAATTGATATCGCCCGGGACCTCTATGTGAACCCTGAAGACCGGAAAGTTCTTCAGGAGAGGATCAGAAGGGATGGTTATCTCAAAGACTGGGAAGTCGAATTCAAGAAGAAGAATGGGGACAAGATCACCGTCTTGATGACCGGCCACCCCATTAAGAATGAGAAGGGGGAGATTGTCGGGTACGAAGGAATCAATTTAGATATCTCCGAAAGAAAACGGATTGAAAATGAGCTCCGCGAAGCCAATGAGTTCTTCATGAACCTGATCGAAAGCTCTGTCGATGGGATCATTGCTGCGGACATGAAAGGGAATATCTTCATCTTCAATAAGGGGGCAGAAGCCCTGAGTGGATATAAAGCTGAAGAGGTGATCGGGAAGCTCCATATTACGAAGATCTATCCAGAGGGAGTGGCCAAAGAGATT